>Ga0214479_100555_pt1 | contig 21245 bp, 15 predicted proteins | sample M1_20Mar14CPVII9_5_FD_165054 | JGI IMG/M metagenome (GOLD analysis project Ga0214479, IMG submission 165054) | Marine eukaryotic communities from Monterey Bay, California, United States - M1_20Mar14CPVII9sort6BwellE14 | ecosystem: Environmental > Aquatic > Marine > Unclassified | place: USA...
CAAATTCGCTACCAAATTTGAATGGCGGGCTCTAAATTTTGTTCAAGTCGTTCGGAGACCTGGGTCTGGACGGTCTTCAGCAGGCTGAGAACGTCTTCGCTGGTCGCTCCGGCTTCAGCAACGAAGAAATTTGGGTCGGAATCTAATAGTTCCACTTTACCCGCCCGCGTTCCTTTTAGGCCAGCTCGCTCGATTAAATCGCCAGCCTGTTCCCCGCCTAAGTCTTTGAACATGTAGGCTGCCTGTAACTCTGAGCTTGGCTGTTTGGATCGTCTTACGATCCAAAGTTTTTGCATAGCCTTCGTGAGATTTTCCGCAGGCTCTCTCTCAAGGACGAATTCCGCTTTCAGGATAACCAACTCACTAAGGCTGCTTTGACGGTAGGAAAAAGAGAGGGAATCCTTTTCCCGTGTAATTCGTTCGCCAGCGCGGGTCAGGACCTCGGCAGATTCGACCCAGCTTCCAATGTCTACGCCGTGTGCGTCTGTGTTGTTATGAAGTGCGCCGCCAATGGTGCCGGGTAGTCCTACCAATTGTTCGGGGCCAGCGAGTCCCTCGCGAACCGCGGTGGCTACAAAGTGCGACAGACGAGTACCACCGCCAACTGTAATACGATTTTCATTGACTGCTATTGTGCAGAAATCAGGCGCTGCGAGGTGAATCACGAGCCCCTTTACACCGGTGTCGTTAATCAGAAGGTTGGTGCCACTACCGATTAAGCGAACGGGTTGGTTGGCTTCCGAGAACTGTTTGACGAGTCCGGTCAGTTCTTCTTCGTTAGTCGGTTCCGCAAAATATTCAGCGGTGCCACCGATCTTAAGTCGTGTAAAGGGAGCCAGGGGTTCGTTTTCGCGAACGATGTGTTCGTATCCAGATAGCAATGACACGGAGAATCCTAAAGCGAAAAATGTAAAGGGATAAATTATCTAATTGTTTTAGGCCGGAACACCAATTTGTTCTGCCCGCCAACCGTAAGGCATTTTATCGTCTTTCTTGGATTCAAGAAAGACGCAGTACGGAATTCGCTAGGGGAGTTTAAAGGGCAATGTTTGAGGTAGGCTCTACCAGTATCTTTCGAGCACAATCTGACCGGGTGACTTGCTGCGATGGCGTTTCATCTCGCGTTTTCCGAGAATTTCTTCCATGGTGTCAAGCATCGCCGGGTTACCGCACAACATTACAGTCGAGTTGTCTGCACGACATTGAAAACCGCTGGCTGACTCGATTTCTCCGTTTTCAAATAAACCGGGAATTCGCCCATTTAGTGTGCCGCTTGAATCTTCGCGTGTTAACGACTGAATCAGTTTGAATTTGCCGGGATGCTGTGCCTCTAAAGCGAGGAGTTCCTCTGTGTAGGCCAAATCAGAGAATTGCCGAACGCCATGTACGACGCAGATTTTTTCAAAATTTTCCCAAGGCTCACTCGTGCGGAGCATCGCAATATAGGGTGCGAGTCCGGTGCCCGTTGCAACAAGCCATAGCACTTCTGAAGGGGGGCTTTTTTTAAGGGTAAAACTACCAGCTGCCTTTTGCCCTACCAGAATCTCGTCGCCGTTCTCAAGATTCCAAAGATGGGGCGTTAGTTCGCCATCTTCGACCAGGACAATAAAGAACTCAAGTTCTTGACTGTGGGGGGAAGCAACGGAGTAGGGACGATTGATGATTTTAGAGTCGTCGCCCTCGTACCCATTGGGGTACAGTCCAAGATGGAGAAATTGCCCCGCGAGAAATGGTTGCACTTCGTCGGTTGCGACCCGCAACGTAAACAACCCTTCGGTCCATGTTCTTTTATCGACGACCGTTGCTGAGCACCATTTCGGCATATCCAACTCAAATTGGTTTGGGAAAGGTAACGGGCTTGCCTTACATGGCTTCCACTGGGGTAATCATCGGTGATTTTCAATGGTGAATCAAGAAGAGAAGCCATCCTGCAGTTTTTTAGGAGGTTGTCTGCGGGCGGTTGGGATGGGCAAAACGTAATCGCGATTCGACGAATGCAGCAAAACAGGTCGAAAAAAGGGGGGCGCTCAAGACGTTGACATGAAATCCCTTATTTTTAGGAAATTGGGACGAGGAAACCGGTTGGGGAATTTAGCGAATTTGCCTATAAACTTGGGTTACGACATTCACTATCTTTGCTTCGTTGGAAGCCTAAGATTACAAACTTGATTCAGGGTCCTAGACGGATGACTACTTTTAATCCTAACGATATTCCAAGCCGATTTGATTTTGCTGAGGCACAAAACCGAATTTTCCAAATGTGGGAATCGGGAGGCTATTTTGAAGGTGATCCAGAGTCTGAGAAACCGCCCTACACGGTTGTGATTCCACCGCCAAACGTTACGGGAGCGTTGCACCTTGGTCATGCTTTGAACAATACGCTTCAGGACACCTTGATACGTATGAAGCGGATGCAGGGATTCAATGCACTCTGGATGCCCGGTACCGATCACGCTGGAATTGCTACTCAGGCTGTTGTGGAACGTCGTTTAAAGGAGGACGAAGGGAAGACCCGGCACGATTTGGGGCGAGAGGCGCTGGTCGATCGCATTTGGAAGTGGAAAGAGCAATACGAAGCTCGAATCCTTGGTCAGCTAAAACAGATTGGATCAAGCTGTGACTGGAAACGTACCCGGTTTACATTGGACGAAGTTTGCGCGAGGGCAGTTAGGCATACGTTTTTTGACCTATTTCAAAAGTCCTTAATCTATCGAGGAAAGCGACTCGTCAATTGGGACACATATTTGCAAACCACGGTGAGTGACGATGAAGTTTTTTCCAAAACCGTCAAAGGGCAGTTTTGGCATTTTAAATATCCAGTAATTGATCCCAAACCGGGTGAACCTGAATACGTCATTGTTGCCACCACCCGCCCGGAAACAATGTTGGGCGATACGGCAGTTGCGGTTCATCCAGAACCGGATCGAGCGCTTGACCGCGTCGCCTCGGAATTGAGAGAGAAACTAAAAAAGAGCTCCGATTCAGAGAAGGCGAGTGTTGAAGGGCAACTGGAAGCATTGGCTGCACGCCGAGAGGAAATGCTACCCAAGCTGGAGCAATTGCGTGACATGGCAACCGATGGCCGAAAACTAATGTTGCCGCTGATGGATCGAGAAATTCCCTTGGTGTGTGATGTTTGGGCAAAGCCGGAACTGGGGGCGGGGTGTGTGAAAATTACACCTGCTCATGACCCAAATGATTACGAGGTGGCGAAGCGTTGTGATCTTCCCATGATCAATATTATGAACCGAGACGGGACACTCAATGTCGAAACGGGAGTCTATTCCGGACTTGCGATGAAGCAGGCGCGGAAAAAAGTTGTGGAAGATCTTGATGCTATGCAACTTCTTGAAACGGTTGAGGATCGTGAAATTGAGTTGCCTCAGTCTGATCGAAGTAAAACTCCAATTGAGCCGTACTTGGCCGATCAGTGGTTTGTCGCGATGAGTGAGCTTTCTCAGTCAGCGATCGATGCAGTGGTCGATGGTCAGGTGTCGATTACACCCAAACGCTACGAACGCGGATATCTTGATTGGCTAGGAGAGAAACGCGATTGGCCGGTGTCCCGTCAGTTATGGTGGGGGCATCAAATTCCAGTGTGGACGAAAGCTTGTGATTCCGAAGCCGAAGTCCAACCATTGATCGAAGCGATTCAATCGCTTCCCGGTTTTGATAAGACGGTAGCGGCAATTCAATTAGAGCCTTGTGAAGAGACCGATGCGGATAAGAGAGCCAAACTGGAATTGCCCTTCGCCTCGGTTCACGTATGCGTTCAGTCCGACTGTGAGGAATTTGAAAATGCTTTAGAAGGAATGGGACTGATACGTGAGGAAGATGTTTTAGATACTTGGTTTAGTTCTGCACTGTGGCCGCACTCCACCCTCGGATGGCCAGAACAGACTCCCGAACTGGCATGCTTCTATCCAACCAGTACTTTGATCACCAGTCGTGACATTATTTCTCTGTGGGTCGCGCGAATGGTGTTGATGGGATTAAATAATTGCGGTGAGGTTCCTTTCGAAAAGGTCTATATCCATCCCAAAATTCAGGATGGCTTCGGCGAAACAATGTCCAAGTCAAAAGGGAACGGAATTGATCCCCTGGATGTGATCGCGAAATTCGGTGCCGATGCTTTAAGGTTTGGGATGGCACATCTTTGCACCGAAACTCAGGACGTGCGATTGCCGGTGCAGTTTGAGTGCCCTCATTGCCAGCATACATTTGATCAAACCAAGAAGAACCGAATACTTCCGAAAGTTTCGTGCCCCAGTTGCAAGAAGGAATTTTCCACGCAATGGGCCGAGTCTGAAGAGGATAAGAGCCTCGACAAGGGAGCCGTCATAAGCGAGCGTTTTGAAACGGCACGAAATTTTGTAAATAAGCTATGGAATGCTTCTCGATTTGCAATGTTGAACCTAGAAGGGTATGAGGCATCGCCAATTTCCGAGGACGATCTGACGGTAGAAGACCGCTGGATGTTGAGTCGTTTGACGACTGTTTCAGGGAACGTAACTGCCTACCTTGAAGATTTTAAATACGCTGACGCCACACGCGAGCTTTATGAATTTGCCTGGCACCAGTTTTGCAGTTTCTATGTCGAGATGTTAAAAGATCGGTTTGCTGATGAAGCAAAACGACCGCACGCCCAGAGAATGTTAGCCTATTCATTGGATTGTCTTTTGAAGCTTTTGCATCCCGTAATGCCGTTTATCACAGAGGAAATTTGGCAAAATTTGGCACACATTTGTCCAGAAAGAGGCTGGGCGAAAGTCGAAACCGCAAATCGCTGTATCATCGATGCAGCCTGGCCTGAACTGAATCCGGATTGGAGAGATGAAGCGATCGAGAATCAGTTCGCGCTCTATCAGTCGGCACTGAGTGATTTGAGAGAGATTCGAAATTCACAGAATATTGGAAATAAAAAGAAGGTCAAATTCTCTATCAAATGTGCGGCCGGTATTGGCGAGCTCCTACAGCCACTGGGTATTTATTTCAGCCGAATGGCAAATGCTGAGTTAGTCGAATTGGGGCCCCAGGCGGTGGCACCCGAAACGAGTGCGACGCGAACGACGGCTGAGATGGAAATCTATGTCGATCTCGATGGTTTGATTGATATTGAAGCTGAAGTGAAACGTCTCGAAAAAGAAAAGGCTAACCTTGAAAAGAGTATTTCCAGTAAACAGCGACAGTTGTCCAATGAAAAGTTTGTGGCAGCTAAGCCGGATTTAGCGAATGAAATTCGTACGAGTCTTTTGCAGGCTGAGAACCAGTTGGGAACGATTGCTGATTCGTTGCAAAAGATGACAGCTAAACTTTGAGAAGGAACTGGTGCGGCGATTGCACTTGTTGATGCTGGCCTGCGTTTTGACTGATTGCTTTTTTGACTGATTGCTTTTTAATGTCCGACTCTGTGTGGTGCAGAGATCGGCGTGAACCGTAAGGTTCGGTTTTAGTCGATGACGCTAATCGATGCCGCGAGTCGGTTGCTACCTATTGAAGATTTTTCGAATGGCATTGGAATGGAGCCAGGTCCGCGGGTGGAAACGGTTGGTTGACAGCAGTCGCTGTTCACCGCAGCATTGGCAGCGAAAGGGGCCGATGAAAGAGATCATTCCAAACGTGAGTCCTAGTAAATAGGAATAGAACCACCGGTTTTTGTGAGCCAGGAAGTGTCCTTCGGAGCGATTGCAATTAAAGCAATGAAGTCGTTTGCGTGGACGTGATTCCGAACGTTTAGGAGTTGGACTTGGGCTCGGAGTTGGGGTGATCGGGGTATTCATAGATCTCTTGCGAACCGTGCCGGTAACACGTGCTCACGAGTAAGTGTCGTTTTTAATGAGATGATAAGAGCGACGGAAAGGTCTGCTCGTCCCAAGATTTGGGATTCGCCAGGAAATGAAACCTTGGGCGTAGGCTCGTCCAACGTTAGAAAGCAATTCACCAGAGATCAAGAGTTGAGCATTGCTTAACTCTTGATTCTGGAGTGCTAACTAAATGATGGTCGCTCTCGACTGTCGCCGCGTGAGAGCGTCGTGTGCCCGCCTGATCCCGATTATAGGAGGTTTCGTAGCACCGTTTGGAGGATTCCGCCATTTCGGTAGTAATCCATCTCAACAGGTGTATCGATTCTAACGATTGCATCGAATTCTACTTTACATCCATCATCTTTTGTCGCGACGACTTTGATAGTCGAGCGAGGTTCAAGTGAATCGCTGAGGGAAGGGATGTCGAACGTTTCTTTCCCGTTCAGGCCTAGAGCTTTCCAGTTGTTCCCTTCGGCGAACTCAAGTGGAAGAATCCCCATGCCGACCAGGTTGCTACGATGAATCCGCTCGTAAGACGCGGCAATCACAGCATGGACTCCGAGCATCATCGTTCCTTTGGCAGCCCAGTCGCGGCTACTGCCGGTTCCGTATTCGGTTCCCGCAAGGACGACCAAGGGAGTTCCGCTTTCTTGGTACTTAATTGAGGCGTCGTAAATAGACATTTCCTCACCCGTTGGAACGTAGGTCGTGACACCGCCCTCGGTTCCCGGTGCAAGGTGATTTCGGATTCGAATATTGGCAAACGTTCCGCGTACCATGACGCGGTCGTTCCCGCGGCGTGAGCCATAGCTATTGAAATCACGTTGTTCGACATTGTTATCTTGAAGATAGCGTCCGGCCGGTCCGTCTTTAGCAATCGCACCCGCTGGGGAAATATGATCCGTGGTCACGGAATCACCCAGCAGGGCTAAACATCGAGCACCCATGATGGGAGCGATATTGGAAACCTCAGGAGTCATTTGAGCGAGGAACGGTGGTTCCTGAATGTAGGTGCTCTTCGGCGACCATTCGTACAGATCCCCTTCGCCCGTTTCGATTCGATTCCACATTTCATTCGAATCGAACGCATTGGAGTATTGTTTCTGGAACATTTCCGCTGTGACATTGGCTTCCATCACACTGCTGACTTCATCCTGAGAAGGCCAGACGTCTTTCAAGTAAACGTCGCCATCGGATCCTGAGCCAAGCGGTTCGTTAATGAGATCGATGTCAGTGGTTCCAGCAAGTGCGTAGGCTACGACAAGTGGTGGACTTGCAAGGTAGTTCGCTTTTGTCATCGGGTTAACCCGCCCCTCAAAGTTTCGATTACCACTGAGGACACTTGAGGCCACAAGTTCGCCCGTAGTGATGGCAGTGGAGACTGGTGCCGGTAGTGGACCGCTGTTACCGATGCACGATGTGCAACCGTAACCGACGGTATGGAACCCAAGTGACTCCAGCGACTCAGTCAGGCCGGCTTGATCGAGATATTCGGTTACCACACGTGAACCCGGAGCCAAGCTTGTTTTTACATGCTGTGGAACGGTCATTCCCAATGCAGCGGCTTTCTTCGCGAGGAGTCCTGCCGCAATCATGACGGACGGATTGCTGGTATTGGTGCAACTGGTGATCGCAGCAATGACGACGGCACCGTGAGAAATCTCGCTTGAATCTTCCCCGTTTTCTACGGTCGCACTTCTATCTAATGCTGACTCGTCGAGCCCAAATCCTGAGTGACCTACAGGTGCCTGAAGAGAATCGTTGAATGACTGCTTCATTCCAGAAAGTGTAATTCGATCCTGCGGCCGCTTGGGTCCTGCCAGCGAAGGCTCAACTGAAGCCATATCCAATTTAAGGGTTCTCGTGAAGTTTGGCTGAGGAGACTGGTCTGTTTTGAATAGTCCTTGCTCCTTCGTATAACGTTCAACGAGCTCAACTTCAGATTCGCTTCGTCCGGTTCGTCGCATGTAATCAAGGGTTACGTGGTCCATTGGGAAAAAGCCCATCGTTGCACCGTACTCCGGTGCCATGTTGGCCAGCGTAGCTCGGTCGGCGAGCGACATTGTTGCAACGCCCTCTCCAAAGAACTCAACGAACTTGCCGACAACTCCGGCAGCTCTTAGTTGTTCGGTGGCGGTTAAGACGAGATCAGTCGCAGTGGTTCCCGGTGGGATTTGTCCAACTAATTCAAATCCGATCACCTCTGGTAGCAGCATGTAGATAGGCTGCCCAAGCATGGCGGCCTCGGCTTCGATGCCCCCAACTCCCCATCCAAGTACACCCAGTCCATTGATCATGGTTGTGTGACTGTCGGTTCCAACCAGTGTATCTGGAACAGCAACCATCCCAGCCTCATCCTCTCGGGTGAAAACACCTTTGGCTAAAAATTCAAGATTGACTTGGTGAACAATTCCGACGTTTGGAGGAACAACGCGGAAATTGTCAAAAGCTTTTTGTCCCCAACGCAAAAATTCATAGCGTTCACGATTACGCTTAAATTCGAGTTCAACATTTAAGTCAAGTGCGGCGTTACTTCCAAACTGATCAACTTGAACACTGTGGTCAATCACTAGGTCAACTGGAATTAATGGATTGATTTTCTTTGGGTCACCACCTAGGCGGGCCATGGCCGATCTCATGGCGGCTAGATCGACAACCGCGGGCACGCCCGTGAAATCCTGAAGCACAACTCGGGCGGGTTTGTAAGGGATTTCAACCTTGGCAGGCGATTCCGCGTTCCAAGTGGCCAGACTGTGTACATCCTGTTCGTGGACGGTAACGCCGTCACAATTTCGCAACACCGATTCAAGGAGAACGCGAATAGAGTAGGGAAGGCGGTCAATTTGACCGATGCCTTGATCCTGAAGCGTTGATAGGCGAAAAATCCCGACGTCTTGGCCGTCAGTTTGGAATGTGTCTCGGGCACCGAACGCGTTAAATTTTGAGCTCATTTTTTGGCCTGTTAGATGAAGTTTTACTGCACAATATTGTGAAGATTCCTGAATTTACTGTCAACCGCCGAGACGATCAGAAGGCAGGGAAAGATCACTTCAGAGTGGATTTGATTTCAAGATTTTTGGACTTAGCTGAAATGCTCTTGAATAACGAACGATTCGCAGGTGGCTTGGAAGTAAGAAAACTCCGCCATCAATATCTGCTTCTGTCGACCGACCACTGAAAAGGGATTAGTTCAATCCCTGTTCTACCCAATAATGCGCAAAATTAATGGACGGCGTAAATAGCGTATCGGTCTTACGCTGGAGAATAGCGACCAGGCGGCCTGCTGGGTCAACTGCTTTCACCATCTCCCACGGGCGAGGTGTGTCGAAAGACCAGGTGTGACCGTTTGCAAATCGCTGGATTTGTTCCTCGGGAATCTGGACGGATTCAAGTTGCTCCAAGGGGGCGGCAGGACTTACTAAATGTTCTTCTAAATTGGTTTTGGTAAGGTCATCCAAGTTAAACGCGTTGGCTAAATCGAAGTCGCCGATGGAAACTCGGCTGAGGCCTGTCATGATCGCTCCCGAACCAAGCTTCTCCCCAATGTCGCGGCCAAGAGATCGAACATAGGTTCCACTTCCGCAATGGATTCGTAGTTGAAATTTGGGATACGCAAAATCAACCAACTGGAGGTCGTGGATTTGGATCTTCCTTGGCGTTAGCTGAACATCTTTGCCTTGCCTCGCGAGCGAGTACGCACGCTTCCCTTGGATTTTAAGGGCCGAAAACGCTGGCGGTCTTTGCAGGATTTCACCGGTAAAAGAAGGGAGAACCGCCGCGAGGTCTTCAGCTGAAATTTCCGGAGCAAACGGAACGACTTGTTTTTCGCCGTATCGATCCTCGGTGTCGGAGACAACTCCCAATTCAAAGTCAGCCAGATAGACCTTGGGTTGGTCTTGAATGAACCGAGTCAGTCTTGTGGCGGGGCCAACGCAAAGTACAAGGACCCCAGTGGCGAGGGGATCAAGCGTCCCTGCATGTCCGACCCGAGTCGGTTTGATTAATTTTTGAATCGTATTAACAGCACCTCGTGAGGTGACGTGTGGCGGTTTGTTTATGTTGAGAAAGCCAAACACTTGAAGTTAATTTGTTGGAGACTGATTGATGAACAAAAACGAAAGCCGAGAACTTGATCTCTCACTATTTCGAACTTTTTAATTTTGAGATTTCCGATTTAATATCAGTGATTTGCTGTTCAATTTTTTGGACTTCGTCAGCTTCGTCCGTTTGTTGGCGGGCAGCGGCAAGTAATTTTTGGGTTTTCTCGAGCCGCTGACGAAGAATTTCGAGCTTCTTTTTTGTTTTTTTATCCATCAGGTGAAACCGTCGCCTTTCGTGGGGCTTGCAGAAAGAGCAAACGGTTGGGTTCGCTCAAAAAAAAATGAGTCCGGCGATGTGTCGCCAGACTCAATTTTATACGGGAAAGACGGCTGCTGCGTCAATTAGGGAAAAGTCAGTCAATCAGTTGTTGGTGACGGTCGCGTCAAGCGATTCGGTGCCCGAGGCTATCGGGATGATCGGCGCTGGTTTGCCGGCGTACCAGAGTTCGGTAATCTTCTCGGCCTCTGCTCCACGGAGCTTTACAGGGAGTTCGTTTGAAAATTCGATTCTGGCCAGTTTGTTGGTTCCATAGAAGGTGTTGATTGTTTCCTTGACCATGTTCATTCGCTTTTGATTGAGTTGGTCGTCTGTATCCCGGTGGATGAAAACAGTCCGCCGAGCCTGCGGCATGTTGTTCATGATTCCTGCGACTGTATGGTTACCAAACGTGTTCAGCTTGCCAGTGATTGGATCGAAGTGATTGGAAGTTAGAACACATTGCTCTTCGAATCCTTTGTCGATCATTGGAGTCCACATTGACGTATATAATTGTCGATCTGCACAGTCAAAAGGTTTTGGCCAAGCGTTGTTTCGAGCGGTGACTGTCGCTGCGTGTTCCTTTGCTTTGGCGTGAACTTTCCTCCAACGTTGCATATGCTTGCCATTTCCAAAACTCATTCTTGCGTTGGTGGTTGTTAATTCGCACGCGTCGCAGGGAATTTCAGTCAATTCGGCCTCCTCCTCAATAACAATTAAGTCTTGAGCGGTGGGTGTTTTGGCGAAGCTGATGACCGAGGTGTAGGCTGAATTTTCTTGTGCTTGAGAAAGTCCAGTCAACACCAATGAGAGAGTGGCAAACGTGATTAGGGTCTTAAGATTTCGCATCACTTTACTCCAATTTATGGGGCCGGTTTCACCTTCGCTGTGTGCCAAGGCACGTTCGGCTGGCAGCGGAAGATTGAGTTTTGATAAAGATTGCCCGGTCTCTGATTTCTTGGCGACTGATCAGTTCTTTACCCTGCAGTGCGAGAGGCAATGAGGGCTTCCGCACAACTCTAATATCGGTATTGCCGGCACAAGGCTGCGTTTTGAAACGAACTTGCAGGAAAAAATTAAGACCTCAGCAGCGGATTTTGCGAAAGGTCTTTGGTTTTTCCGCGAAATCGGAATTTTTAGAATAGTCCGAACAGGGAAAGCTTGACGATTGCGGTCTGGTTCCTGTGCCGGTTTCTGAAGGGCGAAGAGAGGCGTCTGCGGCGCGTATTTACTGGCCTGACATGATTGGCAACATCTCATTGATCATCGTGAGGGCCGCTGGGCCGACGAGGATCACGAAGATACCCGGGAAGATGAACAGCACCAAAGGGAAGATTAGTTTAACTGCGGTTTTGGCAGCTTTTTCTTCGGCAATCTGGCGTCGGCGGGTTCGCATGGCATCACTTTGGACTCGTAGGGCTTTTCCCACGCTAGTACCGAATTTATCGACTTGGATCATGACCGATGCGAGGGTTTTCAAATCATCGACGCCATTTCTTCGTCCGAGTTCCATTAAGACGATTTCGCGTGTCGATCCCATCTGTAGTTGGTGATTACATAGCTTAAATTCATTGGCTACGGTTGGGTGCGTGAAAAACATCTCGTCGGCAACTTTGCGCAATGCTTGATCCATGCCAAGTCCTGCTTCGACGCAAACGACCATCAAGTCCAAAGCATCTGGAAGGCCAAGGAAAAGTTTCTGTTTCCTCTGAGCGCCGATAAACCGAAGAATCAACTCTGGTATTAGCATAAATCCAACAAGCGCGACCAGTGCGTAGATCAAGCTGTAGGTGTTGAATCCGTTCGTGAAAAGTGCGACTCCTCCACCAAGGAAAAATCCGAACCCAGCCGAAACGACTTTCAGGGTGGAGAGGATTTGGGTTGCGTTTTCAGTTCGCCAGCCCGCTTCGTCTAATTTTTGCTTTAGCTTACCCGCTTCTTTTTCATTTTTCGGTTGAAGCGCTTCTGCGATTTTTGGACTGGCCTGCTCGAGTAATTTAGTGATGCCCTCTTTAGCGCCTCCGCTGCTCTTGACGATTTCAGGTTTGCCGAGGCTTCTGTTTTTCATCTGTTCGAGTCGAGACTCAGTTTTTGTTTTTCCATTCAAGAAAATATCGGAGACAACCCAAAAACCAATCGCGATAGCGGCGAACGCTGCGAACGGGAGGATCGCAATAAAGTCAATTGCTGCAATGAGAAACAAAATATTCATGGGTTATACTTTAATGTCGATGATTTTTTTGATTGAAAATGCTCCGATGAATTGGAGGATCAATCCTCCCAGAAGCATTTTTTGACCTAATGGTTCTTCGAATAACATCATCACGTATTCGTAGTTGAGCTTCATCATGACGACAAAGAGAACGGGCGGCATTGCCAATAAGACAACGCCGGAGATTCGTCCTTCACCAGTCAACGCTTGGATTTGACCGCGAATTTTAAAACGTTCCCGAGTTAAACTGGAGATTTTGTCGAGCACCTCAGCGAGATCACCACCTGTTTGCCGTTGAAGTACGACGGCAGTTACAAAAAACCTGAGGTCTAGGTTGGGAACTCGTTCCGACATCGCTCGCAGTGAATCGTTGAGAGTCATGCCCAAGTTCTGCTGTTCGAAAGCGAGGTTGAATTCCGGGCCGAGGGGCTGATCGACTTGAGCTCCAACGAGTTGAATTCCGGACGGGAGACTTTGTCCGGCTCGCAACGCTTGTGACATGAGATCTAATGCGGCCGGTAGCTGTGCACCAAATTTGTTAAGTCGTCGTTTTCTAAGTAATGAGAGCCACCAAAATGGCAGGATTGCCGCGATAACACTCGTGACGGGCGCGAATCCGATAGGTAAAAAAAACGCGGTAACGACACCCGTTCCAATCGTTGCACCAACGGTGATTCCAATGAAATTCCCGATGGTTAGATCGGTGCCTGTTTGACTTAGAAATTTCCTGAGGTTTAAGAATTTGTTTAAAAACTCCTCGATCTTATCCGGAGCGTCGTCGAGGGGTGAGTTAAGCAGACTGGCGGGGGTCGCGGCTTTGGTGTTAGAGCCACGTCCTTTGTTTTGCGTTAAGCTCGCCAGGCGATCTTCAATATGATCCTGTTGATCATTCTGGAATAGCATCGAAGCAGCGAAAACCATTCCGCCGATTCCGACCGCAATCAGTCCAAATAGAATGTAAGTAAACATGATTAAACTCTTGACGCTTAATTGCTCTGGTGTCTGCCGGAGGCTAGTGGGTTGATTTGTAAATTTTAGTAAATCGCAGAATCGTGCTTGTGTTAGTCTTCCATCATGATGCGTTCACGGAAAATACTGGCTGGTAGTTTAATTCCCATCGATTCAAGTTTGTCCATGCATTTGGGACGGACGCCGGTGCAAAGGAAGCGACCGCGGGTTCGTCCGTTTTCGTCGACCCCAGTCTTTTCGTATTTGAATACATCCTGCATCACGATGGTGTCGTTTTCCATTCCACAGATTTCTGTGATTTGAGTTACTTTTCTCGCTCCACCTTGAAGGCGATTTGCTTGAATAATTAGATCGACGGCGCTGGAGATTTGATTCCGCATGGCTTTGACCGGCAACTCAAAACCAGACATCATGATCATGGTTTCCAGTCGGGAGATGCAATCTCGAGGTGAGTTGGCGTGGGTCGTAGTGAGTGAGCCTTCGTGACCGGTGTTCATGGCCTGAAGCATATCCAGGGTTTCCGGGCCACGACATTCTCCAATAATGATTCTTTCCGGACGCATTCTCAAACAGTTTTTAACCAGGTCTGTTGCGGAAACTGAGCCCTTGCCTTCGATATTTGGCGGACGGGTTTCGAGACGTACGACGTGATCCTGTTGAAGCTGAATTTCTGCAGCGTCTTCAATCGTCACGATTCGGTCTTCGTTTGAAATGAAGCTCGAAAGTGTGTTGAGCAAGGTCGTTTTACCAGAACCGGTACCGCCAGAGATAATGATGTTTAAGCGAGCTTTCATCGCTCCTTCGAGTAACATTACCATCTCAGGTGTAAATGCTTGGAAGTTCAGAAGGTCTTCTAATTTTAGTGGGTTCGCACCAAACCGCCGAATAGACATGGCGGGGCCATCCAAAGCCAATGGCGGGATAATCGCGTTGACACGAGAGCCATCTTGGAGTCTGGCGTCGACCATTGGGCAGGTTTCGTCGACGCGGCGGCCAACTTTAGATACGATTCGGTCGATAATTTGAAGCAAGTGCGCGTTGTCACGGAATTCGACATTTGTCTTTTCCATTTTTCCGCCGCGTTCAGCGTAGATGTTTTTTGGTCCGTTAACGAGAATATCGCTAATCAATGGGTCTTTTAGAAGTAACTCGAGTGGCCCAAGACCAAAAGTTTCGTCCAAAACCTCTTCGACTAATCGATCTCGCTCGGTTCGATTGAGGAGATTGTTTTCACCGTCGCATAAATGTTCGACGACGACGCGTATTTCGCGCCGCAAGACGTCGCCTTCCAACTCCCCAACACGACTCAGGTCAAGTTTGCCAATTAACTTGCCATGGATTCGCTGTTTGAGTTGATCAAATTCGCTAATTTTTTGTTTGATGGTGGTCATTTATGTCTAACCGAAAGCCATGGGGAATTGAGTTCTGTGTTGCTATCTAGCACGCAATCAACGGCTTAATTTGATTAGAAAAACATAGGTTACATTTTATGCAACACGGAACGTTGCAAAAAATAAACAGAGTTATCTGAACGCAACAGTCGGCAAATGGTGTTTAGGTGCGAAAATTGGCACAGCCTGTACAATCCAGAAATTTAGCCATTAAGCGGAGAATCGCTACAATTGAGTCAGCTTGAGAGACGGGAAGCCCGACTAGCAGTTGCTGTGGTTTGCCTATGGATTCCTAGTGGGTCGTTCGTGTTTCAAAAGCATCCGTATTCGCCTGCGTTCGGATATCTATCGTCTGCACGACTGAGTCGGTGGTCTCTGTTGTTCCCTCTGTTACTCCTAGATGTAGTTCCAGAGACTTATTTATTGATGTCCCGTGGGGCTAGATAGTGCGGCTTTCAAAAAAGAGTATGCCATCGCGTAGATTTCCGGTTGTGTTGAGGCCCGCGGGCCAGCAACATTCAGAATTTCAATTTGGTGGTTTGTTCCCCAGTCGATTAGAGACTGTAAGAGTTGAGCTAAATCGAAGATGCTGGGGCCGAGGTCAAGGCAGAGGCAAGGCTGGGTGTGCGTGTGCGACAATCTTCGGGTCAACGCAGTCCCGCCCGAGATTTGATGTTGATATAAAATGAGAGTGCCACAGGAATCGAGTACGTTTTTTTCGGTTCGCTGTGCGTAATTCCTTGTACTGGTTTCTTGTAGCTGGTAATTCGAAGCGATGGTGCCGTCTTCTGCTCGGCGACCTGCTGGGCACCATCCCCCATGCGGTATCTCCAATTCGATCGCGACGTCGAGTGCCGCCCGATCGACCCCGGTTTGACCACCAGAGATGATCTTTTTAAATGGCCTTGAGGTCATAACGCGATTTCCAATAAATCTAATCCCTTCATTCTAACAGGGTTAGAGGAGCGCGCGAATCAACTGGTTTTTTCATTCATTTAGGGAGAATGAGCTTTAGCCCGCCGCGAAGTGGAGAGTCGGGTTGGACATCGTTACCCAGGGTGTCCTGATTGAGTTGGTAAAGTTCAGCGAATCGCGACGCCTGGTTAAGCTTCTGTCGGGCAATCCCAAAAAGGGTTTCGCCCTTGGCCGTTACGTAATAAGTATTGTTCCCTGCTGAGCGGGTGCCAGTTGTAACGGGCGCTGTTCCTGAAGCTGGCGGGCATTCCGCCGGCCATAGTCTTTCCAAGTCACGCTTGGCTGGTGTGTTAAGTTCCAATCCTGCTACTAATTTGTAATCGGGGTGGTTGGATTGATTGTGGCAAAACAATGCCCGAAAGTATCGTCCATCCTGATAGATTGTTTCGGAAATAGACCAGTAGTCATCTCCCGTTTTGGTTGTATATGTTCGTAATGAAGGTGACTCGTCGACGGATGGTAATTCGTTAGCGAGATTGAGTTCAGGGGTAACAAGGTTAGAGGGGGTGTCCTTTACCGCATCCAAGGACTTGAGTGATTTAAGCGAGTGTTCTTTTTTCGAAGATTCGTCGGATCGTCTTTCAGGAGTGGGGACCTCAAATTGAGTTAACGCAAGAAAGTTTCTAGTTTTAACTAACGCTTGCGTTTTGAAATCCGGCGTTGGTGAAATTTGTTGAGTAGTCTTAGCCGAGGGATTAATAAAGCTTGGTATCCGCGGGGTATTTCTTGCGACGGAAACTGGTGTTTTTAGATTGCGATTACTGGATGGATTGGTTTCAACTTGAGTGGAAATATCTTTTTCATTCGCCGCAGCGGAATCTGAATTTCTTGTTCCAAATTGGGAATCAATTAGAATGCGGGGCTCAATTTTTGGCTTTTTAAAATCACCTTTTGATTTGGGAACGGTAAAGCTGTTTCGTTGATTGTCCCGATCGCTGGGTTTAAATTTGGCGGGGGGAGCTACGAAGGGAGGCTGTTTGTTCTTGACCTCAAATTTTGGTTTATCTTGAATCGTGGCTGGTGTTTTTGGAGATAGTGGCCTGAAAAATTGCTCATCTTTATCAGGCTCAATTTTTAGAGAATCAATTTCCGCTCTGTCCTCTTTGTGTGTTTGGAACGGTCTTGCCTGGTCGGATGGAGCGGTTTTTGGATTAGGTGTTTTTTTCTTGGGGGAAGGCGGGACAGCGTCTGTGTTATCCAAACCGACCATTTGGTTAAACGGAAGGATTGGCCTTTGCCCCGTCATCCTTAACGTGCCGACGTAGATAAGCGTCGTAAAAAGCAGCGCAACTACCGATAGGCCGATTTTGGCTTCACGGATTAACTGTTGGCTAGATTGTGGTTTAAATGGGTCGGCCATTTGAATCCCATTGAACGAACGAAAGCATCGCAGGTTGCGAGACTATACAGAAAAGCCAATTGGGATGGAACGCAAGGAACAGCGTGTTTCGCACAAATTCAAGGATGGAAACCCAGGGGTGCTAGCGTTTTTTACTGTTGGTTGAGCGACAATAAACAACGGAGGCGGGGTTATTGTTTTTTTTGTGCCACGCGGAGTTTTGCGCTGCGGCTCCGCGGATTGCTCAGCAATTCTTCTTCGCCTGCCATGATGGGTTTTCGAGAAATGATTTCGAGTTGGTCATTTTGCTGAAGTGATTGTTTAACAATCCTGTCTTCGAGCGAGTGGAAGCTGATAATTGCAATTCGCCCACCGGGCTTGAGAAGATCGGGAAGTCGATTGACCGCGACCTTCAACCATTTTAATTCTTCATTGACGGCAATTCGAAGTGCTTGAAATGTTTTCGTAGCTGGATCGATTGATTTCTTCTTTGTCCTTGGAATGCACGAACGTACGATGCTCGCCAGTTGGGAGGCGGTTTCAATTTTATTAGCGTGTCTCAGTTTGACAATTTTTCGGGCAACTCGTCGGCTGAATCGTTCTTCACCGAACTCGTAGATTAAATCGGCAAGATGTTTCTCGCTTAGGCGATTTACTAATTTTGCCGCCGGTTCTCCAGCCATTTGATTAAATCGCAGGTCAAGCGGGCCGTCGCTGTGAAAACTGAAACCACGCTCGCGATCAGCAAGTTGGTCACTGGAGAGGCCGAGGTCAAGTAAGATACCATCCACTTGAGTAACATCGAACAATGAAAGTTGCTCGGGCATATCTGAATAGTTAGCGGTAATCAAATGAGCATTGGCTGCAGAAATTCTTGTTCTGGTATCGTCGACGGCGATTGGGTCGCGGTCAAAACCGAATAAGGTTCCATCGGGGCCAATCAGTTCGAGAATAGCTTGAGCATGCCCGCCGCCGCCGAGGGTGCCATCCACGATAGTGCTTCCCGGTTGGGGGTTGAGTCCATCGATGACTTCCTGAGGTAAGACGGGTATATGAATTGTCACGGTGAACCCGTTTTAAAGAAAGCGTTTCGAATAGGCGGAAAAAATTCAGCACCGAGTTTAACCAAATCTAGGGACAAACTTAAGGTGTCCAAATTTTAAGTCATTTCATGCAAGGAATGGGGGAAAACGCAGGCCGCCTTGATTGCGATCCTAACGGAAACGAACAAATTGTTGCCAAGTCGAACCGGTTGGCAATCAAATCGATTTTTCGAAAAGCTCGTAAGTTCGAGATTTAACCAGTGGTAAGGTGCGGCCGATGGCGCGAATCGACTTAAGGTTGGCTTCATCGACCCAAGAGAATTCCCATTTCTCAAACGCAGCATAGTTTTCAACAAGTTCCTGAATCAACAACATTGCAATTCCTTTTTTCCGGAATTGGTCGTCCACTCCAAGAGCGATGACTCTGCTGTAGGGTGTCTTTTTAATGAGGCGTGGCATTTGCAACATTCGAACCCAATCAAATGGTCCTTTCGCTCGCTTCAATGCCCAGTTAATATCGGGGATCGTAACAATGTATCCAACAAGCTGGCCTTCCCAATAGGCGACGTGGATGGTGTCGTAACGAATCACGCGGCGAAGATTCTTGATCATGAAGTTGAGTTCGTCAGGGGTAAGCGGAACGAAACCCCACCCAAGTGATCTGACTGTGTTTCCAAGTTCATTAACGTCTCTCATCGTCTCATCAAAATTTTCAGCTGAAACTGTCCGGAGATCTAAGCTGGGATATCTCGCGAGAATTTTTTGCTTGGCTGCCTTTAGGTGAATCCATTTTTCACACTTGGTATCGGCCTCGTCAGAATTATATTTGAACGCGAAAAAGCGTTTGATGCTGGTTAGTCCAGCGGCCTGAAGTTGATCTTCGTATCGCTGAAGTGTGTAGCCAGTCATGATCATTGGCGGCTCGTCGGCCCCGTCAACAAGAACGCCAAAATCACTTTTCATGGAGGGATTGACTGGCCCGCGGATTGAGGTGCATCCGCGTTCGCGAAGCCAATCTGAAGCCGTGTCAATCAAGGCGTTTACAATTTCTTGGTCGTCGATAGCTTCGAAAAATCCGAAGAATCCAACGCGATCCTTGTGGTGTTCATTGTGCAAGTCGTCTTTAATCGCGACAATGCGGCCGACGACCTGACCGTTGCGATAACAAACGAACATTTCACGCGAGGCGTGTTTGTAGAATGGGTGACGCTCTGTGTCTAGCTGGAGCTTCTCCATCGACCTAAGCGGAAACACGACAACCTTGTTGTCGCGGTATATTTTCCGCCTTAGTTGATAGAATTCATGCGCCTGAGCCGATGTCGAGACCGGTTGAATCGAAAGAGGAGCTGAGGCACTCATTCGTATTAGTGTGCCGAACCATTCGAGCCGGCCGAAGTGATTCCCGCACCGGGCATCACGGTGGCGACTTTGCTGGCCGCTGCTTCATTTCCTTCAAGAAGTGGGATTCTTGTGGAAACATCTACGATGGCCTCCACCAATCGCCGCATTTCTTCGGGAGTGTGTAACGCACTGGCGGTCATTCGAATAATTGATGTTCCGTAGGGAACAGCAGGGTACATGACTGGGTTGACGACGATTTTATAATCATCCATCAACATGCGAACTGCGGTTAACGCCATTGCACCCCGGGTAAAGATTGAGGTGACCGCACCTTTGGGGTCGCCGATGTTGAAGCCTGCATTCCGCAATCCTTCACGCAGGACAGTGATGTTCTCCCACAATTGGTGCCGTCGTTCCGGCATGGACTGCATCAACTCAAGCGATTTTATCGTTGCGTTAGTCATGCAACCAGGCAATGCCTTGGTGAGCATAAATCCGGGCGAGACGAATTTAATAAAATCGAGTGCTCGCTTGTTACCGCAAATGTATCCACACAGAACCGCTAAACACCGTTCGACGGAAGTGATCACCCCCTTAGCGATCGATTCCTCACGAATTCGTCCTTCAAAGCCCGTCGGTGCGCGACACGACCACTGATTCAATTGTCGTCTTGGATTGGTAAATCGCAGATTTCAGCCGTTGCAAAGGGAAGGGTTCTAGGTAGACTTATCAGGCTGAAAACCGTTCGAAAAGTCGGTCAAAAGGCCGCATTGATAAACGCTAGCTGCGATCATTCTTCGAACGAAATACGTTGCTTTTTGAGTTAGGCTAAACGCCCGACTATTTGCTGCTCGATATAAACTTCTGTGCTTCCGTTCGCCAAGGCGTTCGATTCCGAGCCTTTTTCAAAACATCTACCCAAAAGATACTTTCATGCCAGACATTTTTGACAAGTGCGATGAATTTTGGAACCGCATTAAGAAAGTTACCGGCGATCATTTCGATCCAGACGTTTTCTTCCGTCAATTTCCGGTTACCAACTGCCTCCCCAACGTCGAGATTGAGGGAACCGAGTACCTGCAAATTGCAACCAACGATTATCTTGGCTTAGCCACCCATCCCGAGGTCGTCAAAGCAGGTACAGACATTTGCGCTGTCAGTGGTGTGGGAACGCCTCTCGGTGCTCGTCCATTGACCGGCAACACTGCCATGCATTTAAAGCTTGAAGCTGATTTGGCAAAGTTCCGCGGCACCGAAGCAAGCTTGGTATTTAATCTCGGTTTGGGCGCGATGTCCGGCACCGTTGCCTGCATGGTCGGCAGGAAAGAGCGTGTCTTTGTCGACGCTTACGCACACGGTTGTTTACACGACGGTGCTAGGCTTTGCAAAGGCGAAGCAAGTTGGTTTGGCCACAACGATATGGAGGATCTTGAAAGCCAATTGGCAGCCTGTCCTCTCGAGCAACCAAAGCTGATTGCAGTCGACGGTGTCTATGGCATGACAGGCGATCTTGCTCCACTGCCTCACCTCGTCGAATTAAAGAACAAATACAATGCACAGTTATTTGTCGATGATGCTCACGGAACGGGTGTTCTCGGCGACAACGGTCGCGGTACACCAGAGCATTTTGGAGTTGAAGACCAAGTCGATCTGCACGGCGGTACATTCGCCAAGTCGTTTGGAACTTTTGGTGGATACATTTGCGGTAACAAGCGAGCACTCGATTTTATTAAATTCGTCTCGCCCGGATTTATGCTCACCAAGGCATTGCCTGGTTGCATGACTAACGCAACGATAAAATCGCTTGAGTTGATG
>Ga0214479_100556_pt1 | contig 21204 bp, 19 predicted proteins | sample M1_20Mar14CPVII9_5_FD_165054 | JGI IMG/M metagenome (GOLD analysis project Ga0214479, IMG submission 165054) | Marine eukaryotic communities from Monterey Bay, California, United States - M1_20Mar14CPVII9sort6BwellE14 | ecosystem: Environmental > Aquatic > Marine > Unclassified | place: USA...
CCTTTCTTTTCCTTCTTTTTTTTTTTTTTTTTTTTTTTTAATTTTAATGTCAGTTAGGCCAGTACTTGAGTAACTGTGTACTTATCTCCAAGTTTCGGCCTAAGTTATGCCGTAATGTCTCGGTCGCTCTGTAAATAGTATCGTAGAAGGTAATCAATAAAACTGAGTACGACGTAACTACTACATTATCAGGTGGATATATAGCCAGTTTGACCGCTGATATATCCTAAAGACTTTGAAAATATTGCAAAGATACTACTAACGATACATCATCAAACTTCAGTGTGTTAAGACAATAGGTAGTAGGTAACATACCTCTCTGATAGCTCTAGATTATCAGATACCATGACGAAATATAACCGAGTTTGTCATATATGCACACAGGTATATATTTCGCCTGGTCGAATCGATGGATGGGATTATTCAAAACATGTTTGCAAAGAATGTTCAGCAACCAATGCAAGAAGTGATAACAAAAACATTCGTATGGAGTTCCAAGCAAAGATGAGGGCTATCGTTAATAGGAAACGACAAGAAGTTACTACATGTAGCAATGAGAAACGACAGGAAGATTAGGGTATCGATTCATTATTTGCAGCCGCAGCTAAAGATGTGCATTCTGGGAGTTGACGAAGAGATGGACCTCTCAGCCTTCTCTGCCATCTATGTAGTATCGGTGTGATAACAATATAACAGATAAGGACCTAAAGAATTGATTCAATCACTTCTTTAGTGAGGTCGGGGGTATATTAACTGACTTACTTTTGGGGAAACGGAAACATAAATGAATATCATAAGATGACAGAGCTTATATATAAAAAGATTAGATTAAGATTCATCACCTCAATAACTAGCTTCGGATAATGAGGTGATACTACTACTACAAGTAGACAGTGCAGTTGTTGATTTCTATACTAACCAAGACTCTTTACTTTTACGGAACATACATATAACTCTTTCCCTCTTTCTATACTTAGCATGGGAGGGTGGTATAACAAACAACACATCAACAACATATACTTTCAATCTCTTTCAATAGAAGAAACCACCAACTCTATATAAGATGGATACTTCGATTAGGGCATCCACAGGCATCAAGTGCCGTGCCTTCAAATCTCATTCACCCTTTGCCTTGGGGGGAATCTGAGGGTCATTTACACATCAAACTTTTCCAAATCACCACCAATACCTCTAAAATGTAACCCGCCTCCATCATTCGTTCCATAATAGTTGGAACTGCTACCCTGTCCAATACTATTCCGTCCACCGAGTAGGGCACCAAATCCATCACTGCTATTACTTGGTGACGTTGGACCGTTATTATTACGGGGAGAAAGACCGGTAGTCTCAGTATCAAACTTTTTGTCATATCGTACCTGCTGCTGTTGTTGTTGACCTTGACCACCAAATATTGGATTAGGTGTCCACTCCTCCTCCTCTTCATCCTCGTCATCATCCAATCCCATACAACTTTCTAATAACTTCTTCGAACGTAATCGTTGTGCGGATAACATTCCTACCATAACTGCCATTGTTGCTATTGTGAAGAATACTATTAGTTGATCTTGTGATTGGGTACCTCCACTACTTGAGGAACTGCCAGAGGTGAATTGTAGCTTGGCTTGTAAGGAACTTAGACGATCTGACATATGTGCCTTTCCTGATGACGAGGAACTGCTACCGCCGAGGGAATTGGCACTACCCCACACGGCACGAGGCTGGACTTCCAAGAATACTTCATTCCTACCCCCGTTATGCACATCTTCAAGTTTTAAAGCTTGGCCGGATAAATCATAGACAGTTTCGGGTAATGTTAGCTCAGGCGTTGATGACTCTTCCCCTGCTACATTCTTGCCGTTGGTGGAAGTGGATGAGGCGGTGGATTGTAATGCTGCAGGATCATAATAATAAACCACTGGTTCATTATCCCCACCTTTATTACTCACACTACTGCTGCTGCTGCCACTGCCAAGGGGAGAATTAACAACCTCCCCATCATCATTAGTTAACCGAGGACGTAAAATAACTTGAACACTATGACCAACATCCTCATCTAAAAGTGCCGGCGGAGAACCTAATAATTCCGCGGCAACTTCCGCTGAACCAACCACTGCTGTTTCAATTATAGTCTCATACTTTTCGGAACTCCCTTTAACACTGCCACCGCTGGAGCTGCTACCTTGCGGGGATTGATTTACCTGAGTTTGGGAACTCGCGGCACCACCATATCCATTTGGTTGATAATAATGCACACCCGACTCTCCTTCTTCTCCTGATGGCTCCTGTGCACCTAAATTATTAATAGATTGTACCACTCCACCATTTGCACTTTCAACTCCGCCAGTACTACCCAGCACCCAACCATGGAATTTAGTGGAGTGTCCACCCATTTGTCCTTTACCCATTTTATTATCATTCACTAATTCCCCACCATTTGAAGTTAATCGGTTAGGATTTTGATCAGGACCAGGATGTATACTGGGATCTAACGGATCATGATTCTTTATTGAACTTTCATCATTGAATGTGTCTGGATGTGGCCATGAATGATATGTGTTACCAGAACTTCCTTGTAGCTGTTTATTTTGCTGTATTGAATTATTATCGGTAGAAGAGATTTGTTCGGTACCACCCCATTCAGACGCGACATGTGCACTGCTACCTAAATTATTAGGCTGCACTACAATCACTCTACCACCACCATTATTAACATTCCCACCGTTTGTGCTTCCTAATAATAAAGTATCATTACCATTTATTTCGTTATTTATATTGTTGTTGGAATTTGAGGAGCCCAAGGGTATTAATATATTATTATTCGAGGGAACTACTGGAGGCTTGCTGCCACGTATCGTGTTATGCTTATTCTTTTTGGTATTTTTATGTATCGATGAAGGATGCTTAGCATGTATTAATATTAATTGATTATTAAAGAGGGTGGTGGCAGCAACTCCAATTAATAATTTGGTCGTTGTTGATATTGGTCGACGGCGTTTATTATTACGTATTGTTGAGGATGGGTTATTGGTATTAAGAGACGTCATGGTTAGTTTGCTAATGTTTATTATATACCCGATATAATTAAGGGATGTTGCCGTGAGTTAAAAGCGCCACGGCTCTACTAATAAATCGGCACCATTTTCAAGACTGAGCCCTCAAAAAGATTAGGAAAATCGTTTTTCGTTCCATACTGTACGGATTTCATCGATAAACTCCGTATCAAATCGGTCCCCAGCAATAAGGAGGAAAGTGGCAGTGGCGTGTCAATTAGTTGGTTGATAATATACCCAAAAGAGTGCGGGCCTAGAAACTTATTAATTTGGTGGGATATCATCCGGCGCATAGGCGGAGTCCTACGTATAATAGCACACAGCATACAAATTAACTTTTTGTTAGATAGATATGCGTATGTTAACTGAAGAGGAAAAGAGGGTAGTTGTTCTTACCAATAAGATTGGTGGAGAGTTGATTCCGCGCTCACCTGAAGAATCTGATAAGATATTAATTGATGTATATGTTAAGTCTGGTTACTCTCAAGAAGAGGCAGAGCGTATGGTAACAGAAGCCCGGAAGGAACTCAATAAAGAGAAGAACAAGAACTAATAATTATTGTACCAACCTCTTCAGTGCCGTTATCATACCGTATAAATCATTTAGTAAACCAGGTAATATCGATACAATATCAACAACAACCATGCCTCCTAAATCATCAAAGAAGAAAAAGAAAGGAGGCGGCAAACAACAACGCTTGGGAACTGCTGCCCGAAAGGAAGGTATGGCACGTTATTACAAATCCTTACCTTCTCTACCACCAAGTACAGTTATTGAATCTATTAAACGAGGTGAGGATATACCACTTGAGGTAGTATTTGATGTTGTTACTGACTGTGAAGAAAAGCAAAAGAATGAGCCTGACAAAGTACAGAAGGATCAAGTGGTAATTTACAAGAAGCTAGTGGATGCAGGATTAGTTTCGGCGGCAATTGGTGTTACTGTTACAGGGTGTACCGAGAAGCACTCATCGGGGGATATATTTTCACCAAGAATGTGTATAATGCTTCTTGCCAATATGTCAAACAATGAAAACAAACACAGACTTCAAATTGCAAAGGGAATCCAGCCTCTCATTAAATGCATGATTAATGTTGAGAAACGAGAGTATTTTGGAAGTAAAAAGCATTGGCATAAATCTATCAAGGTATTCATTATGCTTATTAGTAATCTTGCATTATCAAATGAGGTGTTGGACATATTGGTACATACTAATGATGAATTGACATTATATATGGTGCAGAGTATGTTCTGGGGGACACATAGGCAAGAAGACATCGTCAAGGAATCGAAAGTCTACAATATATCAAAGTCTCCTGATCTTTACTTTTCGTCGATTTCTACCGAGGCAGCTAGCTTCCTCCAAGGTTTGGTAGAAGGATGTAACGAGAAGAGTGACGAAGGGAAGAATAAGATACGTGAGCTTGCAACTATGCCTATCGTAAGCACAAATAACCACTGTGAATCTGCACTGATATATGGGTTATTAGACATTCTCAAACTTTGTCCAAATGACATGAGACCCTTTATTGCATTGTTACACCGCCTAACGTTGGGTGGTTGTGTAGATAAGGAGGTGATTGCTGGTATTATTGAGTTGGGTTATACCTCTACTAAGACATACGATGATGCTATGCCTATTGCATGTGTCATATCAGGGATTCTTATCCCTCAACTAGATGCAAGGGGATCAATCAAGGGGTATTCTGCTCCCATTGATGTAACCCAAACCGATGACGGGCGTTTTGCTTATGCCATTGGTTGTGGTTTGTTTGAGGTTTGTTTGAGTCTAATTTCTCGACACGGAGGGTATAATAACGGGAATGGTACGCATATGGGGAACATGAACAACTCAATAAAGAATATCATGGATGCGGCAAATATTGTATCTTTCCAGAAGAAGTCCTCTAAGTCTTTATCGGAGCGGCGTGACAATATTATTGATACCATGAACAAGACGGTCGTTCCAGAGAATGATAGTTGTCAAGTGATTATCCGTGCTTTGAAATCCATTGTGTCAAGAAAAGTTGGCCAAAAGAAACTTGTCAAGGCCAAATCAACATGCAATACCTGCAAAAGGTACTTGAGTGCAGATGATATTCGACGCTGTGTAAGTACCATATATGCAAGAAGTTTATGTTTATGTAGATCTTTTTCATCTCTTGTGTATCTAATTTTGAATCCAGAGTAAATGCAATACCTCTTATTGCTCTCGTGAATGTCAGCTGGAAGATTGGCACAACGGGGGGCATAAACAGGAATGCAAATTGTTGTCGAAAGATAAGCATACAAAGAAGAGCCAAATGGAAAAGAAAGAGATGGCCTTTAAAGCTAACATGTCAGATGCCGGAACTGAGATCTTCACCCAGAATGCCATGAGATTTATGACCCAAGCGGTCATATTCCAATATGAGATAACTGAATGTGTATGTTTAATGGATCTTCGTCAAGCCCCGCCTCTGTTTAGGCTACTACCTATTGATGAGTTTGTTTCAGAATACTTGAAAGATGAAAACAGTGACAACTTCTTCAAGAGTCGAGAAATGTCAATGCGGAAGGTCGATGGTTCATTATTGTCGGGAGCAATCATATCCCATGGAGTCAATACTAATGGTCAGGGTGGATTAAGCTTGCTCTTCTTAGCTGGGGATCATTGGGAAGAATGTGTTTCCAAGATGATGGTGCCCTTTAAGTCATCTAGGAAGAAACTTGATGATCCAAAAGTTCAGGAGGATCTTCTCAGCCAAATGGATAAGGCAGAATCCGAGATGGACGCCTTGTCTATCCTCAAGTCCGTTATGGAATGAGCTTGAATAAGTATAAGTAGAGTAGAAGATCAGTTTACAAACATATGGGTTTAGTCTTTACCAAACGAAACGGCATCGTCTCACATACTATATAGTTCTCTCCTTTCTTCCTAAAACATATACAATACCACATCAATACAACCCTGTTTTACTATCTATCCCATCTGTTCTAATAATTGGTCAGTCATGGCAAACGTGGCACTGACCAATTCGTTGTGTGCAACAATTACTGGTACACGCGGATGTGTATTAATATCATAAGTCTGTGCCTGATATGTTAATGTCTTGCAATCACGTTGGATCATATATACATGATCTTTCAAGGCTTGTAATGTATATGGGAAGTATTCGGCATTATATTGTTCTTTAGTTGCCTCATCGTTGTTCTGGACTGCTTGATAGAATTGATTTGCTGCATTTGGATCATTTTGTTGTAAGATTTCGTATAAGAAGATATCCCATACCTTGGGTGCAATCTCTCCTGTCTCTCTTTGGATTAATAGTTCGGTAAAGTCATATCCCAATTCCTTAATTTGTGGTTCTAAATGCATTGCCTTGCAAAAGATTGTTGAGCAGTCATTTGGAAGAAATCCGTACTGAGCAAAGATGGGCGTTGGGTTGGTCGGGTCACCAAGACTGATACTTAATGTCTCGCCAGCTTGAATATCATACAGGGCAACAACATTAACATTTCCTTCATAATCAACTTGAATTTCACAGTTTGGCTGTGACGAGTGATTAATCATATCGACCATGGGTGCAATGACTTTTGTCCTTTCCGATAGAAAACACTCATGATACCGAGTCATAGCCACATTGTATGCCCACTTGACAACTTCTTTATTACTGATTGTTTCTTGTGATAAGGGGACATAGCCTTGACGTAATGCCATTGCAAAGTGTGAATAATTAATACGCTCGTTTGATGTTAACCAACCTTGTTAATAATGAGTAGGAGAAATATCGGTGAGAGAGATACATTTTGTGCACATGATATGCACACTTTTTTACATACGCACATAACAGCTACATAATACCAGAATACACTCACCTGCATAAGGCGGAAGACATGAAAAGCATGCCTTTGTCATTGACACACCATTATAAAACTGCTTCGATAAACTATTCAACCAAGGAAAGAATAAACTATCTTGACCTTTTTCATACTCTGTCAATATCTTAACCATTAATCTCAACAATGGTAATCGATACTGTGCCTCGCCAACTGCAGCATCAATCTGCATCACAGCCTGTTCAGCCTGTAACAAACTCGTACCAAATTCATCTTGTATATTACCAGAATTTAATACTATATCGGATGGACAATAGATTGCACTACTTCCTGCACTTAGACCTTGATTGGCAATCAATGTATAATCATTGCCTCCGTCTTCACTGTATAGTTCAATGCCTGGTGCTTTTTGTAATCCATATTGTGTTGCCCATTGTTCCATTGTATAGACGTCTCGGGGTGTGTATATGTCGGCAATGTTTATTAATCCCTGCATACTTGTTGCATATTGATTTAGTTTTGTTGTTGATGAGGTTGTAGAAGTATGAGTTTTTGTAGGAGTGACAATGACAGGTGGAGAGAAGGCTGATACACATGATATGCTTGCTGCAGTACATGCCACAATAACGAGCGAGGTACTAATAATCTTCATGTTGCAGAGTTATAGAAGTTAGAGACGAACTTTGAAGAGATAGCTTATGTATTCTGTTCTTTGCAATGAAAATTGATGCACCGTCTTTGCAAAAGGATATTAGTCACAACCGACTGGTGTACAAGATAAGATATGATATAGATATGGTAGGAGACTACTATTCTTCTCTCTATATCTATCTCTCCGCCACGCCGCGCTATTCTTATTGGCTCATAGTGTTGGCAAATTTGATTGATGAGGTCATCGTGCGATCATAACTCGATATTACCCAAACCTACAGAATTTCATTTTGAGGATCGCACTTTCATTAGACTTGCCTAAATAAATTATTATGTGTGAATGATAGGAGACAGCAGACAATAGACTAGCTGAGAAGAAGACGGCACATCAATACAGCATAATATGAATCTACTACTCGTGGCCGCTATAGCGGTACTACAGAATGTCATCGTTGAGGGATCCGTCGCGGTAAGAAATTAGAGTACATATCATGTGTTCACTTTTCTCATGTCTCAATGTATTGCAATTCATATCATAATACTGATATATTCTAATTATCTTACATCGATATCCAATGATTAGACTGATAATGATAAAGCTCCAATCAACGGAATATGTACAACATGTACATATGATGCACCTAGGTATATTGCCACGGCTGGTTGTTATGGATTTATACAATGTGTTAACGGGCAAATTGAGGGTGGTCTGACTCCTCCAACTTATGGTGTAGTGAATTGCACGGTGGGAATGTTATTTGATGAGGATATTAATTCAGATGTCTGTGTTCAAGCCAGTCGAGTTAATTGCAATTGTGCCGTGGAAGAGTCTTCAAGTGACGATGAACCACCTTCGCGTAAACAGTTGAGACTTAAAGGAGCTGTATCACCATTACAGACTATCTATGATATGGATGGTCCATCTACAACGGAAGAAGATGAATCTCAAACAAGTCCAACAGCTGGTAATAGTGCCAGTCGTTGGGCTAAGAAGAAGGTGCATATACCTCTCAAGAAACGATCTACTAAAAGGAGAAGTGAAGCTAAAAGATTTGCCAGGAAGTATAGGAACAAGGATAGTGGATCAAGTGATGATAAGGATAAAGACTTTGAAATCAGTACCCGCGTTCCAAGTAAAAGGAGGGATGGAAAGAGAGATAAGCGTATACAAGCAAAGTTTGAATACCAAGAAGGAAAATGTATCCAAGATGGAAGTAACGTCATCAATGTACCATACACATCGAATACAGAATTGAAAGAATGTGCTCAAATGTGTCTTAGGGAAAATGAATGTCAGGGTATTACATACTTTACCGCGGATGTGGCACCATTCAAGAGAGATGGGGATACTGTAAGAAGCAAGGCCGCGGGTGATTGTCTTTTATTCAGCTCTGTATCGGGATCTGTTGATTGTGATGAAGAGTATATTGAAAAGTATGAGTTATACTTTAGGGATGATGATGATACGATAGTTGCAATGGCTTGAGTTGGGCAAGTTGGGGATAGGATATGGAAGAGAAGAATTAAACAATTTGGTTGAATAGGACACTACAGGAGATGTTTGAATAGTAAAAGTTTTTAAGTATATGTGCTTTACGATTTAAAGATACATATTGCCTTTAATCTTAACCTATAAGTAAGAACATAGTTATATTATATGAATTAAGAAGCCAGAACACTGGGCCAGCTTACAAGAGTATGAGGACGAACGAGTGTATTGGTGGGTATCCTTTGCAAAAAATACATCAGATAGATGACATAAAGACATAAGCCAGCCGATTGTTATTAGTGACGCCTACCTATAAGAGGTAGATAAAGAGCAGCGTCAATATAGAGAAGAGGAGAGGATATTATGAAGGCTATACTACTATTGTTTGCATTGACTTTGGTGGCAGCAGCAACAAGTGGCGAGAAACAGAATTGCAATAATCATCAACAACTATGTCAACGATGCTCATACAACTCGGACGGAACGCCATATCCTGAATACTACTGTACATCTAATTCTACACCATGTCCACCACTAGTATGCTGTGATATAGCAACAGAAGATACATGCTACGATTCTACGACGGATGATCCTATATCATGTGCTCGACGAGATGATGGCGGGTGTGATTGTCCAGACTCGCAAGTTAAATGTCATGGCGGTGATCATACATCAGCAGTGTGTACAACACTATGTTGTGATTGGAGAGTAGAACAGACTTGTATGAATAGTAATAATGAACCAATCATGTGCAAGAAATATGAAGAAGGACCGTGTCCTATACCAAAAGATGATAACAATGAGCGGAAGCAATCTAAAGAAGAAGAATCAACATCTGATGATGATAAGAGTAGTGATAAAGATTTCAAAGTAAATGCCCGTCTCGGTGGAGCAACAAAAGTACAATCATTATTCAAATACAAAGCTAATAAATGTATACCATATGATATCACGCCATTACTTACTTCAATAACACGGCAACGATGCGCAAAGAAATGTGTCAATATTGGTTCAGATTATTGTAAAGGAATTGAATTCTTTGTTGAGGATGTTTCTACACGACATATTGTTCCACCAAAGAAGATATTGGCATCCTCGTGTTCACTAGTTATTAGAGGTGTTCATGAGGGAGTAAACATCGTTGCCTGTGATGAAGAGTATGTTGGCAAGGTTGAATTGTATAGCAGAGATGACTTATTAGAAGATGTTGCAATGATAGCTTGATGAGTAGATCGTATGATGCTGATCAATATGTGTACTCCAGATTAGCAACATCCTTAACTTAGATAGTAATACTAGGCTTTTAATACTATTCCTTACTCCTCTTTGTATCTATCTTGGTATCATCATCCTCTGATCTTTGTCTCTTGTCTCCACTCTTATCAAGCACAATCTTATCAACATTCCCAACCTCCACAGGTAGACGAAAACTCACACAAAGCATATTCTTCCTAGGTCCGACATCTCGTACAATTCGTATATTCACATCATTCTTTCCATTCAAGAAACAATTGGGACAACCCAATGCCACCTCACATCGTTCTTGTACCGTCCTTTCAATCCTACTAACATCTTGAGGCAAACGTGGTTTCTCACCAAAGCAATGTACATGTACCATTGGTCTATCCTCATCACCGCTGTGAAACTTGTATCCACGAAATGCATTTAGAAATTCAGGTGCCATTTGTGGTAAGTTCATTATATAATGATCAACTTGTGTACCCTCTGCATTCATTTTATGTATAAATTCACGTCCGTCTAAATTGTATGTGTATAATTTATCTTTTTGGCATTTGTTAGTTTGTCCATTCTGAAGTAAGTATTTGTAACTTGTTGGATTTAAATCGTTAGCATGACATATAATCTTGGAAGATTGACAATGTTGTGTATTGGAGGATGTTAGTGGTATAGCGAATGGACCAACTCCTGCCATTGCATCAGCCACTATTGTACATTCCTTCTTCTTCTTATTCTTACTAGCATCATTCATAATGTACTGTACCAATCTATTATGTTCACTTTGCAATCGTGAGTTAAAGTATACATTTGCAAAGTCTAATGTAAACTTACATCCATGTTCCTTCACTTGTACTATCATTAATTTGTCATGTTGTGGACTTTCAACTTTGATTTGTACCTCATTACTACTATCATCACCAGGTGGTGGAGTATTACATAACTTTTCAACTACATCAACATCCAACCCATCTCCAGCAATAATTTCCATTGGAAATGTTCTATATTCATTCTCAATATTACCAATTTTATTAACAACTAACTTGATTGTTTTAGAATTCTTATCTAATATTGCCTTGCCTATTAGATACTTGTAGGGTAGTACTTCGGAACGGAGATTGACATGTGCTATATGTCCGGCTATTTCAAATGATGATGGTATTTCATTGATATTTTGATTAGTGGGTAATATACGGGTTAAGACTTGATCGACTGTTAGTATATTGTAGGATAAGTTACTTGGTAAGTTGATATAACTTGGTCTAATTGATATTCGACCAGGTGGTGCAGTCTGAGAAGAATAGAAACCATCTTCTGTAGTAGTTTTATCATCACAGTGGTCTTCTTCAACTAATTTCATGATACGTTCATCATAATATACTTGATCAACTTTTCCTAAAGGACCAGAAGTTGCCGTACCTAATGATTTTAAGACCAACTTTCGTTCATTCTTTGGATTATATCCCTCTACTACATCTGATTCATCATAATCAGTACCAACTTCTACTCCATAAACTCGTTTACACTTCTTTTCACTATATACAATGTTATTACTATCTTCGTCACTTAGTAATTTGATAATTTCACCAGTACGCTTGGCTGGTATTATTAAGGCTGGCTGTTGTAATGTTGTGGAAGATGAAAAGTAGGAGGGTGGTGGATATGATGATGGTGGGTAGATACTGTTTGGTAGACTTGATATTGGTGGTAGTGGTGATGATGATGACGCTTGTTGTTCTTCTTTGGTATTATTATTATTGGTAGTAGACATGATTGTTGCAATGCTATTGCAAATGGCTATCTATACTCGGGGATCTGGAGACGAACATTGAAGAACAAGAGATAAAAAGTTTAGATACATCTCTCATCTCATACAAAAATAAACACATATAAAGTTTTGTAGCATGCAGGCACAGCAAAATCAAGGAATTGCAAAATCCTAAACTGCTGTATAAAGCTTGCACATGAGAATGTGTCCTATACATCTCACTAGACTTGTAAGAAGTCAATCATTAATCTTGGGCATCAATATCCGCACAACAGATTGAGAATAGAGGACTCAGTCGCTCTATTACTGTTGTTCGGTAGAAATCAACCCTTATTCGTACTTGTCCTTGGCGTAGTGTAGATCTGCTTACCTATTTTGGCTGCCGCTGCTAATTATCTGCGCCATCATCTCGCTCACTGACTAATATCACGATTCGTCACGAGACCAAAACCAAGCTTACCGCTTTACTAATATTGGTCGTGGTCCTTTAACCGTAGAAGCCATGCAAACAAATTCATCACTTTTGTTAGCGGTTTTGGTGAGTGCCCATGGCGGCGGCTTTTCTTTGCTATTAGCCGTATATGTGTGTGTTTAGAGTGACAATATGGTTGCAATATAGTTGGGAACTGTATATTTACGAGATGGGGCCGGCTGGAAGGCGAGAAGTATACAAATGATTTTGAGGTATCCTAACCTTATCGATATGATAAATAGTATATCAATAATAAGGTGACGGCTATCCCCATACGGATGATATGGTTATCATATGCCAAAGTTTATTTCAATAGATTCGGTGCTATTTCTTCGGGCGGCAGTTGCAATAGTTTGCTTCAAGTTGATCTCTATTTCTAACTCGCATTCTCCTCCTTTCTCAACAGAATATTATAATAATCACATAAATAAAAGATGCAAGAAGTAGCAGCACTCCTACTATGCAAACTCGGCGGAAAAGCCGGTTCCGCAGATGATATTAAGGCAGTAATAACCGCAGCAGGCGGGGAGCCAAATGATGATCAAATTGCTGCATTATGTGCTGATGTTGATGGTAAAGATATTAATGAATTATTAGGTTCTGGTATGGAAAAGTTGAAGGATGTTCCAATGGGTGGAGGTACGTTAATATCTTTGTGTGTGTGTGAATTATTGTGGTGTTGACGTGTATGGATCGTGATTTGGCATCAAGATATGTGACTTTCATGCAAAAATGCATATGCTAACATAAACCCCTTTCTCATTCTTATTCTTTTTATTTCTATCAGGTGGAGGCGGAGGAGGAGGAGGCGGTGGTGGAGGAGGTGGTGGCGGAGATGCTGCCGAGGCAGAGAAGGAAGCAGAAGAGGAAGTTGAAGAGGCACCACCGGCTGTAGATGTAAGTAGTAGAAGAAGAATGAGAAGATGAACACATCTTGTGTCCTGATTTTGATATGTTTCTTTTTCTCGTATGACTGTCGTTGCATGATATACTCACCCAAATGTGTGTTCTCTATTTCAAATCTTTGCAATATATTAGATGTTTGGAGGTGATGATGGTGGAGACTACTAAACAACAACTCCTAATAAGATAACAAAAATAAAAAGCAAATTTATAAACAACTTTGTATGTTAGTTGCACTACCACCTTACTCCAATAGATTTAAAGCTGAGGAGACAATGTACTAGATGCATTTACTTTCTTCGTGCTTAGTTAGCTTTAACTTTGTTTGCTCTTCCCTTGCCACTTGCCCTCGACTCATCTCTTTGAAACAAGAATGAAATTGCCAAATTACACTCTCATAATTAATGCCCTCAGACTTAATAAGATGGATGATATTAGTAGTAGGACATCTAAGAAGCGTCGCCGTCGTCCGGATGGTACCGTCGCCACCGATGAATCGCCGTTTGGTCTACTGACACTGTATCGGAGTGATGTTGGGAGTAGAATTCTGTCCTTTGCATCTGGTGCCGATTTATGCACATTAGATATCCTCAATAAGCAATTCAATGCCTTAACTACCGATCAGTGGAATACAGTAACTAAAGATAGATTTGGTATGAATAATGGTAAAGAGGGTTGGAGGTTAGGTACTTCATTTCTACGGCCACCAGTGTTTGTGCACAATATACCAGATCACGTCGAAGACGGTGGCAGTGCACATGTTGCTGCAAATGAGAATATTATTGCATATACTTCAGATTTTATGGTTGGAATTGATTTAAGAGATGCATCAACGCTCAATACTATTGATACTGTTAGTTCATTACGACATTGGAAAGTTAGCATATGTGGTCGAGTAGGATCGGAGATTATAGTTACTTCAAATAATCGTCATGTTTGTGCACTGCGTAAAGACTTTACACAGGGAGACTTTATACAGCAGTCGGGATTTGATACTAGCAGCGGTTGTGGAATCGAAACAATTGGTTGCGAGACACATTTGGTTGTTGCCCATGACGGTAGAGTTCAACTTTATGAAGTTAATAATGAGCAACACGAACAAGTGGGACATGGAAGTAATACTAACAACAATACAGATCTAATCTCATTAAGGAAAGATATCAGAGTAGAGGAAGGTGCTGAAAATGAATGGGAAGCGGAAGAAACGAAGCTCGCATGGGCACCAGACAATATTCATTTCATCGTTGGGAGCACACATAAAATATGTGTATTTAAGTTAGATGCAACAAACAACGAGATAAATTTGGTCAAGACTATCGATGTACCTAATTGGGAAGTCACCAACGTTGCCTTAGCAGATGATTACATTGTTGCATCTTCTAAAAACAAGAAAGTACATATCTGGAACCGTAATACTGGTGATAAGATGGTATATGGATTGCAAGGTGGCAAGACGAGGGATGCCTTGTGTGACATTGGACATCACATCAGTTATGAAGCCGAGGACTTTGTTTGGCCGCTTTCGTTATCATGTCATGGTCATATTCTAGTCAGTACGAGTCATATTGGTTGTGCAATATGTATTTGGAATATGAAAACAGGAGAGCTACTGAAGAGACACAATGAAGCAAATGAAGAAGGAGTTGTTGTCATGCTCCCGGATGACATATATTCAGACGCTACAGATATGGCTTATTTGCAACGATTAAATTCATTTTTATGTATGGGAGATTATCAGAACATGTGGGTATTTCCTACAAATCAAGCACAAAGTGATATGGCTACAATTATTTGTCAACGAGTTGAAACAATGCTTCTTGAGAGTGAGTCAGAGGAATCAAATGATGGTTTGTATTGGGACTACCCCTAAGGCAATCATAGGCGACTATATTAACTTATTATATGATTAACATAGTGATCCTCTTCTATTGTGCCCATCTTCGTCTATACCGATCAGTATTCGCTACTTCTCTTTGGCGTATAGATATAGCCATATCATACTGCCTTTGGGTGGTGGGGAACGACCAAACATTCATGCTCATATCATCTGCTATACACGCTAATCCATTCAGATGTTTCAAGTACACAATATCCGAGATATCCATGGTTCCATCATCTATCCATTTATCTCCATCGTCGTATCTCTTGAGCAATCTCCCCGTCTTCATATTCCAGATACAAATTGCACAACTAAAAAAACTACTTGTGCTGACTTTTCGACTGGTACTGACCAGGATATTACCATGAACAGAAAAGTAGAGGGGACAACTGAGATCCAATTCCTCATTTTCATCCAAATGAACATCTGCCAAGGCATTTCTCGTGCCGGCATTCCTCGTGCCAACTCGCCATTTATACACCATTTTATCACCAGTACTACGGTTCCAGACATGTATACAGTTATCATCCGAGCATGCAATAATGTAATCGTCAGCAAGGGCAACATTGTATATTCTCCAATCCACAGTTATGCTTTTTATCAAAGTTACATTGTTTGATTCTTTCTCGAACTTATAAACGCATATTTGATGATTTATCCAACGATGAAGTGTGTTTTGTCCGGACCCCAAGCAATGTTTTCATTAATATAAGCATCCCGATGAGTAGTATCTCTAACGGCTTTAGCCCCTTCTTCTACTGTGATTGATTTCCTCAAAAGTAGAATCTCAGATTTTCTATTACCCGCTTCTACTTCATTATTAACTTCATACACTTCAATCTTATCATTCGTTGCAACTATCAAGTGAGTATCACATCCAATTGAGGCAATACCATTATCACTTCGATTATCAAAATACTTCCACCACTCCATGTGTATGCATGCGACCCAATCCCTAGTGAATCAACAATCCGTGAATTGTAACTAATCCCTATTTCAGCTTGAATTTCATAGTTGTTTGAGGTAACTACAGTTTCTAATCCCAACGAACCACATAATGCAACTCGACGGCCACTCCTTTTAGATATCGTTGAATCGCCTCTCCGAATAACCTCGAGAGTAAGTGAATCTCGCATCACAACTTTATAATCCTCATCAACTATTGCAATAATGGATTCATTTGCAGCCATGGTTGGGCTTTTGAAATCAAATTGTTCACAATCATGAGGTGACATATGTATGAAAACTGGTGGCCTTAAGAAGGAGGTGCCCTGTCTCCAACCCTCTTTACCATTGTTCATACCAAATCTATCTTTTGTTACTACCTTCCATTGCTCAGTAGTTAATGTATTGAACTTTTTATTGAGTGCATCTAATGTACATAAATCAGCCCCAGATGCAAATGATAAAATTCTATCCCCAAAATCACTTTGATACAATGAAAGTAGGTCAAGCGGCGGCTCATCTTCATCACCACTGTTACCACTACATTGACGAGGACGTTTAGATACTCTGCTGCTATCACTAGACATCATTCATCATCGTACTAAGTACCCAAGGCATGCAGTAGTTTTCTTCCACTATGAGAGTATAAAGGTCGGTACTTTTATGATGATTCGGCCATAACATACGTTTAAGTTTCGACCTAAGTAATTCATTTTGCAGTGCACGCATTGCTGCAAATGAATCAATTATTGTATCAGTAACCGACAATATAGATTACATAAACCAAAACAAAGAGTTGGAAATTAGAGATGCAACAAATTTTGATTACATAAGTACATCACACTCTCCAATAGAGAACTGGGCTGTTAGTATATGTGGTCGAGTAGGATCAGAGATTATAGTTACTTCAAACAATCATCAGATGTGTGCTAGGTCTAGGTGTGGTAATGATATACAAAGGTGGCAATATAGAAATAATCAAGATGACTTTGGAATTGAAACTCTTGGATGTGAAACTCATTTGATTGTTCCTTATGATGGTAGGATTTACATTTATGAGGTTAATCAAGAGGGGAGAAAAGATAATAAAAAAGAGCTACTCTCATTTAAGAAGGAAGTCATGGTAGAAGAAGGCGCTGGAGATGAAGAAGGTTTTGTAGTAAGAACTATTGCTTGGGGACCGGATAACTTACACTTCATAATTGGCTATCCACATAAAATATGTGTGTGGAAGTTTGATGCAGCAAACAACGAGATAACTTTGACCAAAACAATAGATTTCACTGAGTGTGAAATTATCAATGTAGCTCTAGCAGAAGATTATATCATTGGATCTTGTAATGCCAGAAGAGCGTATATCTGGGACCGTAATACTGGGAATTTAGTATCTAACTACTTGACTGATGTTGGAGCTGACTATGATCACCATTATGATGAGTATCTTCCTCCCCTTCGCTTAACTTGTCTCGGCCATATCTTGGTTTGTACTAGCTACATTGGGTGTACATTGTGTATTTGGGATATGAAAAGAAGAGTTTGGCTCAAGAGACACAAACAACTTGATGTACTCCCCGAAGATAACATGTATGCTTCTGATATGGTTTACCTGAAAGAGATGAATGCTCTCGTGTGCACAGGGGGATATACAGATGCATGGATATTCCCAACAAATCAAAGTCAATATGATAAGGCCATCTCTATGGGCCGAAGAGTGGAACTGGAACGGAGAACAAGGATACATGGAATGCCCGAGCTATGAGAAGAATTACACATACATTTAAGATTATTCTAATCAGTTATGTCTACTGAATACTATGTACAAATTGACAGTGGCTTTGAGTTATTTAGTAGAGATAACGTATTCTTAAGATGCTGCCTTTCTCTCTAGATAGTCAATTAGAATCGAATGTGATGTATACTGCCTCCCTCCGCCGGAGCTGTACCACTAGCCACCTTTCTACTCGTCTTGAACCACAATCCCCTTGTACCTTCTACTATCGACGTTACAGGTGTATCATTTGAATCATTGCAGCGCATTTCATACCCCGCAGTTACTATACTTGATAACTCACAGAATGGGGGCTCGTCTATCGAGGTTGTTGGTATGTTTAATGTATGTACCAATCTAGCGGTGTTAATATCCCACATGGCAAAGTTAACATCATTCTTCTTACTTGCATATGGCATAATGACAACATTCTCAGTTGGATCTAACGCTAGTCCTGTACATCTTGTGGATTTCATCTTGTCAACATCAGAAGAATCTGGTAAGGTAAACTCGTGTAGTGTATTTTGATCTGTCAATCTTCTTTCTTTGCTTCTCACAATCTTCGCTGCCTTGCGTAAGTCTAATAACCGACATGCTCCGAATGAGCCTTTGACCACTACCAAATTATCATCTCTCTCAAGAGACTGAACTGAAGTTGCCGATCCAAAAGATTCATCCACTTTAAGATTCAAATTAGTGGAAGTCAAGACTTGAGTTTGAACTGATCGAGTATCAATCATTGAAACGCCGCCATTACGATGACCAAACATTGCGAAGTTGCTACCATTATTCTTTCGATACTCGACACAGATTGGTTCTGATCCTTTATTACGGTAATTTGACCAAGGACGTCCAGTCCCCAAGTCCAAAAAGCTAACCGTACCTTTACAAGCAAAGGCCACCAATCCAGGATCTTGTAATGTTCCACTAGGAGTGAAGCAAAAGTCATATATAAGATCCTTAAACGGAACCATTTTACGTTGATTATTATTTGGCACTGCCTTTGTTATCGCAAATGCTTGTACATTAATACCAGTATTGAGCACGATACCTCCACACATTTGTTGTTCGGAAGTTGAATATGGTGCAATCTTAACACTGTGGAAACGAAATTGACCGGGACCTTTGTACATTTCAATTTCAAACGCGCTACCTGCATTACTAGATGTACCTCCTGGACGGTAGTAAATGGAATCATTTGATATGGTAGCAATGTATGGTAGTGAGTTAGTAGTTCTCTGTCTACTACTGTTAATATCGTAGATGGGAAGGACGTCAAATGTTGAATTCGTCGGTTCAAGGTATGATTTACATATACAATCATATGGTATAGTGGTTTGTTCATTTGTTTGCTGTCCATAGACATATGGAGGATTCCTAGGAGGTAGTTGTAAGGGATGAATCATAGAATAGTATCTTGATTGAATTGGATATGTCGGTATTGTCGGCTGATCATCATTATCACCATCTTGCGTACTTCTTTGTTCTATGTCTTCCAACTTTGATAATGTAGATACAATTGTTGCTTTCCTTGCTACACATATTGGACCTAGTAGTTTATTAATTCTATTCCGTTTTTGTGAACTTGAGCAATACTGCATTGATGTTAATAGTAGAAGAGATGTTCGTTGTGTACATGGTAATGCCACGGGTACTTCCTCCTCTTCCTTTGACTCTGTTTGATTCGGCATAGGAAGTTGGTTTGTGTTGTTATTGGTCAGTAAACTCTTATTGGGTTGCTTCTTCCTCTGCTGCTTGCTGTTCTTCTTTTTACTCTTCCTCTTGCTAACTAACGAGTTGATTGCAGATTCTAAGGTATTATCTCGTTCATAATTGAGATAGAATGAATATCCATCCCTATTACCAATCCAACCAAACGTATCTGATGTTGACATTGCATTCTTCATATCTTGTATACTATCACCATACCATCCCGCAATATTGGAAGTTAGACATGGTAGATGAATAACCCTTCGTATATCATCATCTGTTATATTGTCTTTATGAAGAAATGGCGACCCATCTTTATTGTTAATGTTATCATTGTTTGATAAAGATGTACTATTGTTATTATTACTACCAAATATAAATGGTGTAGACTGCTGTTGTTTTATCTTTTGTTGTACACTTTGGACACATATATCATTATCACCGTTTGGTTCATTAAATGTAGATTTTGGATAATATCGTTTGGTAGTTGGATCATAATGGAAGTTTTGTGCTATTGATGATGAGGATTTGTTATCATGTTGCTGCCCGAATACAAAGGGCTTTGCAATCTGATGCACTGATGAATTTTGTTCTTTGGGCTTGGAGGTATCTTCTTGTTGTTCCTTCTTCTTTTTCTGCCGCTGCCGCTCAAGCTGTGCAACTATATCATCCATAGCACTTATTTATCTATTTATATCATTTATTATATCCCCCTACTGCCTTCAATATTGCTGCCGCCACCAAGTTATTGTAGTATTGCAATATTTTGCTAGCTGCAATTAAATTGCAAGATACGGGGTACGAATCACTGATCTCAAACCGTCAAGATATCAACTCAATCCAACATGAGGAGAGGAGATGAAGAGAGTCAATACAACAGAATAGCAAAGCAGCAAGATGGTTAGCCTGCATGCATTGCAAGATGTAACGCTGGTGGATAGCGGCATATCGCTGTCATAAATATTAAATATTTGCTATGTGCAAGATACGGGGTAGGAATAAACATCACAACCGCCAAGATATCTTTGTTATTTGTTGATGGCGGCCACGGCAAATTCAAGATTACATACCTAATCGCTAAATAATCGCCAATATGTATCCTCATATGAAGATTTATTGTCCGATTCGGATAAAAACATCGACCCTCAAGTTTTGGTTTTGACGGCCTTATTTGGATACCATAGTTTTTTCGCTCACAAACAACAATTGCAATCAATAGGTTGGGTGGGAGCTTTGCCATATATCCTTCAAATATAGATCCGCTACTCTATGGATTTACAAGCGACATCATCGATATACATACCATCGAACTGTTGGCCCATAGAGTAGGAGATCAACTATTGATGCCTGCTCCCAGAAATGTTTTGACAGCCTCTCAATTTTTTCATCCTACCACCCTCTGACAAATGGTATATGAAGAGCAGTATAATCACTGCAATAGTAGATAATAACTATAGATTATGTTTATACTATTACTATATGATACTATTCCATGTTTGGTTGACATTATAGC
>Ga0214479_100558_pt1 | contig 21136 bp, 16 predicted proteins | sample M1_20Mar14CPVII9_5_FD_165054 | JGI IMG/M metagenome (GOLD analysis project Ga0214479, IMG submission 165054) | Marine eukaryotic communities from Monterey Bay, California, United States - M1_20Mar14CPVII9sort6BwellE14 | ecosystem: Environmental > Aquatic > Marine > Unclassified | place: USA...
TGTCGAAGTGCCTGGACCAGTTAAGGATACTATTCTACAATATCTACGATGATAGATTAGTTATAAAGTAACACACTAATACAAAGATCTGCCGTGATAGGAGGAAGAACAAAATGAGTACCTGCTCAGTTAAGTGCACAAGATGTGAACTTTTGGCATATCGATCCAATGATTCTATGTCCCTTCGTCCCGTTCTCCACCCTACTTTTCAATACCAGCCCGTTGACGTTGATTCGCAATATCGTCTGCTAAGGCGAGTGTAGGAGTAGATATGAGAATGAGATGCAACAAAACGAAATGCACAAGATGTGTACGATACTTTTTTTGCAAATGACTCTATGAGAAGAACTAGATCACAGCTGATGACACTTTCCCTTACTATTCGTCGAAAGAAGAAGAGTAATATCCTATAGACGGTAGTGTTAGCGGGCCAAACAATTCAGGAGTAAGAGAAGTGCAATATCGAATAGCAATTACATAGCAAATACAAATTGAGTTTTCATGTTTATCACATTGGGGAAACTCCTTACTATTGAGTCACCGGATATCTACCAATTGAGATAGTACTCTAGATGAGACCATCACACTCGTGCTACAAGATAAACTTACATCATACTAGCTCTAGTAATGTTTATCGTCTCACAACAGTATCCCCCCCTCGTTTGTTGTTCATAGAGAAAGATACGGTGTCGGTTCTTTTTATGAGAGTAGTAGTGATTCTTCATTATGATGAGAGCAATAGTTCTTTACGGTAGAAGTGAGCTGACAATAGGAGATATCATTTATAATCAGTACTAATAGCAGTATTAGTAGGTGCTTCGGTAGTAGTGTGGGGTGAAGAGAGGGCGTCGGCGTCATTTACAAACATATATTAGAAAAACGAATCTTGTGCACCAAGAAGTTATCGATACTATAAGTAGGTGAGGCAGGATATAAGATCAGTAATCTTCCCATAGCATTAGTAGTATTTGGTCATTCATGACGAAGGAGAGACAACTACGATAAAGAAGAAAACAGGAAAACTCCTTTGCTTATTGAGTCACCAGACATCCACCAATTGAAATAATGTTAGCACTCTAGATGAGACCATCACACTCGTACCACTACGAGATATATATACATAATGCCACCCTTAAATGTTTATTGATCTCAAAATCATCCCAATGTTTATCTCATTGTCATAAAGCAAGAAAGATGTATGTGCTGGTATCTTTTTATGAGAGTAGATTTTGAGTTGATAAATAGAGCGAGAGTTGAATGAAAGAGTTGAAGAGTTGTTTGCGGAGTGTGCCGACAATTAGGAGATATTATCAGTATTCACAGTATTAATAGCAGTATTTGTAGCAGGTTCATCAGTAGTGTGGGGTGAGGAGAGGGCGTCGTCTTATTGACAAACAAACACGAACACATCTGTGTGTCCTACTTTTACCTTTGACTTTGACATTAAGAACAGAAATCTCTCACATATATCATTAGAGATAGTATTAATCAACAATAGATTGATATCAATTATGAGCAAGAGGCCAAAGTTAGCGTACCATCAGCGAACGGCAGTGAACAACAATAGTAATATCAGTACAGAATCTTCTATTGTTGAATATGAGTATACGGGGGGTGATCATCATGTTCCAAATAATGTAACTCATGTACGGATTCATTCTAGTGTTACTAAGATCGAAGATTATGCATTTCACCAACGAGGTAGTTTGAAGAAAGTCACACTTAACGAGGGATTATCGGTGATTGGCATTAATGCATTCTCCTTTTACAATTCATTAGAAAGCATAACATTGCCATCTACTCTAATCAAGATAGGCAAAGATGCATTTCATGAATGCAGAAGTTTAAGTGAGGTAATATTGAATGAAGGTTTGCAGGAGATAGGTGCAAAGGCATTTCATGATTGCACAGCATTGCAAAGTATTACAGTAATTCCATCTACAGTTATCAAGATTGATATGTCCGCATTTATGGGTTGCAATAGTTTAAGGGAGGTAGTGCTTAGTGATGGTTTAAAGAAGATTGGGAACGGTACATTTGCACATTGTTGTTCGCTAGAACGTATTACAATATCGTCAACTGTTGATGAGATTGGTAAGGAGGCATTTAGTGGTTGTACAAATTTACGAGATATAGTCCTGAATGAGGGATTAAAGAAGATCGGTGTAAGAGCATTCCAAGATTGTACGTCATTGCAAAGTATTGCAATTCCGTCTACTCTTGATGAGATCGGTTACCTTGCATTTAATAACTGTAGAAATTTACGAGAGGTAGTAATGAATGACGGATTAAAGATGATAGGAGAAGAAGCATTTGTCAGATGCACATCATTGGAGAGATTTAAGTTTCCTAGCCTTTGTAATCGTTTGAATGATGTCATTCAGGCTGGGCAAAGAGATATAGAGGCCAAGATGGACGATATTCCTGCAGTAGAATGGAGAGGCGGAGAGCTCTTTATCCCTCTCGTGCGTCGAGAGATAGAAAATAGACTATGGGGAGGGATGGATACTTTAGTGAAGATAGATAAAGAGAAGCTGGAAAAGGTTAAGGGATTGATCAGGTACTACGAAATCAAAGAGGCAACAACCTTGTTCGAATTGGCCTTGTGGAAGGCTAGGATTGATCAAACAGAAGGAGCCAGTGCCGCCAGAGGAGCTAGCCTCATCGAAGTACCGGGGCCAGTTAAGGATACAATTATACAATATCTACGATAATGTAGCAGTAGTACTAGATATAAGACAACACACCTTTACTACGAGATATACATACATCATATGATACCACCCCTAAATCCGTTTATCGATCTCACAAGAGTATGTGTTATTTGTTGTTCATAAGAGAAGATACGGTGCCGGTATCTTTTTATGAGAGTAGATTTAGAGTATAGTAGTGGAATAAATCATAAACGCATACTTGCTGTTATTCTGCTGTACATAGTGTGCCGACAATTAGGAGATACTGATAATATTAATAGCAGTATTAGTAGTAGGTTCATCAGTAGTTCGGGGTGGCGAAGTTAGGTCGTCGGCTTTATTGGCAAACATATAAGAGAAAAACGAACACATCTTGTGTACTTTTTTGCAACTACCCTACATACTGCTTGAGTAGGATTAAGAACAGCTTCTCTCTCACATATATCAATAGAAACAGTATTGAGAAAGGATAGTTGCAATATAATATGAGTAAAAGGCCAAAACTAGACCATCAGCAAACTACAGCCAACGATAATGACTTCTTCTCAGAAGAAATATCTTCAGAGGTTCACTTCGAGTATACGGGTACAGGAGATCAAGTTCCCGATTATGTGACACATGTACGGGTTCATCCTAGTGTTACTAAGATTGAAGATTGGTCATTTTACGACCGAAGACGTTTGAAGGAAGTAGTGCTGAATGAAGGATTAACGGTGATTGGTTCGAATGCATTCTACAATTGTACAGCATTAGAAGGAATAACACTTCCATCTACTGTCATCACGATTACACAGTATGCATTCAAAAGATGTACTAAGCTGAAGGAGGTAGTATTGAATGATGGCTTGACAAGCATAGGCAGTGGAGAAGGCAGGGCGTTTACACAATGCAGTGCATTGCAAAGTATAACAATTCCTTCTACTGTTAAGGAGATTTGTCGGTTTGCATTTAGTTATTGCACTAGTTTAAGGGAGGTAGTATTAAATGAAGGATTAGAGAAGATTGGGAGGAATGTATTCCAAAGTTGTAAATCATTACAAAGTATTACAATCCCATCCACTGTTGACGATATTGGTATGTCTACATGTAATGAATGTAACAATTTAAGGACGATTGTGCTAAAAGAGGGGATTAAGAGGATTAAATCATATGCGTTTAAAGACTGCACTGAGCTAAGGAGTATCACCATTCCTTCCACAGTTACGTCTATTGAAAAGGAGACATTTAATGGCTGCACCAGTTTGAGAGAAGTGAACCTAAGCGATGGGATTCGGACGATTGGGGACAATGTATTTGACGACTGTCCTTTGTTGGATAGGCTTATATTTGCTAGCACATCAAGTCGTCTGGGCAATATCCTTTCGGCTGGTCAAACAGATATAGAGGCAAAGATAGATGTTATAATCAATGATGTAGTCAGGGCAGGGGCATGGAATCCATTTTTGAGAAGAGGTAGTGAGCTGTCTATCGACACTGGAATACAGGCGAGATTTAGCGTCAATTGGCCACCTATCAAACAATGTCTAAATCGAATTGTTGGATTGATTACCTATTATGAAGTGAGGGAGGCAACAACACTATTTGAATTGGCATTATGGAAGGCTAGGATCGATCAGGCAGACGTATCAATCCCCTCCTCTAATCGCGGGGCATATCGAGTAGAAGTGCCCGGGCCAGTCAAGGATGCTATTCTGCAATACCTATGGCCAGGAGGAGGAATTGGGATGCAATTAAGCAATGCCTTGGACGGATTGTTGAATTGATTGCCTAATACGAAGGAGTAAAGAGGCTATTGTGAATATACAGTATTGAAGCCGGTTAGGATACTATTCTGTAGTATCTTTGATCAAGGGTGCACGGTGGACCTCATATTATCCCCATAGTATGTCGTAACTCTGGTATAAAAGTCTGTTAGCTAACATCAGGAGCTTGCTATACCTATCCATATCTAGCCAATTGTTAAGGAGGGTTGAGGTGCACAAGATGTGTACTTTTTTGCAAATTACGCACAAGGGAAGAACAACGATGACGCTACCACACTACCGACCAATCGAGATTATCCCATAGCATTAGTAGTATTTGGTCATTCATGACGTAGGATAACCAAGAAAACAAACTGCGCGCATGAATAGTTACAGAGGAGACGATTCTATTTTCATGTTGAAAACTCCATTTTGTCCAAGTCACCGGATATCCACCAATTGGGATAATGTTAGCAGTAGTACTCTAGATGAGACCATCACACTCGTACTACAAGACATACTTATATACATCATACCACCCTTAAATAATCTTAGAACTCACAATAGTATGCTCCTTTGTGTTTGTAAAGAGCGAGAAAGATACGGTGCCGGTATCTTTTTATGAGAGTAGAGTATTTAATACTCATACTATTCTATCATTTTGGAGCGTCGTTTGCGTAGTATGCTGACAATAGAAGATATTATCAATAAGCAGTATTATAACAGTATTAGTAGTTGGTAATTCGGTATTAGTAGTGTGGGTGAGTGCTTGCCAAACAACACACACCTTAGAGAAAAACAACAACACATCTTGTGCACCTTATCCATCCTTCTCTTCTCTTCGATAAGGATATACTCATAGGTGAGGATATAAGATCAGTAATCTTCCACATATATCAATAGAGATCGTCGTGAGAAAGGATAGTTGCAATACAATATGAGTAGTAAGAGGCCAAAGTTAGCATACCATCAGCGACCTACAGCTAACAACAATAATGAAAGAGAAGAAACATCTGCTGCAGATGTTGTTGCATTTGAGTATACAGGTAGAGGAAAGTATGCAGGTACAGGAGATCGTGTTCCTGATAATGTAACTCATGCACGGATTCATCCTAGTGTCATTGGGATAAGACAGAATGCATTTCATAGCCGAGAACATTTGAAGGAAGTTGTGCTGAACGAGGGATTGATAAACATCGGCTTGGGTGCGTTTATGAATTGCTCCTCATTGCAAAGTATTAAGCTGCCATCTACTGTTAAAGAGATTGATAATGATTCATTCTGTAGTTGCAAAAGTTTGGTAGAAGTGGTGCTGAACGACAGACTTAGAGAGATTGGTTCAAATGCATTTAATAATTGCACAACATTGAAAAGTATTACACTCCCATCAAGTATTAACGTGGTCGATACTGGAGCATTCAGTATTTGCCGTAGTTTATCAGAGGTAGTGCTTAGTGATGGTCTGAAGAAGATTGGAAATGGTGTATTTCGTAGTTGTACTTCATTGCAAAGCATTACAATTCCGTCCACCGTTGATGAGATTGGTCCGAATGCATTTTATTATTGTAACAGCCTGACAGAGGTAGTATTAAATGAAGGATTGAAGAAGATTGGACGTGCTGCATTTAATAACTGCACTGAGATAAGGAGTATGACCATAACTTCCAAAGTTACTTGTATTGAACAGCATGCATTTAGAGGTTGCAGTAGTTTGAGGGAGGTAGTCATACATAATGCGGAAACGCAGATTGACAATAAATCATTTTACAACTGCACATCATTGGAGAGATTTAAGTTCCCTAGCCTTTGGACTCGTTTAGATAATATCATTCAAGCGGGGCAAAGAGATATAGAGGCCAAGATGGATGATATTCCTGCAGTAGAATGGAGAGACGGAGAGCTTTCTATACCCCCTGTGGTTCGAGAGATAGAAAATCCATTACTTGTTGAAGGGGTGGAAACTGTAGTAAAGGTAGATAAAGAAAAGTTGGGCAAGATTGTTAGATTGGTTAGGTGCTACGAAATCAAGGAGGCCACTACACTTTTTGAACTGGCTTTGTGGAAGTGGAAGTCAAAGATTGAGTCGAGCCCCTCTAATAGGAAAGCATGCCGTATTGAAGTGCCTGGACCAGTTAAGGATGCTATCCTGCAGTACCTTTGATCAAAAGTGCACATTATATGTTCGTATGTCGTATCCTAAGTATCTTGTTAATTCTAATTAGGAAGTAGTTACAACTATCCATTATTTGCTATTCCGTATCGTTCAATTAGTCTAGTTGATATTGACTTTATCAAGGACTGATCTAATTCCCCCTCTTTCCTCGTCCCTTGTTTTTCAGTGGCAGCCTGTAGACAATTCAATACGTCACGCCAATCAACTCGTCGCTGTTTCAACTTGGGATCTTCTAACATGAGTCGGAGGCTACTATCCTTTGCCAAGAAGAGGGTATCTAGTATGCCATCTACTACATCTCTTGCCTTTTGATGAAGGGCAGTGTCTATAACGTCTTTTTGGTTTGGTGGTGATAGATCAGTCTCTTCTGTTTTGACTGCACCTTCTAATCCTTCCTCAATCTCGTCCGATAAAGGGACGGTTAATGTACTTGACGCGGCATGGACTGCACGATCCCAACATCGTTGTAATAGAGAATCTATATACCCCTTCTTCGCCTCAACTAAATCCTGATCTTGACTACCCGTGATGTTGAAAGTATTACCATCAGTAGATGGTTCGCTACCTTTGCAATGTTCCTTAACAAGCAGATCAGGATCTATACCATCTCCATACTGCTCGTCCCAATACCGATCTATACCTTTTGAGTTGTAATATTTGTTCTGTTCTTGTATGATGTTATTATACTTGACAGGATTATTGATTGGCAGTGTCTCGGATAGTTGTTGCTGAGTGGGGTGTTGTTTATTTGGTTCTGTTGCTAGGTATTCTTCTGGTATGATAATATCATCCTCGTCGTCCATGAAGCTGTTAAATTTGGGCACGATCTTCTCAACAGCCGTATTCCAATCTGGACTAATATTCTTGTCGACGCAGCCGACGGATATAGATGAATGAAATAACTTCCAATCAACTGTTGATGTGATATCCTCATGAGTTGACATATCATCGTGTTCATCTTCTTCTCTAGTCTGTTTAGTCTGTGACCGATCCGTTGAGCATATTCTATCCCCACCATTTCTCCTTCTAAATTCTTGATACATCCTTTCACGTTCTCGTATCCTTTTACCATTCACAAGTATCTGTTCAGTTTGTATACATATATCTTTCACTAATTTATTGTATGGTTGTAGTAATAACTTCTCATCATTGTCAATTGTTGATTGAGTTGCCATTGATTCATTATTGTTCATAAACACATCTGATGGGACCTTGCCCGATATACTACTACCACCACTTGAGTTGATACTGTTTCTGCTGCTACTGCCAATACTTTTTGATCTTTTCCTTGGTGTATCTTCTTGATGTGATGATGCTGATATAGATGAAGAGGATGGACTACGAGCTTTTCTTTTTGGGTTTCTCCTCGGAGGACCAGATGGTTGTTTCAACTTCTTACTTGGTGGCTTCTTTTTAACCATTGAACTACTGCCATATTCACTACCAAGCATTAATGATATTTCACTTGTAGTTCTTTCTAATACTTGTCTATTCCGTTCTTGTTTAGCTGCTACCATTTCTTGGTATGTTGGATAAAGTTTACCGTTGAATATGTATCCTTCTTCTTGTTGTTGTTGTTGTTGTTGCTCTTCTTCTTCTTCTTCAGATGATGATGATGAGGCACTACTATCATCTTCTTCTGCTGCTGCCTTCACTTGCTCAGATGGTATGCTACCATCGGAGCTACTGCTACTACTATCATCACTGCCACTCTTTGATTTACTCATATCGTTCTTAAGGTATTATTCATATTGTATCTTCTCCTCTCGTCCCTTGTATAATACAGAGTTTGATGTATACACTTGATGTTTTGCTATCCTTTGTATGATGGGCGCAGCGGTATCAGTTGAAGTATATCTACTTTTCAATAAATATAAAGTATATGAATTGCAAATCAAGCCGTATTACTTGCTTTGGAAGATAGAGGGTAGATATATCAGTACAATGGTAAGATATTTCAGGGGTAAAATTTTGTAGCACATCATATGCACTTTTTCAATTCTTCATTCTTGTGCTTCATACTCACCCCAAAAAACTTCAATATCTAATTCAATAACCTATGAATTACCTTTCCATATATAAATGAGCTAAATATATATCTTGCAGTAGGCAAAGCATCCTACTGCTCAAACACAATTAACACAAGTTGTAGAACATTGACGGTTTGCGATCGCCAAAGCTTGGGAATTGAGTCACTCCTCCTCGCCCCTCCCTTTTGCTACTACGGCTACTACTATCTCTCAACCAACATACTGAATGCTAGTATTGCAATGGATGGAGGAACGGTAGTATTAGTAGTAGATGCGTATCTATCTAATTATTTGTGAACAAATTAGCTGCCGGAGAAGACACATTTGTTGTGTACGATCGTTATAGAGATAAGGTATTCGTATAGTTTTTCATAAAAGTACACATCTTGTGCACTACAATTTTTTCACAATCTCGTTACATCCAAACAATATACCAGCTGGGCGACAAAGAGAGAAGTTATATTGTATACAATCAACATTATATGATGAGTAGCAGCGCAGGAGAAAAGAAGCGTAAGATTATTAGCGTGGATGAGGCGTCTGCGAATATGGTGTTTGAGTATACTAGTAATGGACAAATAGTCCCAAAAGATGTTGTTAGAGTACGGTTTCATCCTAGTGTAATTGAGGTTGAAGAGAGGGCATTTATGGATTGTATAAAGTTAAAAGAGGTAGTGATGAATGTGGGTCTCGAACAGATTGGAGAACATGCCGCTTTCAACATTGCAAAGTATTGCAAAGCATTGTAATTCCTTCTACTGTTGAGGAGATTGGTCAGTATGCATTTAGTAGTTGCAAAGAATTAAGAGAAGTAGTATTAAACGAGGGTTTGACCAGTATAGGTAAATATGCATTCACCTGCTGCTCGTCATTGCAAAGTATTGTAATTCCTTCTGCTATTGTGGAGATTTGTAGTCGTACATTTGACAGTTGTACCAATTTACGGGATGTGGTATTGAATAATGGGATTAAGAAGATTGGACAGTCTACATTTGCATATTGCACCTCATTACAACAAAGCACAATCCCTTCGACAGTAATCGAGATTGAACAGTATGCATTTCGAGGATGTAGAAGACTACGAGAGGTAGTTATACATAATAACGAGGGCATACAAATCAGAGGTAATACGTTTTACAATTGCTCGTCATTGGAGAGGTTTAGCTTCCCTAGCCTTTCAACTCGCTTGGATAATGTCATTCAGGCTGGGCAAAGAGATATAGAGGCCAAGTTAGATGATATCACTGCAATAGAATGGAGAAGGAGAGAACTCATTATCCCTGTTATTCATCGAGAGATAGAAATCGAATTAGGGATGGTAGGAATTGCAGCAGTGGTAGATATAGAAAAGCTGAAGAAGGTTAAGGGATTGATATCATACTATGAGCTAAAAGAGGCAACAACCTTGTTTGAATTGGCATTATGGAAGACAAAGATAGATCAAGCAGATGATGAAATCAATCGAGATGAGTGCCGAACTGAAGTACCAGGGCCGGTCAAGGATGCTATTCTTCAATGCACTTTTAGACATTATAACAACAGGTATATACTGATAGATTATGGACATGATGTGTTATACTTTATGATGTTTATGATTAAAGGTATTGTAGAATAGCATCCTTGACCGGCCCGGGTACTTCAATTCGGCATGCTTCTCGATTAGCAGTGTTGGTATCATCCGCTTGATCAATCTTTGCTCTCCACAGTGCCAATTCAAACAAGGATGCAGCCTCCTTTATCTCATAGTATCTAATCCATTTCACAATCTTATCAAGCTTTTCTCTATCAAAATCTGTCACTCTTTCAAGTTCTCCCCATTTATTTTCTCCTCGTCGTGGCGTAGCAGGGAGGAAGATCTCACCATCTTTCCATTCTACAGTAGGGATCTCATTAATTCTGCTCTCAATTGGATAATGTCCAGTCTGGACGATGACATTCAAACGTGCAGAAATATCATTAAACTTGAATCTTTTCACTGATCTATGACGACGATATGCTCTTTCAACAGACTCTGGTGCCCACTCGTTACGTCTAATCTCCCTCAAGTTAATACATTTGATAAATGCACTACTATTAATCTCGGCGGTAGTAGAAGGAAATGTAATACTCGTCAATGCAATACAATTCATGAATGTACCATCACCAATCTTAATAACTGTGGATGGGATAATAAGACTCTCCAATGATAAACAATGGGCAAATGCTCTATCCCCAATCATTTTCAGACCTTCATTTAATACTACTTCCCTTAAACTTTCGTAAAACTCAAATACACCAGCACCAACTTCAACTACACTCGGATGAAATCGTACATAAGCAACATTCTTCGGGATCTTTGTGATACATTCTATGCCAGTGTACTCAAATTCCGCTGGTATTGAGGCGTCATTAATCCTCATCTTTTCTTGTGTGTGGATTCGAGATTTTAGTTCGTGTTTTATGTTATATGTTGATGGGCAGCTCGGGCTAATCACTGATCATCATGAATCCATAGCATATATTCACGAATTGCAATACTTGAAAGCTTGATTATTGAAAGTACAAAAGATGCTAATTCTCTTTCCTCTTTGGTAGGATGATATACGGTATTAGCAATGTATATCTATTTCTCGATATCTATATAAAATACATGAATTGCAAATGATATTCCTATTTATGGAAGATAAGTGAAGATACGCGTATTGAGAGGAGATTAATTTTGTGATGCGCATCATATGCCACTTTTTTTTCACTCACCCCAAAGCCGCCTCAAGATCTTATTCGTCAACAGCCGCCTATGAATTGATGCCTTCCCGTATATTTTAATGAGCTAAATTATATATTTGACAGCAGCAATAACTCAACTTATCGCCATCATTAAACAAAAACTCGGTTGAACTTTGACGGTTAACGATCGCCTATAATCTTGGGAATTTCATTCTCCGATTCTCTTATTTGAGTCGCTACATCACGCAGCAGCTAGCGAGCTTCTAGAACTATTCTGTGCTTGAGATGAGTATTAGTTTAGTATAGATCGTTCTAATTTATTGCAGTGCTATCGTCTTCAAATTATCAATTAGTGATGGTCGAGTGACGCCATGAAATTCCGCGCTCTCATTCAGCATCCCTCTGGCCTGCGGTTCGCGCTAATCTCCAGAATAGTAAGGACTGTAGCGATGACGCATACCATTCGGCGGCGAGATAGACGGTGGGCCTATGTCGAGAAGTAATGATGTATTTAGGTGCTAGGATCCAACCGTTTCATCGCCGACTGAATCAAAAATGCACTCATCTTTTTTCAGATTTTTCCCCTACAGCTCTCTAGCTTCTATAGAAGCTCGTACACAACCTGAGGTATTGCAATAGGAGAGGAACAGTTAGGGTATCATATCTATCTAATTATTAGTGAATTAGCTGCCGGAGAAGAGATTTGTCGTGTACGATCGTGATATCTGTGATAAAAGTATACATCTTGTGCACATTATTTTTCGAGGTGCAATTAATTATGAATATATGAATATCATATTCAATAGAATCACATAAACCCACCATCTCGTTACACCCAACAATATCAGTTGGGCGATAAAGAGAGAAGTTATATTATATACAATCAACTGTTACATAAGATGAGTAGCAGCGTAGGAGAAAAGAAGCGTAAGATTGGCGTAGATGAGAAGGCGTCAGATGAGGTGTTTGAGTATACTAGTAATGGACAAATAGTCCCAAAAGATGTTGTTAGTGTACAGTTTCATCCAAGTGTTGTTGAGATTGAAGAGAAGGCATTTCAGAATTGCAATATGTTGCAAGATGTAGTGTTTAATGTGGGTCTCACGAAGATTGGATCATGGGCATTTATAAACTGTACAGCATTAGATAGTATTACAATACCTTCTTCTACATTAGAGATTGGAAGAGAAGTATTTAGTGGATGCACAGGATTGGGAGAGGTAGTACTTCTTAGTGATGGAATAAAGAAGATCGGAATGAGGACATTTCGAGAATGCTCATCATTACAAAGTATTGCAATTCCTTCATCTGTCGATGAGATTGGCCAGAGTGCATTTAATAGTTGTAAAGAATTAAGAGAGGTAGTGCTAAATGAGGGTTTGACGAGTATAGTTAGTTGTGCATTCTCAGGCTGCTTGTCATTGCAAAGTATTGTAATTCCATCGACTGTTACAAAGATTGGTTCAAGGGCATTTAGTAATTGCAGTAGTTTAACAGAGGTTGTAATTAGTGATGGTCTAATGGAGGTAGGAGACAGTGCATTTTTAGAATGCAGAGCATTGCAAAGTATTACAATCCCATCTACAGTTACGGAGATTGGTTCGAATGCATATAGTGGTTGTACAAATTTACAGAATGTTGTGTTGAATGTTGGGATTAAGATTATCAAAAAACAAGCGTTTCATGGTTGCATCTCACTACAAAGTATCACAATCCCTTCTTCTGTTTTGGATATTGATGATTGTGCATTCAGCTATTGTGATAGTTTGAGTGAGGTAGTACTTAATGACGGATTAAAAAAGATTGGGGATAGTGTGTTTCTACATTGTACAGTATTGCAAAGCATTTCAATTCCATATACTGTGAATGAGATTGAACAGTATGCATTTTATGGTTGTATAAACTTACAGGAGGTTGTATTGAATAATGGGATTAATAAGATCAAAGAAGGTGCATTCGGGAGATGCACGTCATTAACTTCTATTACCATTCCTTCAACAGTAATCGAGATTGAACAGTATGTATTTAACAATTGCAGTAGATTGAGGGAGGTAGTTATTCATAATGACAAAGTACATATTAGTGAAAGAGCATTTATTAATTGCCCATTATTGGAGAGGTTCAACTTCCCTGGCCTTTCTACTCGTTTGAATAAATTGATCCAGGCTGGGCAAAGAGGTATAGAGATCAAGGTAGATGCTATCTCTGCAGTAGAATGGAGAAGCGGAGAGCTTGTTACCCCTAGTGTGTGTCGAGAGATAGAAAATGATGGTGGATGGGGAGTGGTGAGAGTGGAAGCTTTAGTAGAGGTAGACAAGGAAAAGCTGAACAAGGTTAAGGGATTGATTGCCTATTATGAGCTAAAAGAGGCTACAACCTTGTTTGAATTGGCATTATGGAAGGCTACGATCGATCAAGCAGATAATGATGACAATATTGACCGAGTTGCTCATCGTGTTGAAGTAATGGGGCCAGTTAAGGATACTATTTTGCAGTACCTTCGATGATTTGATAGTGATTAGTATCATAAATGCATATAAGTGTCCTATTTAGTTGTTACTGCTTCTTCTTTGTCTTCCAACATCAAAGAATCTAACTCGGCAACTGTCTCTGTCCATCCTTGTAATGCGCTTATTCTATGATTTGTCGTAAACTCATAAGCATTTACCACTAAGATTGGAAGAAGGTTACCCTATACCAAATGACAATGGCAGAGCTTGATCACATTTCTTTTGTCTAATCTAGTTTTGAAAGTAGGCCACTATCTGGTGATAGTGATTAGGTGCTAATCTAGTTATAATGAGACATAAGATGTGCTCGTTTTTTTTTGTAAGCTGAAGACAACATATTATACGTTATTATTATACGTTATAGATGCATGTGATCAAAGGTATTGTAGAATAGCATTCTTGACTAGCCCATCTAGTCTCCGCTTATTTCAAAACAGATGATAATCGAATCCCTCATGATATTGCAGTCAGATAGTGTACGGTCATCATGCAATAGTTCACGACCATCAAAGAAGAGACGTTGCTGATCAATGGCAATGTCTTTATCATCACTTATTTGCTTTTTGACATTGGCAATGGTATCGGATGGCTCGACGCAATACAATTCTTCTTCAACACCCCTTGCCCTTGAACATTTGATATTTATTGGATAACATGTAGCGGTATTCTGAGGAATATGATATGCAAACTTCAAGATGAGGTCCTTAGCTGGTTCAGGCAGTGCAATACGACACGCATCACGACGGATAGGATAAACTTCTTCATCTACTTGATCGATCTTTGCCTTCCATAATGCCAACTCAAGCAGCGACGCTGCCTCCTTCAATTCATAGTATAATATGAGTTGATATATCTTGTCAAAACTTTGTTTCAATGGCTTCCAATCAACCCTATTTCCTCTATCTCTAGTCGAAACGAGGAAACCGCCGCTATCCCTTCGTACTATTTGAGGTATTGCGTCTATCTTGTCGTTTATATCATCCAACCAGCGACTAATCTTGATGTATTCCAAACGTTTTGAAAGGCCAGGAAAGTTTAGCACTAACGACCTTTTTCTTCTTGATGTGCAGGCAATCATTACTTGTTTGATAATATCATTATCAGGAGTTACATATTCTTCGAGTAGTGGATCAAATGATAAATCATTGGGCATCTCATTTAGGATCACGATCTCACTCAATCTTTCACAACCTTCAAAAGCGTAGGCACCAATTTTGGTGACAGTAGAAGGAATTGTAATGCTTTGTAATGACGAGCAATATTGAAATGCATATCTATCTATCTTTTTGAGTCCTTCATTTAGCACTACCGTCCTCAAATTAGTACAAAGACAAAATCCACTATCGCCTATCTTGGTGAGTGTAGATGGAAGAGTTATACTTTCCAATGATTTGCAATTGCTAAATGCAGCAAAGCCAATCGTCTTAATACTAATGCCATCATCTTCCAAAATAACCTCTCTCAAACTATTGCAAAATCTAAATGCCTCTTCTCCAATCTCAATATCAACAATCAACAATGGTAAAGAGAAATGTAACACTTTCCAATCTAGATCTGCTGTAAAACGCCCTATTCTCAATCTTAGTAATACCAGGTTTCACTTGAACATGTGTTACATCAATTGGAATGTCTTCGTTCTTTCTTCCTGTGTACTTGAATCTTATGTGTTTCTCGCGCTTGGTTCTTCTTTTATTGCGTTTTGTCAACATATTTTGTATATCTCTACCTGTAGGAGCAGCTACTGGAGTGATGAAGTATGCAATGAAGATTATTTCTATCTGTTCTTAAAACTGAGATTCACTTATTAACAATCGTCTCACTTATCTTCTCTCCACTTATAGATGTATGATGTGCGTGTATAAGATATGTTATGTTGATGATGTGTATTTTGTTCGAGGTTTTTGTTCGTGCACATAAATATATAGATAGAAAGTTTACGCTGTATATCTAGCGGTTAATATAGTGACTACAATACTTCCAACTTGTAATGAGTAGTTGTATGTGATATTGTTGTGTTGTGGACTATAGATTGTTGTGTTGTGTTACTGAGTAGTTTGTTGTGGACGATATGTGCGTGTAGTTTGTTTTGTGCCACCTCTTCTTATTTTGTAGATTAGTTTATCGAGAATACCAAGGCCGATAAAAAAAGGATAAGATTGCAATATATATAACTAGTATATATAATAGTATATCAATTGATTGGATCTAGGTCGGTTGCGGCGGCCATAGCACTAACTTGAGATAAATAAATGACAAGAGTCAGGCTCTAAAAATGGCGAGTTAACTACTTGCTAAGTGTGTGTACGAGTCTATTGATCAACCTTCAGTTCCATGAAGAATCATTAGGAGAGAATTAAGATATTACTGTCATCGTTATCGTCGTTAACAACAACATAATATATTACTACTACCGCCCCAAGTGTTGTCATATAATGATAAGAACTACCTAAGATACCAAAGATATAAAAAGCGTACACATCTTGTGCACCGATATGCAATTGACAATTAGCAAACAATTAGATATAGCAATTGTGTAAGCGTGCTGTATACATCAGTACATACATATATAAATTGTAACTCTATACCATAATATAGCAAGAGACCGCTTTATGGCTGAGATAATATAAAGATACAGATCAAATTTATCGTCTGCACATAAAATTCAAAGTATACTATCTACACGGCACCGCTGCGACAATACACATCATTATAATATCATGACAAACATTATCAAACGATTAATTAGTAAGAGATCGTCAAAAGTGAAGACATATGAGTATACGGGCGGCGGTAGTGAATCGATACCTAAAACCATAACGCATGTACAATTCCATCCGAGTGTTACTGAAGTACACGATGAGGCGTTTAAGGATTGTAATAAGTTGAAAGTGGTAGTATTAAGTGATGGTATTAATAAAATTGGTAATGGATCGTTTAAAGGTTGCAAAAAGTTGAAGAGGGTAGTATTAAATAACGGTCTAAAACAGATTGGAGATGATGCTTTTGCCAATTGTTCAATAGATAGTATTACATTTCATTCTACAATTACTAAGATTGGCGATAGAGCATTTGCAGGCTGCAGTAGTTTGAAGCAGATTATACATATGACTACTGAAGTAGACAAGAAGATCAAACGCGGTTGGGATGTGTATCATGGCTGTCCATTAATAATGGAGAAGTATTGGATAACAAAGATTGTGGAAGCTAGTCATTTGAAAGAATTAGAACACAAGATAGATGAGGTAGGTAGTAATATAAAGCTGAGAGGTGAATATATAAATGTTCCAACTACTCCAGACGAAGATGATGAACTGAAGAATGTGAAGAAGATTGCAAATCTGATACAATACTATGAAGTAAAGGAGGCCACAACGCTAGTTGAATTGGCTCTATGGAAGTCCAAGATTGAACAATCAGACGGAGACGGCGGGCTTAATCGTAGGGCATGCCGCACGGAAGTTCCTGGACCCGCTAAGGATCTCATCTTGCAGTATGCATATCGTATTCCGCATCATACCACTACAAGTATTGATATATATATCAATTGCTCTAGGGCAAGGGATGCCTTACTAGAGCCAACTCGTGCCATTTGATACTATAGCCAAAGTCAAAACCAAAATCTACGATGATAACTTCAGTAGAAGATCAAACGCGGTTGGGATGTGTATCATGGCTGTCCATTAATAATGGAGAAGTATTGGATAACAAAGATTGTGGAAGCTAGTCATTTGAAAGAATTAGAACACAAGATAGATGAGGTAGGTAGTAATATAAAGCTGAGAGGTGAATATATAAATGTTCCAACTACTCCAGACGAAGATGATGAACTGAAGAATGTGAAGAAGATTGCAAATCTGATACAATACTATGAAGTAAAGGAGGCCACAACGCTAGTTGAATTGGCTCTATGGAAGTCCAAGATTGAACAATCAGACGGAGACGGCGGGCTTAATCGTAGGGCATGCCGCACGGAAGTTCCTGGACCCGCTAAGGATCTCATCTTGCAGTATGCATATCGTATTCCGCATCATACCACTACAAGTATTGATATATATATCAATTGCTCTAGGGCAAGGGATGCCTTACTAGAGCCAACTCGTGCCATTTGATACTATAGCCAAAGTCAAAACCAAAATCTACGATGATAAAGACATTCCTGTTGATCAGCAGCAACTCTTCTTTTGTGGTGAACTATTACATGACGACCGTACACTATCTGACTGCAATATCCAAATGGATTCAACTATTGACCTTGTGATTGGAGACTAAGGAGATATCAAGACAAAAGACAGAATGATTGTGGGATATGAGCAAGTGAAAGTGGGGTGATTAGTAGTAGCTTGACTAGACAAGGAACATATAGTCATATAAATCTAATCTAGTATATCAAGTAGAGTCAGTGCAAAGCCATACATATCTACGATATATATTGGGTATCAGAATAGGTATGATGAAATAATTAGTTTAGGTATTGCATGATAGCATCTTTAACAGGCCCAGGCACTTCAATTCGCCATGTATCTCGGTTAGCTGGCTCAACATCGTCTGCTGCCTCATCAATCCTAGCCTTCCATAATGCCAATTCAAATAGCGTTGTTGCCTCTTTCATTTCGTAGTAAACAACCAGTACCTTGACCTTGCTCAGTGTTTCTTCATCTACCTTTACTAAACTCTCCATCGCAAATCCCCATCGATCTTCAACTTGTCTATGAGTAGCAGGGAGGGTAAGCACGCCGTCTCTCCATTCTACGGCATGAATATCATCTAGCTTGGCCTCTATTCCTCTTTGCCCAGCTCGAATAACATTATCCAAACGAGTTGAAAGGCCAGGGAACTTGAATCTCTCTAAAGATGTGCAGTTGTCAAATGCTCCATTTCCAATCTGCACTCCTTCATTATGTATAACTGCCTCCCTCAAATTCGAACAACCACTAAATGCGTAATTACCAATCTCAACTACTGTTGAAGGTATTGATATGTTTTCCAATGATGAGCAACCAACTAATACATTGAGTCCGATCTTCTTCATGCCATCACTTAATACTAACTCTCTTAATCTACCGCATTTCATAAAGGCAAATTCACCAATCTCAATAACTGTTGAAGGGGCGGTAATTCGTTCTATTGATGTACATTCACAAAAGGCTTTGCCTCCTATCTCTCTAAGACCCTCATTTAACACTACGTCCCTTAAACATTTGCACCAATAAAATGCCCAACTGTCAATCTTGGTAACTGTCGAGGGAATGTTGATACTCCGCAATAAATAACATTTCCAAAATGCTCTCTTTCCTATGATCTTTAGTCCATCATTCATCACTACCTCTTTTAACTTTAACTTACAATCCATAAATGCATTCTCTTCAATCTCAATAACACTATGATGAAGCCGTACACTAACAACATCTTTTGGGACTATTTGTCCATTACCTGTATACTCAAATACATCATCTGATACTGATGTCTCATCTACGCCAATTTTACGCTTCTTTTCTCCCGTGCTGCTACTCATGATGAGTTGGCATACTTTCTGTGCTTATTATCCTCAAAGTATACACACACACACACACACACCTAAGTACCGAAAATGATATTATTGATCAATAACTACGCCTAAAATACCTTTAACGTTTGGTGTGATTTGTACAAAACGAGTACAAAACCAAGGATTTGATATCACCTTCGAGAAACTTTTATCACACACTATTTCTCACGATCGTACACTATAAATGTCTTCTCAGGCAGCTAATTCTTTCACTAATTAGATATGCATATACTAATACTCCGTTCCTCTATCCTATTATTGCATTGTAATGATACTTAGAGCACAAAATGTGGTTACGAGTTGAATAAATGGCGACCTAACGATCACTCGGGGGCTGAGGGGAGAATGACCGCGGGTTGAATAGGAGGCAAAAGGATATGCTCTATAATATATCAGTAACACAGAGATATGTCATTCGCTGCCCAATTAGCCGCCCGTGCCGAGGCAACAACAAAGCGTACGTCGTCAAGCGGCGGTAGTAGCATTGGCTCGCCACCGCAACCTCAATCAATATCAGAGAGTATAAAAAATCGAGTATCAGCCTCTTCCACAGAACAATATCTACTACTAATAAACAACCATCTACATCAGCATCAGGATGGAAACCAAAGCAACAGAATCAGAATAAACAAAAGAAGAAAAAGAATAAGAAGAAATTGGTACCAATATCACCCGAAGCATCGCCTATAATTGATAGTAGCTATCGAGATGTTGAAACAAGGCATATCAATACTAAAAAGCATCAGCCACAGGATGTCACCAATAACAACAATAACAATAGTACATCAGCCTCTACTACTAATACATCTATATTACCAACAACAGAAGAAGAAGACAGTAAACGAATGTCATTTGGTAGTGCAATTAAAGCAGCTAACAAGATTAGCAGCAGTAGAGAGAATAGTAAAGATGACAATATCGATGAGGCTGTAAAACAATCTCAGTCTCAGTCTATACCACAAGCTGAACAGTCCAACACAGCCACAGCATATACAAAGAAAGACAGTTCATCATCATCCGAACAACGTCTATCCTCCACAACCCAAGCTCTCGACACACAACTCGACTTATCTATTGAAAACTTGCAATTGCAATCATCACTACACGATATACAAACAAAGTATAAACAGTTGGAATTGCAATTAAAAGAAACGAAAAAGGATGATAAGGGTATAACAACAACTACTCAAAATCAAACTCAAACTCAAAACTTAGTATACACACGAAAAAGTAGTGATGCCATGTCAAGTATAGGCGGATCAAGTGGATGGAAGAACGCTGTATCAACAAAAACAGGAAGAGAAGAGGGGCAACAATTGCAACGAGAGACTAGTGGTATATCAGTGGATGTAGAAAGTTTTGTTACACATGATGAATTGATGGAGGAGAATGTACGATTGACACAGTTGATATTAGATGTGAGTATCTTTTATATGTATGTGTTTTTTATTGTTTATGTTTTATGTGTGTTGTTTTAGTATATGTTTGGATGTTGCGTGGGTTAAATGTGCACATCTTATGTACAAGATGGGCAGTAAAGGATGTGGCGGTCATACTTCGTATGTGGATTGTACATGTATACAATCATACTAAGTAACATCATCTCCATCCTCTCTATCTATACCCACAATATATAACAGATTGGTCAATTAGAAGAGCTGGGAAAGTTACGACGAAGTGGAGGAGAGGATAATATAACTCAACAACAGCCAAGTAGTGATAAGGTCAAGGCTACGA
>Ga0214479_100559_pt1 | contig 21116 bp, 17 predicted proteins | sample M1_20Mar14CPVII9_5_FD_165054 | JGI IMG/M metagenome (GOLD analysis project Ga0214479, IMG submission 165054) | Marine eukaryotic communities from Monterey Bay, California, United States - M1_20Mar14CPVII9sort6BwellE14 | ecosystem: Environmental > Aquatic > Marine > Unclassified | place: USA...
CAACTTTGTTCTCACAATTTTAGGCCAGCAAATATTGGAGGCCATTGTATTGCAATTTTGGTGACCTGCTGGCGAAATTTGGTCGGTATCCTGACAAATTTTTGACTGAAAGTCTAAGCGCTCATGGCTAAAACACCATCCAAGAAGGAGGCTCCTTCCAAGGCTGCCAAGAAGGCTCCCGCCGGTGACAAGAAGAAGCGCAGCAAGAAGCGCGTCGAATCTTACTCCACCTACATCTACAAGGTCCTTAAGCAGGTCCACCCCGATACTGGTATCAGTAAGAAGGGTATGTCCATCATGAACTCCTTCATCAACGATATCTTCGGACGTATCGCCGGAGAGGCTGGCAAGCTTGCCACCTACAACAAGAAGGCTACTCTTTCATCCCGTGAGATTCAGACTGCCGTTCGTCTTATGCTTCCTGGTGAACTTGCCAAGCACGCTGTATCTGAGGGTACCAAGGCCGTTACCAAGTTCTCCTCCGCCTAAACTACATAATAATTGCAGTGGTAGGATGATGATATTTAGTACAAATATTATGTATTAATAGCATAGTCTCTTCGGAGGCTGTATTTTAATGCTACAACAACAAACAGGATTTCATAAAATCCGCCCTGATATTCAAAGAAACAATCATATGTACCTTCTTTTGATTATTTATAATGTGATATGTGTTTGCGGTGGCGTATGAGGTCAGATGTCTACGCAAACATAAATTCAAAAACAGCCTGTACTATTTACTTAAAAGTTCAAACCTCCCCAACAAAAAGTCAGGCTGATAAAATACTCAGTCGTAAGAAGGTGAGAGATTTGCTGGCAGTAGATAATAAGTGTAGTAATAGTGCAATGGAAAATATTGATAGAGTAAGCAAAATAAGAATCTTTATTTATTTTATGTATGTACAAGTTCAAGTTGTATTAATTATTTAAGAGGTATACCTAAGATCATTTATTAATTAAAGTTACTCTCTATCTACTTCATTGTTACTATATCTATACATACTTCTTATACTTTGTGTGCAACACCTATGGTCTGTGCACATGTACATACTTTCATTTCCTCTTCTTATTGCGACTCTTCTTTGTACTTGTCTTCTCCTTACCACTGACCTCTGGTTGTGATGTTTCTTCATTCTTATGAACATGAAACTCTGATGCAGAGTCATCGGGCTCGCTGATACTACTCTTAGGCAACCATTCATTAGCCTCCACCTTTGACTTATCACTTCCAAATGCAAGTTTGGCAGTTATTGTTATAAGTAGTACACTTTTTAGAAACATTATTGTCTCCATATTGCTAAGCTCAATCTTTCCATGTTCACCTTGCTGCCTCTGTTGCTGCAGTTGTTGTATCTCAAGCATAAATTTGACTGTTAATACTGGCAATACTATTCGTCCTGCTATATGACGATTTACTCTCCCTCTAAATGAAAATGTTAATACCAATGTCATTAATGCAATAAAATAGGCTGTCATGTCCATTAAAATACGTAATATACTATTACTCCCAGGCGGTAAAACTTGTTGTCCATATTGTATTATTATTGTTAGAGTTTCAAAGTGTTTGAAGGCAGAGTAGTATAGATCAGCGCCCAAAGCTAGTATTGATAATTTGCACATTTGATACCTTATGATTATCAGTGATTGATTGAGTGTATGTATGATGTTGGTACGCCCTAATGCTCGACTGTGAAGCTGATAGTGTTAAGTTGATAGCGTTATTATCTCAAGAACTACTTAACACAACCGAACTACTTTACTAACGTCTACTCACGACTTTGGCACTAAAAATTTAATTTTACGAGAAAATGGATGACAAATGACATTGATGCGACACTAAAAATTGGCTGGAGTAGATATATGATAATTCGATGGCTTGCATCACATACACAAATCATATATTACAATCAGTCGACTCATAGTACTATTGCTCTTCCCCAACCAATTTGAGTTAACCTAAAGAATAAAGAACCTCTTCTTATCTACTTAGACACAAGACTCCGACCTGCTATCAATTGTATCATAGTATCTACATACATATCTTAACCTATGAAACAATCACCAACTATGATCAAGCAACTTATTAAGCTTATGCCATATCTATATCTACTCGTCAACAATGTTAGTGCTTCACCCACTACAACTCAGCATCGAGATTTGCAAGATGAAGATACTGACGATGACACTACATCATCTCTCTCAGTTGTCACCCATTCAAATGATAATGCCGAGTTAGTTGATACAGCTTCTTTTCAAATATTCAATTGTGAGGGTATGTTTCTGGACTGGAGCGGACCGAGTAGTGCTGAAGGAAAGGTCATAGTTCAATATGATTATGATCTGTTCATTGGAAAAGATATCAATATCGAAAGTGCAATAGCTTCGATACAAAACCGCATCATGAGAAGTGTTGGACGTGAGGTATTCTCAAGTTGTGATAGAAGACTTCTTGGTACTACAACATCTACTACTGTTAATGAACTCAGCTCTGCACCGTCGGATAAAGTTACTCCTAACTCAGAATGTAAAGTACCCGATTCTGTATCTGGCTTGGAGTCGGGACTTCTTACTCCAAATCCAAATATAATCTGTATACCTGTTACTGGATACATATCAGCATACTATACACCATCGGATGATATCGAATCAGACGAGGCTAGTATTAATGATCAAATCATGTCATCTGTTGAAACCGCAATGAGTAAAAATGATCTGATTGGTGACTCATCTATACATGAAGTATTCTATCTTGGAGATCGTGAAACATATACTTATCGTTCATCTGATTTGGCATTAGCAGTAGGAGGTAGTTATGATGATAACAGTGATTCGTCATGGGCATCACAGAATATGGGTATTCTTGGAACATGCATTGGAGGAGTTATGGCGGTTTTGCTTGTTGCAGTGCTCTATAAGAAGAGAAGGAATAAACTGGCCAATGATGACAATGCCCCCACCGAGCAATGCACGGAAAATGAGTTTGCAATTCCACAAAAAGATGAAGTCAAAGAAGAAGAGCCAGCTAGGGAGGGAAAAAAGTGCTATGAAACAACCGATTGTAACGTATGGGAATGTTGTCAAGTTTGATAGGCTGGCTGAGAATATATGTGCACATTGTATTGGATGGAAGATTTTGTATATTAGTTGACTAGTAAAAGAAATGAGAGATGAATACAAACAACAAGCTAAGTTTAAGTACATTGTTACATACATGATACACGCAAGTCATCATATATTCTATAAGGGAGCCTTCTCTCCTCCTTCGTTGTTTGGTAGAACCCCAGGAGAAAGTAGCTCTGCTTGTTCTGGAAGTTCCTTAACATAAACATGGCTTGTGTCATAAAAGTGCTCAAAGTGAATACCAAGTCTCATCATTATTTCTGTAGCAAATTTCTCAAGCTCTCCCTTTGCTTGCAGGATGGGTAATAGATCCTGCCATGATTTAACGTGTTGTACCCTAACAGAATAGACTACCCTATCATTGGCTACATCCACGTTTGAGATACGAAAGTTGATAAGGCTTACCCAAACACGAGGGGAGTCTCGAATGTACTGTTGAATGGTTGATTTGACAATTTGCACTTGCTCGTGAGTGACATTAAGCTTCATATCGAGGTGTATATTCACTAAGGCTCTCATTGAACGCCCATGGTTGACTATTCTTGTGTTTGCTATGTTTCCGTTGTTCACCGTAGACACTTCATTTGTTCGACTAAGACGGATAGTGGTGGTAAACAAGTTGCAATCTTCAACAATCCAAGTGTCATGGTATCCAGGGTCGTCACTATTATCCGGGGCTCCGATGCAATCAACAATGGATATCCTATCTCCCAGATCGAAGGGTCGTCTAAAAGCAATCATTATCATCCCCTCAATTAACTTTGCCGCAGACGGCCCGAGCGCGAAAGCAAACGATACCAAAACTGTTGACATTGAAACTAGCAGCGTCCATGGGTTCAGTTGTAAAATGCTCATGAGTGTTAGCACTAGAGCAAAGCCAAAAACGGAGTTGAAGATATTCTCCAATACACTATCAATCAGGGTGGCATTCCCTACGCCAGCTCGTAGATATCGTATCTTTTTGTAAACAGCATCACACGCTAGCATGTTGGAATATTAATATTGGTAAGCGAGTACAAACGATATGTAATATCAATATCAACACCAACCATATACTCACATTGAACAAAATGCAGCAATGAAACAGTGTCATAACGACTAGGTCGAAATAACTTGACCAAGGCTTTGGCTTTTGCCGAGTCGAAAGTCCCGTCAATGTTGTATGCTAGCACGCCTATGACATCAAAGTGTACAGTGGGACTGCCAGGTTCTAATTGCAATAGCTTTCGATAAAGGTTCTTGGCGGACTTAATATTCTCCTCTCGAGTATTCCCCGGCCCATATGACGACCCGAAGGGATGGGTGTCGTCGAGAAACCCTAAAGCCTTACGAAACTGTAAGATCTCGTGAATAGTAGGGTCTGCAACTCGATCTGCTTTGTTGACTGGCTCCTCCCATTCATCCAATAGATTGCGGATTCTAGTAGTAGTCGAAACATCATGAAGTAAACCTCGAACAGGTTCTTGAATAGATGATACAGGTGGGCCCTCGACAGGCATCTCCATCTCTTCGGTATTGATATATTGCTCGGTACTAACCCGATCATGACTTCTTGGTGGTAGTACTTTATCTAAACTTTCTTGACTTGGTACTTTATCCATCTGTTCATCATCATCATTCTCATCAAATGAGTTGTTTTCATCTGCAAATCTTTTATTCCAAGTAGATGTTGTATCGTCAATATTATCTATACTTGGCTCCTCGACAATATCTTCGTCATCGTCAAAGTCTATGTTAGCTGTAGATGTATCTTTTTTCTTCGCTACGTCCAACATTGTCGATTCGCGTATTTTGTCTTGTAGCATCGCTGGAGTATTAGATACTTTGCCAGGTGTTGTTCCTTTTGTATTATCGACCGTCTCGAACTCAAAATCACCAATGGCATTCGCCATCTCAGCAACTTCTGTCAGTAGAATCATACTCTCCATTACAACCTCCATCTTTGGCTTGTAATGAGAATAAACTCTCTTTCCGAGGTACATGGCAAGCACTGTCCTCTTGATACTCGTAGCTACCCCTGCTATTATCATACTAACGAGTACCTCACGATAGGTTGCAGAACTGACGACTATATCGAGAGAAGATTGAGAAGTTGAGTTGGGGAAAAGCAAACAAATAGATACAAACACTCACTACTTCCACTGGCATTCTGAGAGCTGAACATGTCCCATCCTGTAAAATGTAGCCAATGTGAGAAGAACTTATTTGTGTCATTATTCTCTTGGATTAAAAGGAAGTTGAGTATACCCCAGGAAGTTAAAATGAAGGGCCAACCTTTCGCATTGATGGTGTACTTTCGTGATGAATATAGATTGACATAAGATGTGAGCATATATGATTAATACACATGCATACAATAATCTATCATATGATACACAAGACGTGCACATACCAGTGTAGCCAAAGGCCCGAAGAGTTGGATGCTGACTAGACTTCGTAAGGCAAGAACATCAACCAAAAGATACTGCATAGCATATGCCAACTGAAGAGTTATATAGTGTCTTAACCCAAATAATATCCACCACGATACGCTTGCTGCAAGACAAGAAAGAACACTTTATGAGTGGAAGCAAAATAATCAACATCCTTAAATCTCAATATAGACTTACCGTTTGTTTTGAATAGAATAGGGTTGTTCATGTTATAGAAGAAGAAGGCTGATACAGCCAAAGCTGGCACTATAAACATGGCGACCTCGTTTTGAAAGAAGTCCCAGAGTCGATCTTTCACAAATTTAGGATCGAACGCCACAACTATCGTCTTTATTTGGCTTTTAAAACTAGACCACCACAGCTGTAGTTTATAAAATCTACTGGAAGGATTGAGTTGTTTTGTGATGGAGGTAAAGATAGTCGTCTTTCTTCTGCTAGGAATAGCAGTGAACCGTCGGCCTCTTTTTTCTAACATTGGTGTTTCTTCATCGACTGCATCAGAATAAAAATCAGTTGATTGATCCATGTCTTCAGGGAATGTTGATACTTCAGGGTGAGAGGCAGCGACTTGAGACAAGAAGTTGGCATTCTCTTTCGCTAAAGTCGCAGAGTTGGTGACATCCTCTATATCTACTTCTTCTTGTTCCTCCTCCTCAATTTGTGCTAATTCATGCACACGCTCAGCTACTTCAAAGAGATGATCTACATTTGACATAAACCCATTGTTACTAAAGGGGGTTGATGATAATGTTACGCCTCCAAATGGTTTCTGTGCTCGGCCACTACCAGAGAAGTTACTCGCTGATCCACCATGTGATTTGTCGAAACTCACTCGACTGCCTTTACTCTTACCACCACTTCTAATGCTCCTTTGTTGACTACCAGTAGATAGCTCATCATTTTCCCGTTGTTGTTCAATCACTTCAAGTAAATCAGGGAGATTTCCCTCTCCAATTGATGGGTTGGAATCATCTACATTATTACTCGCGGCCAAGTTCTTCATTGTGAGTGCTACATGTCGGGCTCTTTCTCCAGGTGTTGTTAGCCCAGAAGATACCAAACTAGATGTTTGGGAGGATTCTGATATACCACGTGAGAATGTATAGGCAGAGTTACCCCGATGATGTCTATTACTGCGTGTCGAGTAGCTATTGGTAGGAAGAGATGACACTCTAGGTCGATTCTCTCCTTCACTATCCCGACTTGATGCTTTGTTCAGTATGCCATTATCTTGCTCTTCCTCCTCTGCACTTCCAGTCCAATCTATAGTAACCGCTCTGCTACTTTTTCTCAAAGAAGGCGGAGACCTCTTGAGTAAGTTTCTCCTTGATCCATAGGATATGACGCGATTGTGAGATAATGTTGGTCTACTAGTAGGAGGTTGAGATTGTTGTTGCATGATTGTACTCTTCTCGTCGAGGTTCATTGATATATTTGGTATTTCACTAATAGCCCGAGATCGAACACGGCGATGCCGACCTGATACTGTTGGTGGAGCTACCAAGTCTTGATTGGCAAATGTAACTTGACGCCGTTCTAGTACATCAAGCAAAGTCTAAGAGAGATCAAGTTCAGTTGTTATGAGTTTTATTGAAAAAGATTACAAACATGCATAAGAAACACTAAATAATCTTACTGCTTCTGCCTCGTCTTCAACGGCTTCCTTTTCTAAAGATGCCAAGAGCAATCGTGTATCGGTACCAATCCTCTCGGGTTGAGGAATGTCTGAAGATTGCAACTGTTCATACTAAAATAAAAGAATAGCATATGTCAAAGTTTAGACAAGCGAATAATCAATATCACATGTCTAAACAACAACAAACCTGATCACTTGATTTAAGCTCTCCTGAAGATAAATGTTCAAACACTGTCTTTCCAACAGTCTTTGAGATGTCTCCAAACGTATAATCCTGTTTATTAGTATAATTTGTAACCCCCTCCTTGACTTTGTATGATATCTGTCTACTTAGTTGTCCAAATTCATACTTTCTACTACTACTACCACTGCTACCAGATGTATTAGTACGTCTTCTATTATTACCACTACTATTACTCCCTTGAGATTGATCTGTTGAGCTACCTCTTCTAAGATTTTGTGGTCTACTGCCTGTTTGTGATGATGATGGCGGTGGTGGCGGTGGAGGAGTATTTGTTTTGTTTGTTGGCGTATCCATATTATTTTACTATGTGAATGTATCAGTTACTTATATCTAATTGATTATGTTGTTAAAGCAAATATGCAGTATGCATGCATTAGTCATTGTTACAACAGGACATTAAGCAAATGAACAATGCAAAGCAAATCCTCCACAATGAATACAAAACCTAACATATCATCAATACTATACACAGAAACAAACCGTTTGCAATAATTCATACTATATTCTTATTCAAATATGTAATAGGTACCAATCAAAACTTCAAGACACAAAGATTTATTGACAAGATTTAGGTGCATCCCAGAGTTTTTGTTTGGTCTGTGTCTAAAGACCAAATAAAATCGCTATCTGCACAAAAGATAGCTGCACACTACACTCACCTTTACGCACTTCTATTGCATATGATAGCCCCCCCATTTCTCTATTACCAGCTGTTCTCGATAGATAAGTTACGATACAGCATAGGTATTAGCGGAAGCTTATTAGAGACCACAGTGGGGTACCTAATTAGTAATAAACCCATCGTTATGAACCCGTATTTGGAGATAAAGGTCCATTTTATAACCTACACAATTTCTACTTTATGTTGATGATTGAGTTGACGCAGATGATAGGGTTGGTAGTAAGTCGTATGCGGCTACTTATGTAATGAAGTTGGTAGTACAAATAGACATTCGACAGAGGGATATAGATATTATTAATTTTATCTAGAGAGAGAGAGAGAGGGTACCGGCTTGTGGCTGGTTGTGAAGTTACTACAATATACATTTCGATAATAATTCTCGTTCTGAGAATTTGAAGAATAATAATGGCACCATACCAAGAAACCAACAATAATACCGCCGCAAAAGGTACTATATCTTCTCCTAATATTTCATCTGGGGGATCGTCTTCTACTGCGGCTATAATACCATCCTTACAGCTTACTCAAAGTGAGGAGCAGATGGATGATGACAAAATTATAACGGCATCAGCCCAACCAAAGAACAATGAAGATAGAGAAGTTATTGATGGACAAAGATGTTCATTAACCGAAAAAGATTTAGCACCTACAGAGTTAGTGGCAGCAAGAGTTGGGGATGTAAAGAATAATATGCCTATAAACGAACAACTATCAAATAGCGAACAGTCTGAAAATGTTGTAGACGCAGACGCAGATGAGAATGATATGCATGATAAAACAATTAATAGAAGAAGAAGCAGCAGTGATAGTTTGACACATATGCAATTCAAAGATCCATTTCCTTCACTATCAATGCAATCATCCAACAGCAGTTCCAATATGAGTGCAAATGTACCTCAACACAGAAGGATACATGAGAATAAAAACAATAGCACAACACATTCACAGCCATCTCCACTCAGAACTATACCACAATTTGATACAAATCAGCCATCTAAATTACAAAGCACAAGTTCAATCTCAGAGGGTCTATATACACCACCCCCATTTAGTTATTACGACACATCACCTCTCCACAGTCCCCAACCACCCGATAGATCACCAATACAAACGGTATGTAATAATCTAAAAAAGATATGGTTAGATCCATTTCCAACACCTGATGTATCAGTTTGTAGTAGTAGAAAGAGTTATAACAATACACCGTGTTCGTCACGGATACGAAATGATGATGACGATGATAATAATAATATAGATGGAAAGTATGCTGATAATAACATTATCACGGGTGCTAGTGATAGCTGGAATACGATATTGTCTGTACCGATCATACCACCCATTGAAGAATTAGACATTTCCCCTGAAAAGGATAGCAATCATAGTATAGAAAAGAGTAGCAGAGTGAGTAAATCTTCACCCCGATTACATCAATCCAGAAATAGTGCGGCGGCAGCAGATAATATATTACCAAGTATACGAAAAGTGGCATCAGATGGTGCATTATTTCCAATGATGAAACGTCCTTCGATGGAAGATATATGGGGTGCATTGCAATCTGGTCCTGATGGGAATGAGTTGGATATTGATAGCAATAGTGATGTTGATATAGAAGGCAAGAAGAGACTGAGTTGGGATGAATCTTTTGAACATACCAATCATAGAGGTCAACAGAAAGACTTGCAACAACATAATTCGACAGTAACACCCAAAGCATCATTACATAAAAGTTATACAACTCCATTAAATACATCGTGGGATGACCAGGTCGGCCTTAGGAGGCGTTCTGTTGGTGATAATACCCATTCAATCAATAATAATGACGATAGACAAATAATTGACAACAATAGAGTCAAACAACAACAACAACAACAACAGGCAGTTGCAAATAGTCATACAATCACCAATGTCACGGGTGCCAACTTGGCAAAAGAAGTCAAATTATTAATGAAACAACGAGAATCACCCAACAACGGCACCATGACGCCTGGTAGGTTACAAAGAGTTGTTAGAAAAGCAAGTACATTTGTAATCACACCAGTCAAAACTAGAGTCCAAAAAAGTTCACAACATGCAGTGAAATTAGTTCGAAGTACACAACAAAAGTTAAAAGAACGCAAGGAACGTCGCAGACAACGCCGTCTAGCAAGGATGAAGGAACCTCCACGATCATGGTGGATTGTAATACCATCTGATCATCCATATAAAATTGCTTGGGATGTATTAACTATGCTTTGGGCTATACTTGGTGCATACCGAACACATGTTCGTATTCGTGATCGTGAATTTGATCAAAGTCCGCTCATAATATTGACAGAGATATGGTTTACACTTGATATACTTCTCAACTTTGTTACTGAACATAAAACACGAAAAGGAGAAGTGATACGAGATGGTAAATCGATATGGGCACGGTATTTGACTACTTGGTTTATTATTGATATCCTGTCATTGGTACCATGGGAGCGGATCTATGTCCAACCTGTTGTTCAGAGGATCAAAAGACGGAACATATTTCAAAAGACTTTCTTCAGATCAAAGGCATGTGTTCGTGTATCTAGAGTACTCAGAGGAAGGCACATTAAACTATTTGGCAGGGTTTCAAAGCAAACGGGCACACCACTACGGCGAATGGTATCACTTGTGATTAAGTATCTGCCAAAATATTTAGTCTTCTTGCGCAATATGAAGGGTGCTCTCGTTGTTAGAGCTTTGAGGTTCGCTCACTGGATACACAATATGTATAAGAAGATTTGGGTTAAGGCACGTTCATTCCGCGACAGAGGTCTACGAGGAGAAATCTTTAGCCCTTTGAGGAGGCGTAATACCAATAGCACAAACACCGTTCATGACGATTCAGACTCCTCAGACTCTGATGATGATGACCTTGATGATGATGAAAGTGTGCATAGTGATGATTCAGGTGGAGATGATAACTCATTGTCGGAAAGCGAGGTTGATACACCTGAATTCTCCCGATCACACAGCGAGGGATCACCAGTAGTAGCACTTAGGCGTCGATGCTTCTCACAGAATGAACTAGGACTTCAGAACTGATGAACAAGTTTAGTTGATATATAAAGTGTAGATACTGTAAATGTCGAATGTAGTGAACTACATATAGGATATGCGATATTAGGTATCAAGTAGGAAACATATCGGGCTGTATTTTCCCCTGTCTGTCAATAAAACAAAATAGTTCTCCGTTCTTTTCATCGTCATTTGATTTGTAATGCTCTCCTTGACATACTGTCGGCAATGGTAGGTTTAGGCAACAATAATCTTTCAAGGTCAATCCTCCGATGTTATCGTTCTATCGCCAAACCACTTCTCCTTTCTTTTCCCCTCTATTATCTACTCATATCATCACACAATCTCTCCTCTTCTTCAACTAATAATGAAGCTCCTAATAGCGGCGGCTGCCTGTGCGAGTACTCTGGGCTTTAGTCCATGTTCTCCTGCTTTACGGACGGTCCGTAGTCTATCAACATATAAACAGCCACACACATTATCAACCCTAAGAATATCATCATTGGGAGCAGCAGAAATAAAGGAAGAAGTAAGCAGCTCACCCGAAGATTCCAGCGATGTTGAAACTGTCGAGGCAATTGTACTATCAGCTGAGGAAGAAAAAGAGTTGGGTAATCTAGTTGCCAACGAAGAATGGAGTGGTTTATCAATGGAATTAACTGAGGTAATTGCAACAGCAGTGGTGGAAGACCTCAAAAAGAACTCGAGAGACTTTTTAGGTAAGATATCTGTTCGCATATATTATATTTACCGTTCTTTCTTCTAATATATATATATATTCAATACAGGCAAGGATGACTACAGTGTGGGTGACTTCTCTAAGGAAATTGACCAAAGAGTCAAAGATGAGGTAGCAAAAATGAGAGAGAAGGATGATTATGAAGTAAGAATTCGTTTATATTGTGATGAGTATCTACTTTTGTACAAAACATATCTTATGCATATTATATTTTAACTTCAATATCTACCTTTTATATGCACAGTTGGGTGATTTATCAGTTGTATTGGATGATAAAGTTAAAGAGTTAGTTTGTGAATTGTCAGGAAAGGATGAGTATGAGGTAAGCATTATATAATGTATGAGCGAGCATGCAATCAATTATTCGTCAAACATTGCAAATAACTCAATAACACACGCACATTACAAACTACTCACATAACACACTATTTCATCTGACAGTTCGGCGATCTAAGCATCGAGATTGATAAGAAAGTAAAGGAATCAGTAGCATCCTTCTGTGGAAAGGACAAGTATGAATTTGGCGACTTAAGCAAAGAGGGTGAGAATATTTATATTTGTTGAGTATGCATGTATTATATTTGCTTGAGTGTGTTTGTTTTTCTAATGCACATATCATATTATGCACATGTCTGTACATCTCATTCTTATTCACATATCATATACAGTGGCTAAGCGAACATCTCAGGGTGTTCTGAACTATACTGGAAAATCTGACTACAAATTTGGTGATATAAGCAAAACCTTTGCAAAGAACATCACAGGAAAGGATGATTATGAGGTGAGAATAGAATCGAGTATAAACCTGCTTACTTTTGTATAATCAAACGACTCACATGTATACTTTTATGACAGTTCGGCGATGTAACTAAGAAAATAATGGGAAATCTGTTTAAAAAGAACCTGAAGTAAAGCACATCAGCGAGCTATGTGTACTTTTGCTGTGTTTCATATCAATGTGGAAACTAAATTAAGACTTCCTGTAATGCTGAAATCCAATCGTTAGGTATTATCGTCGGTAGTATTGTCTTCCTCTTCCTCAACAATGGGAGGTGAAAGCCCTTCTTCTTTCTCAAGTGCATTATTCCGTATCTTTACCAAGTTTTTCAAGCCAACGGCACTGACATCAGTTTGTTTTATAACATCCCCTGGTCTCAATGACGAATAAACATCTGCTCCTGATATTATGTAGCCAAAAGGAGCATATTGACCATCTAATAGCTTTGCTCTTTTGATATTTCTTTCCTCATCTCGTCGTGGTAAAGCAAAGAATTCTGATGAACCGCCATTCGATAGTGTGTCTGGATGATTAAGACAGACAAGGTCGGCGGGAATGTTGAAGGATAGTACTGGGTTGATAGTAGAAGATGTGTCAGCAGTGGTGTTTGTTGAAGCTTGTGACGTTGCAGAACTGAACGATCTTTGAGCACTAGATGATGAGGTAATCTCACTGTATGCTGTTGTTGTTGTGGTCCTTCCCGCTTCTGCTGCCATTTCGTCATCTAAAGCTGCATAGGCTGAAGAGTATGTCAAAGTGCTCCCACTTGAACTAGATGAATCCAACGTTACGATTTCAAGCGGTATTCGTCTTGGCTTTGCAGTCAAAGGATCATAGAAACCTTCTTGAAATGAACCTAATATGGGAAGTACAGCATCAGTTGTCTGCTGATTCTCATTGTTCCATAATATATCGTTCTCGCTTCTAAACATACTCCCTATCAAGCCGCTCTTCTCTTTTGTAGGAGTCTTGCTCAGTACTCCCTCTGATATTTCTAATGTCCTTGCTTTAATATAATTGAAATCGTTAACGACTGTGTTCTCACTCATAGATGGCGCAACTCCAAGATTCTTTCTAAAAGCCTTCACAGGTAATCCGGTGTAAAAGTTACGAGCACTCAAGTCAACGAAGTTACCTGCCGTTATCGGGGCTAAGTATCCGTCGGCGATTATTGTAATGTTACCCAAGAATCGTTTGTCACTATCCCCAACAAAATCAAAGTTCAGCCCGGTTGCTTTGGAAGCAGATGAAGGCCTTTCGAAGCTGAAAGTTACCGTACATCTTCCGAGTAATCTCGGTAGATTTCCAAACTTTCCTTTTGTAGGAACAGCATAAGGGTACGCGGGCACTAGCAATTCGCCCAGCTCAGACAACACTAAGAGAGTTTGTCGTTTTGTATCAGTAAAAGCATCAACGTCTATATCTCCTGCCATCTCCATGTCTATATAATCCAGAGGGTCATTCTTCTTCTTCTTGATATTATTATTAAGACGTCTTCTACCACGCTTTGATCGTCCTTTGTCAGAATTGACAGTACTACTTGTTGGAGTATCAATGTTTATATCTATATCACCTGAGGCAATATCAATGAGTGCCTCAAGCTGTTGTCGTAATTCTTCTATATTACTTTCACCCAAGGTGCTTTTTGATATAAACAACTCTGTAGGATCCTCTTGATTGAATACTGGTACGAGAAGACCTCGCTTTGAATCTAAGAAAGATAAGATGTCTATAGCATCAAGAAGTGTTTCCTTCCAATTTTCCGAGTCACTTGGTGAGTATACATCTAGTTCTTCAATGAGACTTTGCAATTGTCTAAATACCGGATTTCTACATGGTAACATCTCTAATAAACATGTCTCGACACTATTCCATTTATTTACATTTGCAAAGGGTGTCCATCTCTTTGTTTTTGTTAAGAATGATGCTCGTTTCTTTCTATCCGCTCTTTCCTGTTGTTTCTTTTGTACATATGGACTTTGTATATTGTTATTATTTCGTAAAGAGTAGTATCCATTATCATTTGCAGTTGCTGTTGTAGTAGCAGCATTTGTTATTGATGGAAACATAGTCGTTGCAAATAACTGCTGCATAATAAACTGACGTCTATTCTTGTTGGTGTGATATAGGATAGGATATCCTACTAATGAATCAACATCCTGAACGTTGTCTTTAGCACCTCTGCCTATACCACATATATTCGGTACGCCTATATCAGCATTAGATTTCTCGACATCAACATTAGATTCATGTTGTATTATTTTTGAGTAATGACATGTTGAGGGTATCATTAGCGCTTCTACTGATACCGATATCAATATAAGCACAATATATACAAGAAATGAAGCTCTCTTATAACGACATTCCATGTATCCGACCGCCATGCTTTGCTTGCAACATCAACAAACAAAAGACAGAGGAGCAAACCAAACTGCTGAAATCGAACAAATGTCACCAGACCACACCATCCGAAGAAGGTAGAAGGCAGTTTGTGCTGAGCATAGGAAAACTCGTTGGTAATCATACTAAGGTGATTAGCAATTAGTGAGCTCATGCTCTGCTACTAATCTCTATTGACGCTTTGTTGCTCTTAATGTGTGCAACGATCCATCACTCGTGTCACTGGCTTTGCACTCTGATATCCTTGGATACTGGGGAAGAGGATCTTGCTTCAGCAGTTTGCTCGAAGAACATTTACTCTAAGGACCTAGATTAATGATTGTATGGTTTCAGTCAAAGTTTATACCCAATTCTATTACATAGTCTATCTTTCACGAACACATACTACCTTATTGAACTTGTCACATATACACAGAGGTACCGGAGACTCACTAGAGTTGACTTCGATACTGTTGAGAATAGAGCTTTAACATTGATACTCTTCATTCACACCAACCTTCAGCCCTCACACCACCAATCTAACCATATTACACTTCATACAGATACATTCTTGGAAACCTTACTTTCGTGAGGACAAACGTGGCCCTCGCTCTTTACTTGGACAAGCTTTTTGTTCTTCTTACCAATCTTGTAGCATGTAGGGCAATTAAAACATACATGATCATTATCCTTCTTGATTCTATTCTGTGGCGTTGAGCAGATTTCGCAATATTGACAAGTGTGTCCCTTCTTAGGCACTTGACAAACGCGACAGGTATATCCGATGCCCCTGCGCTTTTTTGGTATTTGTTCAGTTAGTAAGCTTAATGCAATCTCGCTCCAATCCCCTGCCTGTAAACACTCATGTAAACGATCAGCTTTTGCTTGATCAATACGTTTTTCCTCTAGAGCTTGATTGATTGTAAACTCTAAATCAGTGATCGATATTGCTGACTGAAAGGTAGCTGTTGCTCCATCATCATCATCATCATCATCGCTAACTGATCTCCTCTTCTTTCTTGAATGTTGGTTCGAGCTCATCTTTGATTGAGCTGGTGTATCTTCTTGCTGCAATAAATTAAAGGGCGGCATGTTCATATCGGCCTCATCCCTCCTCATGGGTACTTGTTCAATATCATGTTCAATGTCGAGATGGAAGGAATCTAGATTATCATCGGCTGCCATGGCTGTAGCTTCTTTATTTCAATGCAAGATGATAATACTACCGAGTGATCATTATAGTAGGTAATCCAAGAGAGTGATCTTCAACACCTTTTATTTCCTCTTTCTCAACGTCTGCGATGCCCTTGTTCCACGCTCAAAAGATACTCTAAATGTCCGAATTCCCGCCATGACTGAATTTCATGTGAACTTATTGGCAATATATTGTTTGTGCAATCATACATGTATGATCTCACATCACATTGACTTCTTTCGTCAATCATGCCAGCATACCTTATATAGATCATCATTTGGGATCCCTCGTTAAGGAGGCTCGATATAGCAGTTTCAATGACTCAAGCTCAATGAAAGATCTATCTATCTCGTTAGTGTTTATCCTGGTAATAGAACAATTGGCGCGTACGTCCCAAAACGTATCATTGATTTGAAAGAGAGGGATAACATCGGCGTTCATACTTCACCACATATACTGTCTTCGTGGTTTGTAGACGAGCTGTTTTGTTGTTTTCGAAGGCGTGTTGAGTTGTCAACTGAAAGTCCAAGCACTGCAATGCCATCTCAACTCCCCAAAGAACCAGTTCAACTCAAAGATCCTCCTCCTCAGCCAACACAAGCCATTTTCATGGCTTTCAAGTCTCAACTTCAGCTCATATCGACATACATTCAACTACATCTTGAACATAATAATCGCAAAACAAACATACAAGATGTTAACAGTACTTGGTAGTATCGTGTTTCCAATCGAGTCAATGCAGTTTGCTGCTTGTTATGAACTTTTCAATGTTGACATTATCCAAATATGTATATTAATCGATTGTAGATCCAACCGTTACTCATCAAAACCTAATACAGCAGAGCAGTAATTTGAGGAGAGAATATTATTGGTATATAACTTATTGGTCATTAAACGAGACTAAGACAAGATTCTAATCATAAACTGGAACTAATATCCACCTTCCTTCTTCAAACAAAGCTGTAATTTGGAGGCTTCGGATATCGATAAGTGAGGGAAACTACAAGACAAGCTCTGATTATCAATATTATGTGATCACTCGTGTGATAATGTCATAGGTATGTGATACTTGTTGCGGCGACCTTTCTCTGTACATATCTAATCATTCTATACCCTTGCGTATCCTTGTATTATTCGATGTATATTGCGAGGTTGTACTTTTATGTGGAGGCTACTACTTACTACTTCATATTAATCTGCTGTTGAGTGACACATGTACTGCAAAATGTTTTTACCCTTATGTTGCAATAAACAAAGATAGATTATCTCATCACAAACTAATAATATTCAATCTGTATGATATCTATCAACCAGCTCTCACATACTATTAGGTACTTATCACCAGTACAACAAACAACTGTATCATCATAGAGGTTTGAGCTCAGTTCCCGTTCAGCGATTCATGTAGTTGATGCAAGGACATCACATTATTGCATTTCATTGAGGTACCTATGGATTGAGAGAAGCAGTGATGTCTTACTATCTAATGATTGCAATAATAGTAGCGGTAGTATATTTATATCTTCCATATAACTGCAATGCACTAGCATCGCATGAAAATAAGAAACCAATCCTACGCCGAATTAGGTCAACGATTGCCCCATTTTCTTTACCGTGGTTTGAAGATGGCCTTAATTTCAACTGTACTGGTTGTGGTAAATGTTGTAAAGTGGACGGTGACGTATGGTTAGCACCAGAAGAAGTGGATAGTATCATGTCTCATTTGGGATATAGCAGTGTGGATGACTTTAGGAATGAGGTACGCTATTTTGCTTGTGATGTGTTTTATTATATTTCGATATGGTATGAGTAGTATGTTACCCTAATTCTGACTTATCTATCAATACCTTCTTTCCATTCCAATAGTATATAAGAGCGGAAGTATCACCATCAAATAGTGACGATGGCCAATTGAATCAATCCTGGATGTGCCTAAAGAGAAAAGATGATGGGTGTATTTTTCTAAATCCCATAGGTCAATGCAGTATCTATGATGTAAGGCCGATACAATGTAGAACATATCCATTCTGGCCTTCAATATTAAAGAATAAGCAAACGTGGGAAGAAGAGGCAGTACTGCCAGATGATATAGTTATAGAAGAGGGTACTAATGATAGACATTGGTCATCTGAATTAGGGGGTTGTGAAGGAATTAGTTTAACAAACGAAGATTCAACAACACATGATACGATTATAACAAATGCAGACGTAAAGCAAGATGAAGATTCTACTATAGTGCAACGTCACGAGATAATATCAAAGATGAAAGCAGCAAAAAAGCATTGGAAGCGATTTCCAATTCAGGAGATTAAGGATAAACAATGGTACTTATAATGAGCATGAAATGGTATCTTTATTCTTTATGATGTAAAACGCACAATATATTGGTTTAAGAGGGAGGATATGAGTAACAATGCCGGAGTAACTGTTGATCGAGAAGCAAGAGAACGTCTCGCTTTTTTTCGGGGGTCGCTCGGTATCTTCTGGTATCCTTTGAGTTTTTTGGGTAAGCAAGACCAGTTCTCACAAAATGATATGAGTTCGTATCAAACTGTCCAACTACCTTCAACCGCGTCTGTTGTCAATGGTATGAACGATTGATATTGTCCCGATGAGATTTCGAACGATCTAATAGCCGATCGACTTCATTTCCCATTAAGCTTGGCACGGACAACCAGCCACCATCACCACACTTTGCTGTGATCAGATAGAATGAAGTGACAGCTGACAGAATCATAAAACAAAAATAGGACAACAAACACACAAATCAAACATGAGTGAAACAGATAACATTGAACAAGGGACGCCTGCACGGATGCTCTTCTTCCAAAAGCTGCATAGTATGATTTGCAATGAAACAAAGGGATGTATTGAGTGGTCTCCTGATGGCAAGTCTTTCATCATCTTAATCAAGGACAGGTTCACAAATGAAGTGTTACCTCGGTACTTTGGCAAGGCAAAGTTCACATCATTTAGTAGACGACTTAAACGCTGGGGCTTTAAACGAGGCGATGGCGGAGCATACTATCATGAACAGTTCCATCGAAATCTAATCTTTGACGACAACGATGACGATCCGATGTTTGACTTTTCGTCTTCATCAGCAACTAACCTAAACCTTCCGCTCAAGAAGAGAAAATGGAGCCCGTCGTCTTCTCCACAGGAAGAGCGACGTGAAGATATAATGGTAATGCCCCAAATGATGAGAGAAATCAATCGTCAGAAGCGTGTAGAGAAGAAGCAAGCGCTGAATTATCCTCGATCAATAGATCAAGGTACGACGAATCAGGGTATGAATACAGACCAAAGACTACTCGCAACACAAGATTTGGCTGCTGCTCGTGCCTCTCGTGGTTACCTCACCAATTCTGAAGGTATGATGGAAACATCTCAGCAGGGCAGTCATCGTCGTGCCAACCCAGCATCTTACTCAAGTCACTTCCCTCGTACAAGTGATAGAATGAGCCAACAACACCAAAATCCTTTGTATAACGCATATACTAATCTTGAGAGGAGAGTAGTAGATGAGATGCTCAGCCGTGAGAACGAAGATACCTTGATGAGAAGCTCCCCTATGTCTAGCCCTCATGACAACTCAAGTATTGGGAATAGAAATGTACAGCCTCGGTCTCCAATGGATGGTATGCATCAACAAACGCAACACAGATCTCACGTCGAAAGGATGACGATGGTAAATGACGCTATTCGAAGAATGGAGAGAGATATCATGATGCAACGAGATTCTTCTACGAATGGAAGAGGTTCTCAACAGTGGCCGCCTGGCCACGGTGGCATGAATCCCGATATGACACGGAGCCACACTCAGCCGTCGTCTACGGCTCAATTGGAAAGAATGAGGATGGAACATGAGATAGAACAAGCACGCTTTCAATTGCTTGATCAAGCTCGAAGTCTTGAACGGATTCGGCAGTCGCAGCATCAAATGGACATGATACACCATACAACAACCCAACAACGTCGAAATGAAGAGATGATGATGTTAGCTGCTGAGTTGAGGAGGAGACAAAGACTGACACAAATGAGTAGGACTCAAGACCAGCCCGATGTGAGTACCAAACATAATGAGAAACAACAACCCCAATTGATGATGTCGTCTAACCCAGTTATGCCCAATCGTCAGCTACCACAAAGTAAGAGAAACACCCCATTCAACCCTGCTGCATGAGTGTTGTAAGTATAGGAGAAAGAAGATTAGATAGGTCGTAAGATATAATAAGATAGCTGATTGCTTTCTATCTAGATTTAAAAGTTTAGCCATTCCATACTATAAGTAGGAACTGTATCAGTGTCTCCTGTTCTTGAAGTTGCTATGATACTCTTCGCCTTTGCCACCCGAGTCGTAGCCTTGGGAGAAAGCATTGAGTCTATTGTGTCCTTAATTTCACTGGCAAATTCTGACTGAGCCACTGCAGAGCGCACAGATCGGTGAAACTTTTCCATTGCCACTCCTCCCTCATTCGTTATCGTTGAGATTTTCTCTACATGAGCATCAGTAAGAGCTGATATCCAATAGATAGTTCCCATTGACAGTGTAATAACTTGAGTTTCACTCTTTGTCGTGTCGGTGTCACGAGTAGTACTGCCCAACTTGAGAAGCTTTGAAAAGGTTAGCAACAGTGTTTCCACTTCTTCTTTGGTATTGATACTGTCCTTCATTGCCTTGGTTAAGAATGTATGATTGCACTTCGAGTATTTAACAATCTTTGATACAACAGAAAGAAGAGCCTCGGATAGCAACTTCGTCTCGATTTCCTTTCGACTGTCTTCCTCTGCATCTGATATTGCTTTGTATTGCTGACGATTGGGCATAACTGGGTTAGACGACATCATCAATTGGGGTTGTTGTTTCTCATTATGTTTGGT
>Ga0214479_100560_pt1 | contig 21050 bp, 15 predicted proteins | sample M1_20Mar14CPVII9_5_FD_165054 | JGI IMG/M metagenome (GOLD analysis project Ga0214479, IMG submission 165054) | Marine eukaryotic communities from Monterey Bay, California, United States - M1_20Mar14CPVII9sort6BwellE14 | ecosystem: Environmental > Aquatic > Marine > Unclassified | place: USA...
CGTGCATTGCATTTGAGACTTGAGTACATGAAATCTGCACGCGTTCAGCCCCACATGCCCGCATTCGCTATCGCTCATGCGTGCATTTTGGGGCTTCACTAGTGCAGATTTCATGCACTAAAACCTCCCATGCACTGCACTGGTTACAGTGCACGTTATTAAAGTAGTATCACCCACCTTCTCTTGTCTCTAATTGCAAGTAGTGTCCTACGTTGCTCTGTACTACCCACTGATTACTACATTTGATAATTTCGTGTTGGTCAGATCACTGAAAATATACCATATCTTATATAAATAAAAAAAATACACAACACATAAAACATGAATTCAAATAATATCTATGGCGGTGGTGGTAGACGAAATGCCATGGCGTCTGTGGATTTTTATAGACGTGTTCCAAAAGATTTAACTGAGGTAAGGAATGTATGCATATATATTATACAAGTTTGCCTTTTTTTAATGTGTGGGTATTGAGGCCGATATGTAGGGCTGGGCTAAGACATAAGATGATACACCAACCAATGACTGTGTAATTGGGTGTGGTTGTAGGTAGTACAAATGAAAAGGTAGAGATGATTTGGTATTAGTTGTGATTGGATTAAAATGGCGGCATTGGGTAGTACTTTTAGTGTTGATGTTGGCCAGTTGGATTGTATTGATTGTTTGGGGCTAATCTACACAATGTTACTGGTCGGCATTTTTATATGTTTTGTGCACTATAAAGATATTTCCATTGACTTAAATCAATATCATTCACATTTCACTAAAACATACATATACTTATACTACTCTCTAAACAAACAAATCATTTAGGCAACATCATTAGGAGCATTCATGTCAATATGTGCCATAGCAGTTATGGGAATCTTATTCCTATCAGAAACACTAGCCTTTGCAAGGTCAATGATGGAAACTTCCATAGCATTAGATGAGAATGATCAACCACAAATTCGTTTAAATTTTAATATTACATTAATGGATTTACATTGTGATTTTGTTTCCGTGGATGTTTGGGATACACTTGGGACGAATCGTCAAAATGTAACAAAGAATATTGAAAAATGGCAATTAGATGAAAGTGGACAACGACGTATCTTCTCGGGGAGGAATCGTGAACAACGGGAGGTAGTGCATGAGGAACATGAGGAAAGTTTGGAGGAATTACATGAAGATGGTGAGCAGGCTGTGGAATTAAATCCGGACAACTTTCATGCATTTTTACAAGGACATGAAATGGCGTTTATTGATATGTATGCACCGTAAGTACAAGTATTTTGTATTGCTTGTTAGTTCATCGTTCAATTGTCTAATTTATATTCATTCATCATCTCTTAGATGGTGTATTTGGTGCCAACGTCTTCATCCCACGTGGGAAAAGTTTGGCGAAGAGGTACATAAATTAGGTATGCCGGTCGGAGTTGGTAAAGTTAACTGTGTCATCCATGCTCAATTATGTAAAGATCAAAAAGTCATGGCATTCCCCACATTACGTTGGTACAAGGGGGGTGAGGCAATTCTACCCGATTACAAAATGGACAGAACAGTAGCGGCATTAACAGGATATGCAAAGCGAAAACTCGAGATGGAACAAAAGTATAAAGATTGGGAAACGAAGAATGCGGGTAATTCAGAACAGGCACAACGAATGCGACCAAATGCAGGTAATTCACGTCCAGAACATCCGGGTTGTCAAGTATCGGGACATTTGATGGTTAATCGTGTGCCTGGTAACTTCCACATCGAGGCAAAGTCGGTCAATCACAATTTAAATGCTGCCATGACAAATTTGACTCATCGTGTGAATCATCTATCATTCGGAGAGCCTATTACTAACCTTCCATCTCATATGGAGAACACATTATTCATGAGGAAGGTAAAACGTGTATTGAAGCAAGTTCCAGAGGAGCATAAACAGTTCAACCCCATGGATTCGAAGATATATGCCACGTCAAAGTTTCATCAGGCATTCCATCATTATATTAAGGTTGTGTCTACTCATCTTAACATGGGATCTGGTGGATCTGCTAATGATATCAACTCAATTGTCGTTTATCAAATGTTAGAACAATCTCAAATTGTATACTATGATGAGGTTAATGTTCCCGAGGCACGATTTTCATATGATATGAGTCCAATGAGTGTTGTGGTACAAAAGGAGGGTAGGAAGTGGTATGATTACTTAACGAGTTTATGTGCAATTATTGGAGGTACATTTACAACATTGGGTTTGATTGATGCAACATTATATAAGGTATTTAAGCCAAAGAAGTTGTAAGCCGTTGAGAAGTTGGAGGAATTGATATGAGGTAAATTTTGTCATTATTGTGCAGGTGTTGTTGCAGGCAAATGGGGAAGTAGTAGATCTATACCGCAATCAGTAGGTAACTAACATAGGTGTTTGTGTTGTGTGTACTATATTTTATCCTCATTTCAATAGCACATTCCTGTCATGTCCTCTGTTCGCTAGCGAACTAGATTTGCTATGTCTTATTTGAAGGATACCATCGCCAGTCTATCGCTAATCTCCTCTAATTTCTTTCACATCACCAACTTCCTCTCGATAAAGACGAAGGAGATAAGAAGATTGAGCTTCAACAAACCTCCTCTCGATATCTCAAATTAAACTCATTATGATATAATACTAAGGCATTATTTGTATTGATCATCAGCGGCGCGGCGTCGTGTGTTGTAAAAATAAATAGAAAAGATCTCTTCGCGACTCAGGAAGAAAATACTCTGCGTTCTCCTGAATTAACCAAGTGTTGGTATTTACCAACCAGACGACGATAATTAATACTGTATTGGATAATACCATCGATACGTCATCCATTTATTATTATATCAACCACACCATACAACAAACCCCAAGCCGTCCGTCATTTTATTATCAACCATAATAAAAATATAATAATATCCATCCTCCACTCGACATTGCCGATCAATCTTTGGTTAGAGGGAACTTAATATAAATTAAAGTACAAACGTAGATATCAGCATGACAGACTTTGGGGAAGACTTTGAAAGTGCCTTCTTTGAAGATGATGCTGCGGTGGAGATGGAAAATAATAATGATAATGACGTAGAGGAGAATAAGAATGGAGGTGATGGTACAAAGAAATGTAATAGCAAAGAGAGCAAAAATGATGATGCTATTAGTTTATCCTCTACTTCCTCTTCAGATGATGATAGTTCTACGTCATCAAGTAGCAGTAGTAGTGATGGTAGTAGTGTTGTATCCGTACCATTTAAGAAGAAAGTTGTTAATAGAATTATAAAGAAGGAAGAATTAGCAGAGACAGATAGTGACGATGATAGTGATATAACCATCCCATTAAAACATAATCCAAGACAGGATGGTAATAAATCAACTTCTAAAGGTGTATCATCAACAAATATTGGGGAAGATTTGGATGCTGATTTAGAAGAAGATGATGATGATGACTTAGTTGATTTCTTTTCTTCAGCTCCACCCGATGGGGATAAGGCATTAAAAGATAAGCACACGGTCGACAACAACAATAAGAATGAGGGTAAAGAAGGTGATAATTATGGATTTAATTCTTCTTTAGATGATGATGATTTGGCAGAGTTGGAAGAGAATGATTCAGTCAATGGTGCGGGGGATAGTGGCACCACATCATTAAAGAATACCTCTAGTGCGGGGGGTGACGTGAACAATAAGAAGGATGATGCCACAAGTAACAACAATTCAGTAGCCGCTACTACCAAACGAGATTTTACCATTAGTTATAATTGCGAGAAGAAGGAATGCCCAATGGAGGAGGCAATTGATTCTAGTGATGATGAAGTCACTTCAGGGGCATTAGGTGTTGGCAAAAAGAAAAAGACCAACGAGGAGAATAGCTCACCCAATCTAAAGACCAAATCATCAAGTTACTTTGGGAAGAACAACAATAATGAACGTGCCGAGGAACAAAGCAATGATGAGATTCTAGAGTTGTTTGGTAATGACGAAACTACATCTCCGGCAAAGAAGAAGAAATCATCGCTACCACCAGATAGTCCTTCTTCCCTTGATACACCACGTGCTGAACAAGAGGAGGAGGGAGAAAGAATGAAGTCTACCGCAGCAACATCAAAACCAGCCAATCCATACCAAAACAGCCATCCGTGCCAACAACGTAAGCAACAACGGGGACAACGCCAAACGATGGTACAGGAAAGTAGGAGCGCCACAAACAATGATATGCCGCCGCAACGTAATAGCAGCAATCAAGTCCCTCTCAACGGTGGAATTGTGGAGCTGCCCGATATTGGGTTGAATCCAAATGCTAATCAAAGTGAGATTGATACGCTTGGTGTTACCCATAGTCAATTCAAGCCACCACCCTATTCGCCAAGTCCTGATCCTATTGTGCACAAACTCAACAGTCGTAATCGTCCCCAGAATGCTCGACGTACCGTTCCTGTATCACAAATCTTCTCAGGACCGGTGCAGAACTTATGGAAGCAATCCAAGTTTACTTCCTTTAATAATGTTCAATCGGAAATGTGCAATGTTCTTGCCAATAGTGATGATAATGTGATTGTTTCTGCACCAACAGGAGCAGGTAAGACGGCTTTGTTTGAAATGGCAATGGCAAGGTTGTTCAACTCGAGCCTAACTGGTAATGGTATTGGATGCGTATCCAAAGCACGAAAGGTAGTCTACATTGCCCCAAACAAGGCTCTGTGTGAAGAACGACAAGCCGATTGGTCAAAACGGTTAACTGATATTGATCCAGGCATCCTCTGTACAACCATTACTGGAGATGTCAATGCCTCGTCGTCTTACAATGAGATTAGTAATTCTCACTTGATCCTAACAACCCCAGAGAAGTGGGATAGTATTACACGCAAGTGGAATGATCAATTCGTACTTCTATCAAGTATAAAGTTGGTGCTGATTGATGAAGTTCATATGATTGGAGAGACGGATCGTGGAGGTACCTTAGAGAGTGTCATTAGCCGTATGAAGACTATTCAAAGAGCTGCATGTGTTAAGACTTTATCAATCAATGAGATTGCTTCGTCAAGTTACAAGAGCACCACCCCCGATGCCCTCACGTCTAATATGAGGATTGTTGCTGTGTCGGCTACACTTCCAAACTTGGGCCAACTTGCTTCTTTTGTGGAATCTGGAGAGGCCTACGTCTTTGATCAGTCTTACCGTCCTGTTCCATTAAACATTTACGTTCAAGCCTGTGGTCATATTGGTAGTAATAGGTACTTGTTTGATAAGAGTTTGAACCAGCATGTCCCTTCTATATTGAAGAGATTTTCCAACGGCCGGCCAGCTATTGTGTTTTGCCATTCCAAGAAGGAAACTGAACAGCTAGCAGAGGAACTCACCAAGTCTTATAGCTCATCGAGGAATGATTCAGTACTGACTAACTTTGCCGGTAGGACTGATTCAGCCGCATTGCACAGATGTATTCGTAAAGGTATGGCATTTCATCATGCAGGGCTTGATGCTTCTGACCGTAGACTAGTTGAGGAAGCATTTGGAAGTGGTGTCATCTCATGTTTATGTGCAACATCTACTCTAGCAATGGGTGTTAATCTACCAAGTCACTTGGTCGTCATCAAAGGCACATCTGCCTATCGTGGAGCTGGTGTTGGACATCAGGATATTGATGCTAGCTCATTACTTCAAATGATGGGAAGGGCTGGACGACCTGGTCATGACACCAGTGGAACAGCTGTGATTATGACGGACTCATTGTCCAAAACACGTTATGAGAATGTCTCACAAGGGCTCAAGGTTGTTGAATCTCATCTAGAATCAAAGTTGACCGAGGTACTCAACATTGAAATCTCTCAGGGTGTCATCACAAGTGCCGAGGATGCCGTAAACTGGGTGAAGAGTTCGTTTCTCTACCAACGTATACAAAGTAATCCACTTTTCTATGGTTTCAATGGAAAGGGAAGTGATGCCTTGCACTCCTTCATACTTGACAAGTGTACAAACTCAATCAAAAAGTTGCATAAGATCAAAGCAATTTCTGTTGAGGAAGATGGTACATTCTCTCCTCTTGCTGCATCTCACATCATGAGCCGCAACTTTGTCGACTATGAGACTATGAAATCGATTGTCAAGCTCCCACATGACTCTGGACCTGTTCAGCTTTTACATTTCATGTCAAATTGTACCAAGATACAAACACAAGTACGACGTGACGAGAAGAAGCACCTCAATGCAGCTTATAAGCTCATCAAATACAAGCTTGAAGGGCCCCAGAGGTAAGATATGGAGTGTTGCTTTGCTTCTGTTGATATTCAATCTGCACATCACATCTAATTAATACCTTTCACTCTATCCATCTTTACAGCAAAATCCGAATCCAAACTCATGCCGAAAAGGCATTTGTCATGCTTCAATCGGCAATTGGTCAACACTACTTTCAAGATGGAGCACTCCGTCAACAGATGAGTAATATGATAGATGGAGCCTCACAAATCCTATCAGCCGTTGAACAATATGCCAAGGAGGGTAGTAGAAACGGAGCAGTGGCTGCTCAAGGGATGCTTTTCCGAAGATCTCTTTATTCAAGTCTATGGGGTGAGAATGATGGTGTACTGAATCAAATTGGTGGTGTTACTCAGGAAATGGCCGCCAGGCTAAAAGAGTGTGGTATTAGTACATTTGCTGATGCAGTGAATAGCTCGAGTGAGGATATCGCGAGAGCTTGTAATGTTACCACAACTTTTGCTTCGTCCCTGCGGGCTGCTGCCTCAAAGATTCTTCAGCATACAATCAAGCTCTCTGCATGTAGCAAAGAAGCAGATGATGGAGGTCTTGAACTACATGTCAAGCTAGAGCGGAGAGTTGCGGCAGGATCGGTTGATGATTCTGGTGAACGGATTGTTTCATACAGTCTTTTGGTCTTCACTGATAGAGCAGGGGGTATGCTTCATTACTCGGAAGAAATCACTAACGAGTGTGAAATGCGTGTGAAGTGTCCAGCTACCTTCGGCAGAGTTTACATTCGTCTAGTATCAAACCTAGTTGGCTTGGACGAACAGGTTACCATTGATGGAAACTGTAAAATCCAAAAGTCATCATTTGATCTTTCACCTGCTGTGGCCAAGTCTCAAAAAGGAAAGAAGAAGCAGAGTAAAATATTTGCTCAGCCTCCAGCAACGACAACATCTCGAAAGAGACAAACATTTGACGGTTCTCATCGTAACTCAGTATCAAAAGTGAGTGATATGCGGTTGCACAAACGAGGTAGGGCAGAAAAGAAAGACAAAGTTCAAGAAGATGATGACTGTATTATTGTTGATCCTGATGCTGTTGAGTATGATTTGACTTCTAGGCCAGCCAAAGAGTCGGGTGGTAAGAAGTCAGTTACTCCGTCTCCGCATCCTCGAACTGGTAGGGAGAATCGACAGCAAAAGAATCTTACTCCAGTTCGTGGCACTACTGCTACATCATCTCAAAGAGGTGAAAAGACTAATCAAACTTCCAAGTGGTCAAAAAACACAAACAATAACAATAGAAGAGGGCCTCGAAATGCTAGGTCATCTTGGTTTCAAGAGAAGTCTTCACAAAAGACGGCTCAACAGACGGCTTTTCATTCACCGAAGGAGAATCCTTTCAACTCGTACAGCTTCGATCCTAATAACATCGAGAGCAGTTTGAATGCAAGTGCCGAACAATCCATCATCCCAAGCAATGTTACTGCCTCTACCTATTCTCGATCGTCATCGAGGACTAATGCATCTAGGAGTCAGCCATTCAAGACACCAGCTGCACATGGTCGGAGAAAGAACTCGGCAACTTCAAATCGTATCTCTGCAAGTAACCTACTGGCTCAGAAGGCATCCGAACTTCAACAACATCACGCCACTACTCGAACTGCAAATCGTGGTAGGTCAATGTCAATGTCAATGCAACAAGATTTGAGCAATGTTGGAAACCAGTATAGTAATGAGTACGGTATGGGTCAGCAGAGCTTTCATGAAGCAGATCAATTCATGGGCCAGCAGTCCCAAGGAAATTACTTCCCCTCGGGAGCAAGTGTCATGCAAGCGAGTGTCATGCAGCAGTCCTTTGGTGCTGCACCTGAACAACAATCTCTAACTCCTCCACCACCGTTCATGGGACGAGGAAGAAATGTAGCCCCAAATAACAACTTTATGCATGGTCCGATGGCTGGAAGGATGATGAGACCCACTGGTGGTAGTGTGTTTTCTCAACATAATCAGCAGTTTGGAGGAGGAGCTGGCAGCGGTCACATGTCGTTTGGGGGGCCTGGTATGCTCTCTCAGCAACAGCACTTCAACGAACCAAATCACTTTATGACACAAGATGTGTCGCAACAGCAGTTTGGTGGAGGCAGTCAGTTTGGTGGAGGCAGTAGTGTATTCCATAGTCAACAAGGAGGAATGCCGCAGTTTCAACAGCATGATCAGCAACAGCCAACATTTGAAGACTTCAATGGCTCGTCATTCGGATTAGATCCGTACGGTCATCAAGATCAGCAGTCTCAGTTTGGTGGTGGTGGATTTGGAGGCATGAGTGTTTATCAACAACCTGCTCCTGAGTTTGGCGGTCCCGGAAACATGCCTCAAAACAATCCTTACAACCAACAAGTTGCTCATAATCCATACCAACAACAGCAGCCTGCTCAAAATCCGTATCAGCAACAACAATCTGTAGCTCCAAGCAATAATCCGTATCTCCAGCAAGCACAAAGGCAGCAGAACAATTACAATCAACATACTCAGAGGCAGCCAGCTCACAACCCGTATACTCAACAAAAACAACAACAACAACAACAACAACAGCAGCAGCCAAATCCCTATGCACAACAACAGCCCCGTGCCCCTCCACCTCCACCTGCAGACAAACCTCCCATCAATGAAGTTGTGGTCAACAACAATTCAGTCGGAAGTAGGCTTCCGGGAGAAGAAGATGATTGCGGGGATACATTCTGTGATGCCTTTTACTGAACAGACAAGATGTTTCTTTTTACTTGAAGTAAATGAGAACCAGTGAATTGAAGATAAACATAGAAGCAATGTATGTGAAACATTTTCAATTGTCATATTCTCTTTAGATTTAAAATCATGTAAACTGTGATCGCATGAACTGTACTCTCTCTTTCCGAATGTTTATAACAGGATCAGTTCGTCCAATTATATTGACACTCACATCTCCAAAGAGATTATTGAAGTTATCCTCTCCATCACAGGATGATACTGACGGCCAAGACTCCAAAGCATGCTGTGCAACACTCAAGCCGCTGAGATTATAACAGCTATGATAGAAATCTTTTGGCTTGGATGGTTTATCACGTAATCCACCATTCACATCTTGTGCACAGAGTAGGATATATCTTTGAAGCATGAGTTCATCATATGAGAGTTGATATTTCTTTGATGACCCATCATCATCATCTTCGTTTTCAGCAACCTCGTCGTCGTTGGTATCTCCAAACCAACCATCCAATACAGCCACGGCTCCTCCCTGCCAAAATGAGTAACACCCATCAACCAACTTGTTAGTTCGACCACAAAATCCACCCTCATATCCCATTTGACGTCGTGCTAGCCATGACGACAAGGCATTAACATCAATTAAGGTAACACTATCTAATATCCGAAGAGCTGCCAATGAACAGAAGGTATATCCACCATGTGCCTCATTGAATGGTTCGGCACCAAACCCTCCCTCGAATGTTTGACATGATGCTATATATCGCGAGATTGCAGTAGATAATAGTGGATTGTTTTGGTCTTCATTGTTGAGTAACCCTAACAAGTAGCAAGGTGCCAATAAACAATATGATGCCCGGACATCAATTTCACCATCATGTTGCATCCGAAATGCAATTCGTTCTCCTCCTTCTTCCTTATTATCTGTTTCTGCAACAATCGATTCACGCAATGTTAAAAAGAAGGCATACATTTGCAATCGTTTACTTTTCAATACATTTAATGCCAATTTACCAGCTTGATAATATGGATGACTTGACGATTGTTGTTGTAATCCTAAACTAGCAACGATACTTAATGATAATACAGCTGCATAGGATGTTGCACAATGTGGTATTTGTTGATTGCCACCTCCGAATCCTCCTCCTGTAATTGTTACCTTCTTTTCTGTTGATGTTAAGGTATCTTCTTCTTCGGTTTGTTGTTGCTGCTGCTCATCGACTAATTGCTTCAATCTAACATCATTGTCAACATCTTCAATGCTAAACTCCAATGTAACATTAGTCCAACAATATTCAAGAGTTGATACTATCCTTTGTAACAAATCTGCCTTTTGCAACACTTCTACCTCTTTCAATGCATCATCATTATCATTCATCTTCAAGCCTCCTCCTCCTCCTTCCTCCTCATTACTACATTCAGAAGTAGTAGTATCAAAGTAACCCATTAAATCCAATGAATGTAAACACCAATATACCATCCAGGTATGACTAGCATCTAAACTAACAAATCCACGTGATAATGGATTTGTTAATGCTTTTAATAGGTAGGATATGTGTGCTTTACGTATTAGTCGGATGGCGTATGGATCAAATGTTGATGATGAAGTCTCTTGCGTTGTTGATTTGTTGCTGATACTTCCATTGTCAGTGGTAGATGATTCATTGTCATTTAGCAATTCAATCTTTGGTCTCTCCTCTTCGTCATCAACAGTTCCCAATAACTTGGAAGCCTTACCCCTCCTTTCTATTCCATCATCACCATCGTCATGATCATTAGGCAACGGAGGTAATAATCCAGTATTCCGTAAATGATCCAATTGTCCTTTATTCAACGAAAGTAAATCAATAAAGAAGGGTTTGCATTCCAATTCAGTAGCGGTTTGTAAGTCTGTTGTTTGTGTATCTATTATATGTTTTGATTTTGTTGTTGGGAAGGTGTATGAGCTGCTGCTTTTGTTGCTGTTGTTGTTATCAGCAGTACTAGGACTGCTTCTGTTAATAGTGTTGTTGTTCATAGTTTATTGATATACCTATGAGTATGAAGACATAGAATGTAGATGTACTGAATGGTAGAGAGTAGTGACTTTTGACCTAAATCTAACTATCTTAGACGTCCGTTTTAGACAATTTCAAGCACACAATCCTTCACTGCTGCTCTCTGACAATGCGTGTATTGATTTCCATGGTCCAATTCATCATATCGGCGGCGTAGTAGAGCATATTATATGAGCAGCTATTATGATAGAAAGTAAGGTAGTATCGTACAACTTAGTTGATAAATAGGCTCGGCCTGGTTTGATATTTTTGTCAATTTGGAATGTGGATTTACATATACCTCTCATACATACATTCATACACCTTTTCTATGACTGGTTTAGGAGTAACCTGTATGTAGAGATTATGCAAAAGACACCCCTGTCTATACACATGTATAAAGCACTTGGTTTTTATCTTATCACCTCCACAAAGCACTTTTAATACCCCCATAATCAGTCCTAGATACACGTCTGTTTCTTCTCTATGCGCTAAACTTGGGTCCAACACTCTCCTCCAACACTTTCTTCTCACTCCCCTCCTCCTTCTTTTTATCCCCATCATCATCATCTCCTCCTCCATAAACATTCGTTTGTGCATCCGTAATAGCATCCATTAGCACTTGACGTTTTTCTAAATAATACTTATCTTCGTTATCCATACGTTTTTGATATTCTTCTTCAATACGCTTATCGGCTGCATTCTTTTCTTCCTCGAGTATGGCTAATCGTTGCATTACCAAAGATACTATATGATATGATGCGGGGGGTATGAAACAAAACGTGAGAGATATGCGAAAACAGAATGATATTTACCTCACGAGGAGATACACAACTCGGAACAATCGAACACAAGATATATGCACATGAATATATGAAACTTACACGGACTAAGTTCATCTTCGTTATCCATAACCTGCTTATTCCATTCATCAGCCGATAGCTGAGATTGGAATCTATTCTTCTCAAAAGCAGATAATGCCGGATCTGTTTCTGATTCTGGTGGTTGCTGTTGATTCAATACCTCGGATGCTATATCCTCCTCTGAGGCATTGGACCAATCTGGCTCGTCATCATCATCGTCATCATCATCACTTAAACTACTACTACCACCAGTCAACCGATCTAATCGTTCAGCACGTAACCTCTCCTCCTCGGTTAAATCCACGGCATCTAACATATCTAAATCAGGATACTCATCTGATTCACTTGGTACATTAATTTCTTCCATTGGTAATTCCTCTTCAGGTTCAATAACAACCTTCTTCTTCTTACGACGTACCAATCTACGTTTCTTCTTAATTGTCGTACCCTCCTCAACTTTTACCGTGGTACCATCTGATGCCACAGCCGTACCTACACCACCCACTACAGCAGCACTACTTTCAGCAGCAGCGGCAGCAACATTATCACTAAAACTACCACTCTCAAAAACCTCACCACCTTCATTCGTATTAATACTCCGTCGAAAGCTAAAAGCATCATTTAATTCCGATTGTGCTTTCCTTAATTCTGTTAATTCCAATTGATTCTCCATAGTCCCCTCGAAGGATTTGGCAGCCTCGGCACCTAATGTTCGGAAATTTTGTATAAATTTACCAATCTCTTTTACTAATTTGTAGAGGTCGGATGGACCTAGTACAAAGTATCCTACTAGGAGTGAGACTGCTATTTCCGGTGCGCCCACGCCTAGTATGCCACCATCGGAACCTAATATGTTTAATGATGTTGATGATTGTTTATGATGTAGTTTTTGGTTTATACTTCTTTGTTGTTGTATTGGATTATGGTGTATTGTTGATGATCGATGACGTATGTTGTTGCCATCATTTATTATTGTTCTTTGTATTGTTGTGGGGGAGAAAGCTGTCGTACAAGATATTACCATAGCAAGCAGTGTTATTATTAATACTGACACCATTGGTATTCTTCTAGCTCTTATTCTTTTCATTGTTGTTATTGTCTTCATCCTATTCAAAGCATTGCAATGATAAAACACAAGTTGAAGTGATGAATGGAGGGGGGACTCCTACTAAGGGGAGAATACCTAGAAAAAGAGTATCCTTTTTCTCGTGGAGGTTGGGAGATGAGTTGGGGCTATTACATAGGTGTGGGAAGGAATAGTCGTCTATTATTTGCAATATAGGAACCATGCTACGCTCCCTTATAGCCCTGATATGTATCATAGTAAAGCTGGACGTCTGTTCTTCTTTCATGACTGCTCAAACTACGACACAAAATTTATTGGTGCGTACAAGAGATGAAGTGCGTAATAACTTTTCTTCTTCCAATTTTAATGACGGTGATGATGATGATGGTATTGCAATTCAACAACAGCAGGAAGATAGAGTTGATGGACGGAGAAACTTTATATCATTTGCATTAGCAAATAGTCTGGCTACCATAGCTAATGCCGAGAGTGCTAATGCTGAAGACGAGATAAATAATACAGATGGTAAAAAGAATGGAAGGGAAAGCTCAACCTTGTTACGAAATGTAGTTGGCGGAACAGCCGTGGCAGTTATTATTAAGGATGTTACATCTCAATCATATTCATTAGATAGTGTTGATGGGATTGATAAGCGTGATTGTTCCTTGTGTAAAGAAGAGGAGGAGAAAACCAAATGATGTGTCTTTTGCGGATATATCTACACAACTATTTATTCAGATAAATGTAACTCATTACTCATTTTCAACTGTCTCTGTGTTTCCCTATTGATATTAAAAACACGAAAGTATATTGAAAGAACTTCATTTGATAGGTTTATATTGTACAATAGTTATCAAAATCAAAGTAATGATGAAGATAGAAGTATTGGTGATGTGGTTAAAAACTTGCATGGGGGCAAATACCAGTTCTCGGATACACAATACCTTGCCGGTAATAGTTTGATAGGTCAAGAATTTGCAGAGAGTTTATACTCATCGGGAGGGGTAGATGAATCAAATGTAGATGAAGACGAGGAGTGCCAAAAGTGGGTATTGAGATTACAAGATCCGACAGAGCAAAGTACAAAGCCTACATCTGGTACTCTCATGTTTGATGAACAGCACACATCTCACAGTATTACGATAAAGAATGATGATCGATCATGGGAGAAGTACTATGCATATATCCTATCAACAAGTAGTAGTCATATTGATGTTTGTCCATTTAGAATAATATCTCAAACAGCAGGGGTGTTAGCGCCAAGAGGAGGCGCATCGAATCTTTGTGACGAGTCAACACCGTATCTAGACAATGCAATAATATCTATAGAGTGGATTGGAAGCAGTGGTGATAGTGGCATAGCTGCTAATGATTGGTTATTGGTTGTTGGAACTGAGGCTGAAGTTTGGAGATATCGTTTGACGGTGGTTTAGTGGAGTGAGGCAGAGTTTGAGTGAAAGTCATTTACTTAACAATAGACTTCCACCACAGATTTCGTCCTTCGGCAATAGCAGTTGCCACTTCGGCACCTCAGTCACAGAAGAACGATGATTTACGTGAGTATCCAACGTCATGACCCTTATGGCAAACTCGGGCACATAACGAACAACATCCCTGATGAATATATAAGAAGAAAGGACAATTGAGAATACATGAAACATGAACAATAGCCGCCTGAGGATGCTACATACCTTATCCCACAGCAGTCCACAAGTGTAACAATTATACCAATATTGTTCCATAAACCCCTCACCCGTTTCAACAAAGCTGCAAGTTCTTGGAATTTGCTCGCCACTTTTCAGTGTTACCATCGAACTATTACTGTTTTGATTTAGACCAGCTCTCTTAGCATTCTCAGCCTGTTCTAAGCTAATAGCAATAGGCTTCGACACCATTTGTCGAATCTCACCACACGTCATGTCTTCGTTCTCAACTGTGAGTGTTTTGCCGGTAATTATCACGGGAGCATTCGAATTATGACTTCTTGAGTAAGCCATTTCTGTATCATTGCAGTTTTGCAAAGATCTACATCCATCTCTCCCCCGAGAGTGTACCTCCTCTCGGTTATTGGGAACGTAAGACATGAATCACATTGATAGGTGATGGTTCCTGACACAGTTGGAATAGATTCTTTATCGGCACTTGTATCATCACCACTTTCATCGCTGCTATCACCACCATTACTTCCGATGACACTTGATATAGCCGAACAGCATGATTTTGTAATCTCTGGCGAATCAATCACTAGGTACTCTGCGCTAGTTTGTACATTGGATGTTCCAACCAATGACAAGGCGCCACCGGCCAAGGAAGTACGTGTCTCATGAGTCTCCACTGCATAGCCGTTTTCCCCATGTTGGGTTCTGATTGCCGGTGGGTTCTACACATGGGGCAAAGAGCAAAGAGACATCATGCACAGGAGTGTGATAGAGTCTAAGATGAGAAGCCTGATGATACAATATGACTGATTAGGGTTCCATATGCACAAACGACTCATAAGCTAACCCAACAAGATCGCAAATGACTACTTGGGCTGTGTCACAAAATCTTGTCATAATGAGAACACTGTGGATCCCAAGATAATCTCAGCTGTGATTGATGAGTTCATAAAACATCTATACAACTACTACTACACTTCTTACTCCAACAACTACTATATCCAATTTAATCATGAAGTTTATCTCTACGGTGGCTATTATACTCTTCGTCTCAACTACTGCCTCTGGTCAAGACACTTCGGGCCCTTGTGATGATGGTAAGTAATCATGACTTCTGTTGACACATTATTGCATCTAATGCTTTCGACTCTCTTTAGAATGGGATGCTCTAGATGATTGTATTTATTCTATCCCAGCTTGTAACAGTGAGTACTGTGATATAATGTGACGTCGATGCTCACATGATATGAATAATTCTCACATGTCAAGTGGATACAAGCCTGCTATAACAATGCTAATGATGCATTTGATAGTGGTGGAAATTGCCAATCTTGGTGTACTGCAACAGACAATTGTGAACTAGGTCCATGCTCGACACTTGATTGCACAGCAGAGGATGCTGCATTAGAGCTTTGCTTTGATCAAAATGAGCCTACACGCCGAAAGAAGCGCCATCGACGAATGCAAACTGATGATAATGCTGACTGTGTATGTGGTGATTCGTAAACACATCCAGCCTTTTTTGTATATGTGCAAGTATACCTTATTTAAAATAAAACCTCGGTTAGATTGATACCTCTTGAAAGTTACAAAGACTATCATCTCACTTGAGGTGAGAGTATCTAATGGATAGGAAGGCATCACAAACGCTGTTGATATGATCATGATTGCTCTGCTCTTTGTCATACTTTGTGTCGTGCGGTGTTTTGCCTCCTTCTTTTGTATGTCTTGCTAATCGACGACGCAGCTCACATGCTATAGCCAAGTAAAAGTCAACTGTCTGAATCTCAGATCGGATTAAGATTGAACAGTACTGATCCTCAGGTGTCAACTTTTCATTAGCGTTGCCGTTTTTGCCCTGGTCTACCAAAGGGTTACGCTCTAATCCAGCTCGAACACTCTGTAAAGTCTCTGTCAATGCATCAATGGCATGAATATCACTTGATATTGAAGACTGAGTAGATGATGAGCTAACTTTCATATCATTTGAGCTGTTATTTGATGGATTGTAAAGATAATCATCAAAGTCATCGTCTTCGTTGTCCTCATCATCTTCCTCGTCTTCAAACTGTTCATTATCACAGGCATCAAGAAAGGCGTCTAGTCCTCCGTCACCTTCTTCCTGATCTTCCATATTTTCTTCTTCAGCATGTTGTCTGCCGGTATCCCCTCTTGATGCATCAGTATCACGGCACAACTCCAATGCCTTAACGAAGGGTCCATAAGAATAAGATTTTGGTCCTCGTTGTAATCCAATTCGAGGTTGATTTGGTTTTATCTCAAGCTCTAGGATATCATTACAGGATCCTTGATGTATCATGAAATCAATATATAGAAATAACGTTAGGAATGATTGGCAGATAATGCACATGTCTGATAAAAGTAGACTCACCATCAGGCTCGATATTGTTTGGGATACAAAATCCATATCTGCCAAGTAGAGCTGCATTTCCCTTCGAGCCATAAGTCATGTACAATATTGATCCTGAGGTAAGAGAGTGTGCCGTGCTAACTTGTACTCCTCCACTACCGTCAGTTGTCATCCGCTGTCTCTTGGTTTGTGGTTTGCTACCATCAACATCATCATCTTTAGCATCATTATCCTTGTTAACATATCTCTCATAACGAACATCTGGGCCATTTCGTTCAGTTGGTGTCTCCATCATCTTCTTTGTATCAACATCTATTCCTGAACTCTCTGCATGACAACGTTTGTGGTTAAGTAAATCTAACATTGGTATGAGTGCATCAACATTATCATACCCCAATCCTGCAAATCCTCGTGACGTTAATACCGCCATCATTCTATCATATAAGTCAAATGATGGGAAGATGTTTTGTGTATCCTCTTCATCAGAATGCTGCTGATGCTTATCCATCCATGCCTGCTTAACAAGTTCATACTCTCTTTTAATACCATTCTTCTCTTTAAGAGCACGATTGTATAATGATGTACCCTGTAGACGATGCTTTATTGTTTCAGTTGACCATTGTCGTGGTAGATGACATTGATATGTTGATTTTGATGATGGTAAAGTATTCAGATAAGGTGCATAGAAATGCCAAGGTGTAGATGACATATAATCATCTGTGCCATGTTGACTACTACTTTCATCCAATTGATGTCTCATGTAGGAAAGATATAATGCCAGTATCACATCTTGTGAATCATTATAGAAACCAGTTTCAGCATCACCTTTCTTCTCATGTAAAGCATCTTCATCATTATTAGTTTGCAATGAATGCACAACCTCAAACAACAATTTACCAAATATATCATCTCTTTCGACGGTATGTAATGTTAGTAAACAAGAATCTGGTATCTTGAGAAGAGTAGTTGCTGCATTATAATAAATTGTCTTTGTCTTCTTATTGCCATCATCTCTTATACAAGAAGAGCTGTTGTTTTCGTCTAGAAGATATACCTGACGATTGATCTCATCATATTGCAAATTTGGATGTACATATCCTCTGCGTAGGTTCAACCATAAGTAAATAACCAAAGAGAGTGAGTTCATCATCAGAAGTACAATCCATATACATCATAGACTCATGTATCAAAATACATGCACATCATGTGATCATTTTTTTTCTTACCCATTACTTTCGATCCATTTTACTGCTATACTCCAAACAGTACTCATTGTTTCGTTATATAATAAGAAAGGAGTATTAAAACAACTTAGTATTGTATATTATTGCAATTTGCAACTATTGCAATCACATGGCAAGTTGATGATACTAATGGTCGGGGAGGATGATACTTAGCGGTATCTTAAAGACATAATGAAAAGAGTCAAAGAAGAGATGGCGATGTGGCGCCGTAGTGCATGACTGCTAGTATACTCATATGGTACAATATTGTATTGCAATAAGAGACAAACTTATAATAGCACTCCACTAGTGCAGCATACTTGATTGATATTATTATAAGAACCATGTTATATTCCACTACAGCAGCTAGATCAATCCTCTCTCGTGCCGCGGTAAAAGCCGTCGGCCGAACAACAACAACCAAGAAGTACAGTACTGCAACAACAACATCATCAATCCAAAGTTTACTATCGAATCAAAAGCATCTTCAACAATGTATACCGTCTTCATCACTACTAACCAGTATTAACTTTTCAACAGCAGCGGTTGATCAACAAGAACAAAAGCCAAATGATATACTAAATGAAACACTTGAAAAGGCACGCCTATACGAACAACGTTCCGAACTTATCCGTCGTATTAAATCAGATCTAATCGAGGCTGATGTAAATAAGGATGGGAGATTAGATTCCGATGAATTAAAGTTAATACTTAAAAAGTATTCAGACACCTTTACCGATGCGGAGATTAATGAATTAGGTGAATTGTTCTATCTTGGTAAGGGTGGTGAGAGTATTAGTCATGAGAGGTAATGTTGTTGTGTTTGTGTATAAGGTATTAGGTATACCTTTGTATAATATCTCTAGTGCTTATATTAGGTATACCTTTGTACATCTCTCATGCTTATATTACATCCTTTTTATCTCTCATACTCATATTGAACTAAAAGATTTCTCAAGGCTGTTTCGTCTGCTTATCCAGGAGCAAGCGGAGTGGGGAATAAAGACGATGATAATACTGGATTGAAACATCGACGAGATAGTAAAGAACCACATCCATTAGGCCTTGGTAACTGCTCAGTGGAGTATATGGGTGGTCATTCACGAGTATATACACAAGACGAACTTGATATTAAATTGACACATGTCCCGCCTGTTACATTCACTGACAAATTGGCACATTTTGCAGTGAAAGTTGTCCGTGTTTGCTTTGATACTGTCAGTTTATGGAAGGTTGGTGAGATAACACAGAATAAAGTGTTCCGTCGTGTCATCTTTTTAGAAACTGTGGCTGGTATACCAGGGTTTGTGGCCGCAATGGTTAGGCATTTCAAATCGCTTCGTACATTTCAGGAAAGTCCGCGTTTGAATTGTTTGTATCTTGTGAATTCATGTGCTCAATATGATGACTTGGAATTTGGCCGCTTCATTCATAGTTTGTCTTTATTTGATTGCCTTTGCAAACCACATGTACTAACAGAATTTATATACTTTCTTCTTCTTCCTTTTAGAGAGACGGTGGCATGATGCAAATGTTTTTGGATGAGGCGAATAACGAACGTATGCATTTGTTGACTTTTGTTCGAATGAAGAATCCAGGATACATTGCACGAGCTTGTGTTCTTGTATCTCAATGTGTAGTAGGTGCTGGCTTCTTCATCGCATACAACATCAGTCCCGATTTGTGCCACAGGTTCGTTGGATATATTGAGGAGGAAGCTTGTCACACATACACAGATATTATTAAATGCGTGGAGGAAGCTCCTGAAGGGAGTGAAATGGCCGAGTGGCGAACTGAGATTGCACCTGCCATTGCAAGAGGATATTGGAGATTAGGTGAAAAGGGAACTGTTCTTGATATGTTGTATGCTGTTAGAGCTGATGAGGCCGAACATCGTGATGTAAACCATACCTGTTCTGGTTTCAAAGAGGGACAGCTAAATCCATTGTATAATCCTCAAGGTAAGCTGACCACAGCTGTTGAATTGTGCACATGATATGATTTTGCAATTCCACTAACCCACCTCTCTTCTTGGAAATGCTTGTGGCACAATCAGAGAAATTCGATGAAATGTTATTGCAGTATGCCAAAACCATTATGAAGAAACCATCTGTCTGAGTGGATGATACCTCTGTCTAATCATGTCATGACAAATACAGGAAAATGAATGTAGATACGATAAATATTGTAAATACTCATGTCAAAGATAAAGATCTGACTATTCTTAAACTGAATGATATGTTCCCGTATCAACCAGACATAGAAAAGGTGTATGAGAGGTATATCCTATACTTTCACAGCATTACTTGTCGAGGTTCCTCCCCCATGCGGTATCCTAGATTTTCTTTGGATTCTTTTCTTCGGATACAATGAATGTGCAAAAACCAACCAACATCTTGGCAATGTTTGGCTGTCTAGCGCCCCCCTAGAGATGTAGGCTAGCAAATATACTGATGGATTGGCATTGCCTGGGTACCCAACAAGTTAATAAACACTTGCTGCACCTTTGTAGAAGTGCTGGTTGCACTTTTACAGCCATGTGTAGGCCGGCATCTCACCTCAGATTGGGCCAAAATTTCCAAATCAGCCCAACATTTGGCCACACCAACCCCTGTTGTGGTGGTTTGTGGTGATGATAGCACATGTACAATGTTGTAATGGCAATCAAGTACCCATGCAGCAGTCATTTACCACCTTCAGCACATTTCTAGAGATGAGGGCAACACTTTTACAGCCACTTGTTGGCAGAAATCCTTGAGAAAATTCAAAACCTGACCAACATCTGGGCAATGTTTGGCTGTCTAGCGCCCCCCTAGAGATGTAGGCTAGCAAATATACTGATGGATTGGCATTGCCTGGGTACCTAACAAGTTAATAAACACTTGCTGCA
>Ga0214479_100564_pt1 | contig 21004 bp, 14 predicted proteins | sample M1_20Mar14CPVII9_5_FD_165054 | JGI IMG/M metagenome (GOLD analysis project Ga0214479, IMG submission 165054) | Marine eukaryotic communities from Monterey Bay, California, United States - M1_20Mar14CPVII9sort6BwellE14 | ecosystem: Environmental > Aquatic > Marine > Unclassified | place: USA...
GAGTTGTGCAAAACGAGTTTGGAGGTGTAGTTCAATGGATTCGGCTGTCCATCCCTCCCATCCGCGGACCTAGAATTTTAAAGATTGGTTAAAGTAGTAGCAGGGTGGTAGGGAGTGATGTTAGAGAACACATCATGTGAACATTTAAAGATAACCCCACATAAAACACCCAAACAAAATACAATTACAGCACATATAGAAAACAAAAACATACCTTATTATTCCCAGCCTCAAACCTAGCAACATTCACACCACCATACTTTGTTAAATTACCCAAATGCATTCTCATCATATCACATAATCTTCGAAATTCCACACGTCGTTTATACTCAGCACAAAATCGTAATGCACTAACAGCTGCACCATGATATAATCGTTCCAACTTTGAATTAGACTTGAGTATGTCTAGTACAGCACGGTATACCTCCCATAGGAATTTTAATGCGGGGAATAAGATGGCTGTTTCACGTTGGGCCTTTTCGGGATCGGTGGACATGGTGGATAATAAGATTGATTGGGGATTACCATCGTATACTAAATCTTCATCATCATCTGCCGTAGATTCTTTGTTACTCTCCTCACCACCAATAGCAGTAGGAGTTTCCTCAAGCGTAGGTTTAGGCATCTCACCCTTATCAGCAGCCTCTTTAGCATCCTTACATTTCTTTTCAGACTTTTCAATTAAATGTCGAATAACACCTTCTAAACTCCCAGGCGCTTGTGATTGACTTAAATTACGATATTGATGTAATCCATCTTTAGCCTCACGTGCCTTACCCAATTGTAAACATAGGTCTAAGTAAAAGATGATTATTTTTTCATATGTTGTTGACCATGTCTTGTGTCGTCGTGATGATAGAATTTCATGAAGGAGGGTAAGTGCGGCGGCTGGTTGATTAATTTCGTTTAGTTCTTCGGCACGACGGAGTGCATTCTCTGGTTTGTTTAGGAATGAGTTGTACGACATGTTGTATTATGTTTGTGTGTGTGATACGTACTAGAAATTGTATCTCTGAGAATGAGATAGATTTATATGTTTTTTTGGGGCGGCTTATGAGCAGGAAATTATATCACCAAAATGCCTGAGTTTAGTGCTTATTTGTTGCAATATTGCTATATACCCCATTGGCCAGCAGACATAGTCCTAATGCAGAGCCATTCATTTATTTGGCGATAACCAAATCATTAATTCAGCGATACAACGTCACTTGGATCTATTGGGAGTCTGTGATTGTTAATTGGAACAAGGTCTAAGGTCATTGCAATATCAAATTTTCAATAAATTATTGAACATCCTCCATATAACTATACACTCTCCATCTATTAATATCAATCGACAGGATATAGGGATCTCCTATTATTTGTGTTCGTCGTCGTCGTGCGCTTTATCACATATCTGAGTTCCTTCGAAGGGGTTTTATTTCATCACATAAAAAAGTATCTACCCTCGCAGACATTCGTGACTCTCATCATTGCAAATAGAACAATAGATATCTTTAATCAGCCTGCAAGCCAGTTTATAAAATATTGAAGACTTCTTAGTTATATATACTAATTGCAATATATCGGGGTAACTTTATCACTCTGTGAGATATCAACAGGATACAAGCATAGGTATCTTACAAAAAAAACGATAGGGACTTTTATGCTAAAGATCTTAAAGCACTCGATATAATATAGTATTTACCGACGAGACTGAATTGAACAACTTTAGTGTTATCAGAAGCAGTATACACTACACATTTCCGTCCGTCCATAGGCATATAAAACAAGGATATCTTGAAAGATACTCTGCTCATATATCTGAAGAATTCAATAATACTACAACAAGACAAGAGGAAGTATATATCTCGAACACAACGCTATAAAAAGAAGAGATATTACAACACAAATACACACATTATCAAACAATGTCATACTACGATTCTCCATCGGAGAGGATACGGATACAATTAGAAATCTTCTGTGAGAATTTAACAGATTGTATCTCGTCAATATCCAACAAAAACAAACGTAACATTGTAATACTATTAGGATTGGCTGTGTTATTTACAATGAGACGAAATTCCAAGGGTATTAAAACTATCAAACCTGGTATAATGGGTAAGCCACCAAATATGATGAATAAGCCAAAGAAACCTAGTTTATTACAACGTTTGACGGGTAAGGCACCAAAAGTAGCTCCTGTGCAACAGAATCAAGTTCCACCCAAACCAATTCAACCTGTGCCTGGCCAAGTGCAACAGCCTGGTGGATTACGACCTCCACCGGGACAACAACAGATTCAACCAATTCCTGGACAAATAATGCCAGGACAGCCAGGACAACCAGGACAACAATTACAACAACCAGGAGGATTACGCCCTCCTCAACAACCCACAGGAGTACAAGGCATACCAAATGGTAAAACAACAGCAATGTTAGCAGATTCCAATCCACAACAAATCATGACATTAGATACATCAATCCATTTCTATGATTATGGAGGTGCACAGTCCTTCGCGGGTCAGATTGAAACAGTTCAAGCATATGACGCCCCTAACTTTGTTTCACAGATATTAAATACACCTGGCCAAAATAAAGTGTTAGTTATTGATGGAGGTGGATTACGTCCAGATGTTACTGCAGTATTTGATGCAGATATGGGCCAGGCCGCTGTTCGGAATGGATGGAAGGGTATAATTGTTAATGGTGTGGTAAGGAAAACATCCCAATTATCAAGTTATCAACAATTGGGTATTAAGGCATTAGGAACAAGTCCAAAGAAGGGTACGAACACAATGGGACAGAAGGGTATGCAAGTAAGTATTGGTAGTACACAGTTACAGCCAGGTTGGTGGATATATGCCGATGCTGATGGTGTGATTATTAGTCAAACTGATATTAGTGGAGGGATGCCCGGTGCTCCGGGTCAACAAATGCCAATGGGGCAACAGCAGATGCCAATGGGACAACAACAGTTGGGAGCTCCTCCCCAAATGAATCAACCTCCTGGAATACAGCCAATGAATAATCAATTTGGACAACAAAGTCAATTTGGGCAACAGAATCGAGGTACCATGGGACAAATGAATCCTCCAGGGATGCCACAAATGAATCCTCCTCCACAGCAAATGGGAATGCAACAACCGAATACAATGGGAGGAATCCAGCCTATGAATCCACCACAACAAATGGGACAACAACAGCCTCCACCGGCATTAAATGCTCCGAAACTTGGCCAGCCTGCACAACAACAACAACCGCCAAGGTTGGGCGTATTACAAGGTGGCTACGGAGGAGCAATGGGTCTCGCTCAGAAAATGCCAGGCGGTGCACTAGGGTCATACAGCTCTCGGAAATCATTCTCATCATCTCCATATGCCAACAACTTTGCCAAACAACGGAAGAAGAGGAAGATGTTTAAAATGTTATTGGCATCGAGTATTGCTGCTATTTGTTGGCTAGTTTTTCTTAGATAACAGGTCGATTGTTGGGTTTAGTATTGTTCATGTAGGATAGGGAGAATTGTGTAATGTCATACAGTCATATTAAGATTATTGTTTTATACAAAGAAGATCTCTAATTCTTTTGAGCTGCCTCCTTTGCAGCCTTTTCTCTGAGCTTATCCTTCTTAGACTTCCTTCTGCCTTTGATACCGCCATGCATACGATCAAATGCCAATCCTTTAGTGGAATGTGATGCTCCAGGTGCACTCATGGTTGAAGCTCTAGACTCAATCATCCAAGCTGACTCGTTGGGCGGAAACTTGTCTAATGTTTCTCTCTTTATCTCTTTATTACCAACACTTGCAAGCAGCTCGGTTCTTTCAATGAGATCAAAATGTGATTCTTCCTTTGCCGTGACAAAAGAAATGGCTTCTCCACTCCTGCCAGCTCTTCCCGTGCGGCCAGTACGGTGTGTAAAGTCAGCAGTCGATCTTGGTAAGTCGTAATTGACCACGACAGGCAGCCCCTCAACATCAATTCCTCTAGCAGCCAAATCTGTTGCAAGTAGTACACGAGTTTTTCCAGATCGAAAGCTTTTCAATCGTCGCTCTCGTGCCTCTTGATCCAACTTGCCATGCAACTCGGCTGCGGGTATCCCATATCGTCTAAGTTTCCTTGAGATATGTTCAGTGAGATAACGAGTTGAAACAAATACGAGTACTCGATCCCAAGCTCCCTGTTTATCTTCATTCTGTTCAAGTAGAAACCTCAGTGCCTGTGTCCGATCTCTCTCATCTAATCGAATTACGCGATGCTGTATCTTGGGTGCAGTATCACTTGCCACATTTGTAATGGGGGTTGTATGCGCAATGTGCTTCTTTTGTCGATTAGACATTTCCTCTTCTCCTCCTCCATCGTCCTCTGAAAGCATTGGTACTCTTTGCATCATTGAAGCGGTAGTTGAAACTCTGATAGGAGTACCAACAGCAAGTCTTGATAAGACTTTGTCAACCTTCTCTTCAATCTGTTCAGGAAAGGTAGCCGAGAAGAGCAAAGTCTTGAGTGTAGTTGATGTTTCACCTCCACCTACCCAGGGAAACATTGGTAGCAAACTTGCCATATCATCTTGAAATGTGCCCCCAAGTAACCGATCAGCTTCATCCAACACTAAATAGTTCAAATCACCCAACATTTCATCCATCGAAGCTCTTCCATCGTCGTCAATACGATCCAAGTCCATTTCCTGAATATCTTGAAGTGATAAAGATGACGCCATGGGATCGGCACCTCGTTTATTCGCCTTGCGTCGTTTATTCCTCTTTGTATTAGAGTGCATATCGTCATCATCGTCATCATCCCATGCTTTATTATCCAATGCATCAAGAAGACGACGTTCTAATGCTGACATTGTTGGATCAGCACTCTCTTTATGTTTGAGTACATCTACTAATCGGCCGGGCGTAGCAACTAATATATCAATATCTTCTCCTGAACGTCTTTTATGTGCCAAGCGTGATACCTGTGCCTCCATTGGTACACCACCATAGATCACATCTATAGATATGTTTGAATTACCACGTCGTGTACCTCTACTTGCACTACTATTTGGTAAATGACTAACCAACTTTTGCAATACACTGCCAGTTTGAGCGGCTAATTCTCGCGTTGGACATAGAATCAATGTATTGATTTTGCCCTGTCCTTGTATACTACCCCTACCTGCACTAGTTCGTTTCGATTCAAGTATTAATTGAAGTAATGGCAATGCAAATCCGCCAGTCTTGCCCGAACCTGTAGGTCCTTCACACCACTGGAAGATGCGCATTATCAGATTTTATGATGATAAAAGAGAGGAGATTGAAAGGTATGTCAGTGCATACGATATACAAGGGCAATCAATAAAGGTGAGCTTAGATCGAATTAGGCGGCCAAATCACAGAGACTTTATATTGAACACCTGCATGCACATATAAAATGATACTAATGCGGACTTTCCAGAGCGGTATTAACATCTGATATCTCTTGTAATATGGCAGGTAATGCTAATTGCTGCACAGGAGTGGGTTTGTACCAGTTCATACGTTGTGTTACTTCTACTAATTCTGATGATAATCCTAAGTCTTCAAATGAAGCGCTACCACTACTGCTGATATCATTCTCAGACTGAGAGCCATCACATAATTTTGTTCTTTGAAAATAAGTTGATGTGTGTTGAGATAAAGGCGTAGTGAATGCGAGAACACCACCACCGCTGTCACTACCAAAAACTGCCGATAATATTAGTGCTACTGCTTGCATCATCATTAAATGGAGAGCCGCGAGGTCGTTGATAATACAATCTCTGATATAATCTCACAAGTAAAAGCTTGAGTGAAATAGGGTATCCTTTTATGAGAGTGTAGTAGCTGAAGATCATACTGCCATTGCATACTAATAATCGTAGTCAATCAATAAGAGCATGAAGAGGAGGACAAGGGTAATAGGTATTGTGGCATATTACTAAGAAAGATAGTGCATTATTAAAGTTGATATACTTACCATTGTGGAGAGCCGAAGGGATATAAGTGGCTCTATAAGACCTGCAACAGCTTTTACACAGAGATGTGCATTCAAATCTGAGATAACGCGATTGCTATTGTCTATACAATAAAAGATGAACATACCCAAGGTACCTACAAACGAAGAAGAAATTAAACGCATGACAGATGAATTGAAAAGTTATTTACACTCCCGTATTTCGATAGAGGGCTTACAAGAGAAGACAAAAGATATACCGCCCGAATCTCTTCGTAATATTCACTTCCTCCAATTGCTATGTATGAAAGGAAAGTATATTACTTTGGATATGGTGAAACATATCCTACAATTCTATCCCGAAGCACCAATGGAGTCGTTTTACTATAATATGGGGTATGATTATTACAGCTTTGGAGAAAAATGCAACTGGTGTAAGAACTGCAAATCTAACCAAAGTTGCAATAATGCAACTTCAAGTCTTTTGCATGTTGCTTGCCAAAATGAGAAGTGCCCTTCTTCGGTGTTAGAGCTACTACTATCAAAGAAACATCCTTCGGCAAGGCAACGTCCATGTGTTATTGAGAATATTTTTGGGGGTTGGGGTTTAGTTGATGATTTACAAGTTAAGGGACTTCCTATTACTTGTTACCTTGCCCGAGAAACAAATAATGTTGATATTAAAGTTGTGAAATCCTTGGTACAGGATTCAGAGGATTTATCTACCCCGTTTGGGGAAACAAAGTGCATACCTCTCCATATTGCTCTAATGCATCATAATGTAGCGGATATGTATAGGATTATCGAATTTATGGTCGAAGCAAACTTGTCTTCCCTTCGAGTGTCGGATGTGTTCAATAGACTTCCTCTTCACATTGCCATATCAAATGACAAAATCAGTTTGGAAATAGTTCAGCTTCTAATACGGCATTATCCAGAAGCGGCAAGTATGGGATGCAATTGGGTTGCAACTAAACGAAGGCAAGATTCACGTCTTCCACTTTATTATCTTGCTGAGCACAAAGAAGGGACACGACCTCGTCATGGGAATCCTCGCCTTAGTGAAGAAGTGATGATTGGTATTTTGCAACTCATACTTGATGCATATCCGGAGGCTATCTATATGGAGCCTCCTCCAGAGGATCAACATTATGTCTTCTTTAATGAGCGTTTTAGCCAGCAGTTTGAGGGGCACCTTCCTACTGATATATCAAAGAGAAACAGAGATCCAACTTCTGCGGTGCATACGTTTCTTGAAGAACAATTTTCAACAGCTCTCAGGGTATATGATGAACGTGGTAGACTTCCTCTTCACAATGTATTACACAAAAAGACTGAACTTTACGTTGTATACCGGCTAGTGAAAGAGTATCCTGCTGCCCTGCAATGTACAGATAATGAGAATAGATTACCGTTGCATATTGCATGTGAGGTCGGAGGCATGGATGGTGTTATTCCGTTCTTGTGTGAGCCTTTTGGTGCTGCTATATGTGATGTAAACAAGAACACTCCTCTTCATTATGCATGCAAAGGTTCCAATCATGATGCTGTTAAGTGGTTGTTGGAGAAGTACCCGGCATTAGTCTCGAAAAGGAATATTGAGGGAAAGTTACCTGTTCAATTGCTTTGCGAGAAAGGCGCTACTAGCAGTGACGACCTAGAATACATCGAAACAACTTTCATGTTGCTACGCATGTTTCCAGATTCTATAAGATGATTGGATTAACATATCTAAACATAATAGAGAATGCAGTTTCCGGTAAACAATTGTTTACTTATGACCAAAGTTGGCGTGATAACCCGCAATCAATATCAAGTCTTCTCCCTCTTCTGCTACTAACACATATTATATCTAAAGACAAAGAAGAGTGTCTAAACAGATGTCCCCATAAGTGTCGAAAACATACTCATGACCGCAACAAAGAGACGACGTCCACCGCTTGCACTACTGTCATCTTCTTCTTCAGTATCAGATTCTGATTCTTCTTCATCCTCTGCAACCATAGAGTCCACATCAGAGTACATATCATTGCCGCTGCCCTCATCAGTCTCGTCGGTATCAATAGATTGCTCCTCCTCTTCCTCATTGGTGCTCTCCCCTTTGCTTGTGATAGCACTGGCCGAGGAGGTAAATCGTTCTCTTCTTTCCTTGCAAATATCATTCACCTCTGTTATTGTACCCGGCACTTCATCAACGCGAACCATTTTAATGTTACCATAACCAGTATCGGCTTTTGCAAAGTCTAGAACCTCTGCTAAACCAAGTGCCTGTACGTCATACCAACGATTACCGTCTGGATAGAATTGCCAGTGCCCAATACATCCAGTAGATGTTTGAATATCTTGTGAACTATCATACGTTTGTCGGAACTGAATCCTCGTTGGATCATCGCTGTCCTCGGCCATGAATAGCTGTGTACTATCTGTATACCAACTAAGAGTATTATTCACATCATCATTAGTGGCATTTACATCAATATCATGACGATGTAGTGATGAAATGAAACTGATAGGATGATCGTTGGGATCATCGCTGTTTGATGAGCGTCCTGGTAAATTATGCATAATGAAGAGCCTAATAGTAGTCAAGGATGGTGGTAATAGTTCATCAATTGCAGGTAGATGATCACCAAACATAGAAGTAGGTTGACATTCATCGGGGATGCTTTCCCAGTCAACATTTTCACTCATTGGAAACGTACAATTCGCAGATGCTGGTATCAGGTTTGACAAGGCAAAGTCTTCGCTGCAAGCCAAGTACATGCCGGGAATGTCCTTGAACATCATCTTCAGTTGTATGTTTTAATCTGTTTTATTCTCCCCACTCTACTAATATCTTTATTGTTTGTTTATTGGTGTATTGACAGTCAAGAAGCTATGACTAAGTCACAAAGTGAAATTAATGTTGAAGAGGAGATTGAACATGTGAAAAGTCGTAGGTATACAATATTGGAAGGCAGCCCAACAGGCTAAATCAAATGCAAAAGGTAGTTTAAAGAGAAGTAGTAATAGTCCAAAGAAGAGTAATACTGTTGCAAGTAAGAAGCGTGGTGCTACAGATACAGAATCAACAAAAACATCACAGACAACAACAAAACAACCAAAATTATATCACAAGGATGGTATATCCTACACTCGTAAACGTTGCAGTTTCGAAGGGTGTACAAACAGGTCTCAAAAGGATGGACTTTGTTACAGGCGTAAGTTATATTAGTTATATCATTTGCAAAGAAAAGTGTGCATGAGATGTGTTACTAAACATTTTATAGAAGAATGCAGTACAGAAGGTTGTACTCATAAAGCTGTAAATAATGGCGTTTGTATCACTCATGGTGCTGAGAAAACGCCTTCGATGCTGCGCAAATTTGAAGGCTGTTCGAAGTGGAAACAGATAGGTGGGTTTTGTTACACCCATGCCAATCCTGAGGATAAGAATTACAAACCGGCACCCTTCTGTTCAGTGGAAAGATGCACAAAGAAGGTTCAAGGGAAAGGCGTTTGCCTTGACCATGGCGCCCCAAAGAGATTATGTAAGTTTGATGGTTGTACTCGTTGGGCAAGAGGCGGGTACTGTCAACAACATGGTGGGAAAAGACCGCCAAGGAAGATTTGTAGCCAAGAAGGCTGTACCAATATTGTTATCAGCAAGGGAGTATGCGGACGTCACGGAGCAAAGGTGTCAATTAAGATTTGCAGCCACGAGGGATGTACTAATCATGTACAAAATAATGGAGTTTGTATCAAGCACGGAGCTAATACCAAGATTTGTAGTCACCAAGGTTGTACAAATAAAGCAAAAGAGGGAGGTGTATGTGGTACTCACGGTTCCAAGAAGTATTACAAGAAATGTAAACATGAAGGTTGTACTAGTATGGTCGTCAACGGCGGCGTTTGTATCAGGTAAGCAGAAGTTAGTTATTAATTAGGTAGTTTGTTTTGCAATTTGCAATATTAACCTTTACCCACCTATTCTTGACCTCTTAGGCATGGGGCTGTCAAGCGAAAGTGCTCGGCTGAGGATTGTACCAACAACGCAGTAAAAGATGGAGTTTGTTGCCGACGTAAGTTCTATGTATGAATTATGTAAGTTTGCATTAAACGATTTTGACTTCGCCTCTCATTTACCCGTTAAATCCTTCTCATCAATACAGATGGGGCGCCGAAGAAAGCATCCAAAACATGTAGTTATGAGGGTTGTACGAAGAAGGCTCAAGCTAAAGGACTTTGCCATAGCCATGGGGCACCGAAACACGGTTGCCGACATCCTGGATGTTCGAGCTGGGCTAGACAAGGTGGACTTTGTGTCACTCATGGTGGACGGGCACCGCCAAAGAAAGAATGTAGCCACGAAGGGTGTACTAGAGGGGTAATTCGTGGAGGAGTTTGTAACATACATGGAGCTGCTGAATTATTACAACAGCCGAAGTATCAACAGCAGACACAAGGTTATCCTCATGCATACAATCCATACTGTCATCCATTTCAATACCATCCATATTTTATGGGACAATATATTCAACCAGGGTATTGCCCTCCTCCTAACTATCATCAAGGCCAAGTTCCTTTCCCTCCTCCTTCTGTTAAGACAACAAATGTAGCACCGGCAAAGCAACTCAGTGTTGGCAAAGACGCTACCAAGATATCAACAAATACCAAGACATCAAGTCCAAAGTCACCAACAACCACCAAGAAATCGAAGGATACATTGGCCAAAGAATCAGAAGCCAGTTAAACTCACAAAAGTAAGACGTTTAAGCAAGAGGAGGGAAGAAGAGTACTCTGATAGTATCCTAGGAACTCATTCGTATATTTATTGTAAGAGACCTATTATTGACGACCTTAGACTAATATTACTTTTTACATTACTTCATTAATAATAGGATACCCTGTTCAATATTGCTAAAAAGACAGCAATAACAATTAGTACAACTGCTTCCTACTAAGATTGAGATAGTCTCTATTGACGGTCAATATAATAGGTGTTTTGGCTTCAGCAGTCTTTTCTGTTGCGTCTTCAGTGGAATAGAATAGAATCTGGTCATTTATATTAGTACCGCCCCCTAAGAAATAATCAGAGAAATATCATAATCGAAGGCTGGTGAAAAAATTGTCCTCCTAGCCTACAATGTGACATGATGATAGATTAAACTGATGATAGGCGGCGGATTCAATTATATCTCATTGACATATGCATAAATAGGGGCGCTACTGCTGCTAAACACGAGTATCATTTTATCATTGATTGAATCCCGATTGTGATTAAAAAGCAACTCCTCTCCACACCAAGCAAAGATCAATAAGCACATCTTATGCTCATAATTTTACAACAACATCATAATACAATCATTGCAATTCAATCTATATCATCTATATTGAAATCGAACACATCTACTCTACTTTACTACTACTCAACTCAGTGTATAATCATCAATCATGAAGTTCTCTCTTGTGGCGTTTGCCCTCATCGTCTTTAATCCAACCACCATCTCCGCTCGATATACCGGCAATCGTGACTTGCAAGTTCCATTCATCGAGGACGAGAATGAAGAAGTCCTTCCATTTGGTTTCGACAAGGAACGTATGATGATCAAGTACGTGAATAAGAAAGGAAGGAAAGCCGTATCCACTGCCGCCAGTCAAGTGCACCTTGACATTGTGAATCTTGACTTAATTGTTGCAACTGTTCCAGTTATTGCAATGAAGGGTCTTCAGAACAATCCCAATATAATCTCAATTGAGCCAGATCATGTTAGGTATGAAGAGTCTCTTCGTGGCTCATCACCTTCTACTACTGATAATGGCTCATTCTATCATAAACCTATCATCAAGAAGAAGCCGATGAAGGATGATACTACTACTACTAAACGCAAACTTCAAGGTCAAGATCCTCCTTATGGTATTGCAATGGTCGAAGCTGATCAAGTCACCGATCTGCCTGGCAAGAAGATATGTATCATTGACTCAGGTATCGATGGTGATCATCCAGATCTACCACAACCAGGCAGTAATAATCCTAATGGAGTAACAGTTACTGGACAATCTGAAACTGAAGATGGATCACAGACTTTTAACTGGTCATCTGATCCATGTTCCCATGGTACTCATGTAGGTAAGTAGAATCAATTCATCGTTTGTTTGTTTGTTGACACTTCTTCCTGAGATATCATGGATAATGTAAAGATGGGATATGTTGTGAGCAAGAGCGTGTATACACAAGATGTGCACAGAAGGGTGATTAGAATGATACTTACCTGGAGCAGCCACTTCAACTTGATCGTTTCTTTGAGAAAATGAGACGTGGTCGCCGGCAGAGTCGACTGCGGCTACTGATATGACAGAGTCGTACGAGGCAGGGTATGACTTAGCTGTATTGCCACTGTTACCAGCCGCTGCAATGAGGAGCATGCCTTCGTTAAAGTGCTTTTGCATTTCGTCTCTTTCATAGGCGCTTGATCCGCCACCACCAAGCGACATACTTACAATATCCGCGCCCACTGAAGCACATTCATCAATAGCGGCAATAAGACCCGACGCGTAAAACCAAGCACAATTATCACCGAAGACTTTGACGATATGTAAGTCAGTGTTCTTAGTAACGCCAACAACGCCTTGGGAGTTGTCTAGAGCAGCAATTGTACCAGCTACAACGTGAAAACAAAACGAGCAGGTGTGTGTGAGTTCTCATTTGTAAGGATATACTATAGATCAATCAGTGACAGCAACAAACCAACAGACAATGAATTGATTCTACTTACCTACATGAGTACCATGGGAACATGGATCAGATGACCAGTTAAAAGTCTGTGATCCATCTTCAGTTTCATCTTGTCCAGTAACTGTTACTCCGTTGGCATTAGTACCTGGTTGCGGTAGATCTGGATGATCACCATCGATACCTGAGTCAATGATACAGATCTTCTTGCCGGGAAGATCGGTGACTTGATCAGCTTCGACCATTGCAATTCCATAAGGAGGATCTTGACTGCCTTGGAGCTTGCGTTTAGTAGTAGTAGTAGTAGAATCCTTCTCCATCGTCTTCTTCTTCTTGATGTTAGGTTTATGGTAGAATGAGCCATTATCGGTAGTAGAAGGTGATGAGCCACGAAGAGACTCTTCATATCTAACATGATCTGGCTCAATTGAGATAATGTTGGGATTATTCTGAAGACCCTTCATTGCAATAACAGGAACAGTTGCAACAATTAAGTCGAGATTAATAATATCTAGGTGCACCTGACTGGCGGCAGTGGATACGGCTTTCCTTCCTTTCTTATTCACGTACTTGATCATCATACGTTCCTTATCGAAACCAAATGGAAGGACTTCTTCGTTCTCGTCCTCGATGAATGGAATACCTTGCAAGTCACGATTGCCGGTATATCGAGCGGAGATGGTGTGTGGATTGAAGACGATGAGGGCAAACGCCACAAGAGAGAACTTCATGATATTTGATGATTAGTTGGGTAGTAAAGTAGAGTAGATTGTGTTCGATTTTATTGATGATATAGATAGAATTGCAATGATATATCTTATGATGTTGTTGTAAAATTATGAGCATAAGATGTGTTATGTTGGTGTGGAGAGGAGTTGCTTTTTAATCACAATCGGGATTCAAGGATGATAAAATGATACTCGTGTTAAGCAGCAGTAGCGAACCCTAACTCAATGAGATATAATTGAATCCGCCGCCTATCATCAGTTTTGTCATGTCACATCGTAGGCTAGAAGGACAAATTTTTCACCAGCCTCTCGATTATGATTATTTCTGGAGCTTACTCGATGGGAATAAATTTAGCGATAAACGGTATATGGTATCGCTAAAGTGTCCCCGGGGGACAGTTGATCTGTCCTCAAGTGCCCTCTAAGTGTCCCCCAAGTGTCCTCTACTGTCCTCTGCTGTCCCCCAGAGGACAAGTGTCCCCAACAGAGGACAAGGAAGTAGCGTATCGTACCTATGCAGCAAGTCTACGAGAGGATATGATGCGTGAAGTAGCCTATCAGCTAACTATTGCAATATAATACTACTTTATTATTGCAATAATAGAACTATTAATCTTTTGCCAGCAACAATTTAATAAAAAATATAATGATGGATAGTATCACGAACTGCCTGAAGGTTAAGGCGATCTTCTCTCCACTACCACTGAATTGCAAAGAATAAATATTGATGGGTACATATGTTAAAGGTTAGATCCTATGATTTGGCATTGTGGATAGGCCGATGGCGGCGCATCTACTGTCTTCAAGTGTCCTCTAGAGAGGACAATTCAGAGGACAAAATTCTTCAGTACTTCTATTGCAATATTTATAGAGAACCAAATGAGTGGATGTCTCATACATACGATGATGTCATCATATAACCATGTTGTAGTAGTATGATATCGAGGCGTAGTCGAAGAATATAGGCATATCATCCAAATGTCCTCAGCTGTCCTTAATTTAGATGCGTTGAGTTTTCAGGTGAACATCAACTAATTGCAACTATGGTATATAATGTTTGATCGGCCGAGGGAACGATACAATCTTCATATTAGTTTTTATTGCAAATCATACTTAGTTTATAAGATTGGTGGTGGGATATTACACACGACGACGACCGACGACCGACGATGACTATGTTTATTCACCAGTGCAAAATACAGAAAAACAAACTAGTAACCAATGGATCAGTATAGGAGGGGTAGTAGGGGCGCTGGAGAAGTAGTATCCTTTTCATCTCATTATAAAACACTTCATTGAGGGATAACAGAGTAGATATTGTGTATTCGTGAAGGGAGAGGATCGACAAGATAATTACAAAATAATGTACATAAGATGTGCACAAAATATTATCAACAATCATCGGCGTTACAACTATCAGAACACAAGCTCTCCTCTACTCTCGGATCAACCAATGAATAAATGCAATTGCAATAAAAAGTAAAAGTAAATACGTAGTTACAAGAAAAACAAACCACATCATATAATAATCTTAAACTATTGTGTTGTGTAGGTAGTCGTCGTTGATGCAGGTTGATGCGTTGAGAAGGAGTTATATCATTAGAAGTGATCAGCGCTGGATGAGCACACAAGCCGATAATAATATTGCTATTTGATCTCTTTTAGTTACCTATATAGTATCGGTCCTCCAGAGGACAGCAGAGGACAATAGAGGACAGCTCAAGTGTCCTCTACGTGTCCTCTAGCTGCCGAAGTGTCCTCAGGGGACACTTCAGGTGTCCTCAAGTGTCCCCAGAGGACACTTTTTGTTTATCGCCACTTTTATTCCCATCGAGTAAGCTCCTGACGGCAGTAATTGCAAGTATCTTGTTCTGCCCTTGGGCTTGGGCCCTTGGGCTCAGTATAAATTGATGGTGGATGGCTTGAAGATGACGATACATAATCATACTTCGTGGCTCTCCAATATAATGATGCAAGCAGTAGCACTAATATCATTATCGGTATTTATTGGTGGTAGTGGCGGCAGCAGTGTTCTCGCTTTCACTACACCATTCTCATCATCATTACGTACATCAACTTATTTTCAAAGAACAAAATTATGTGATGGCTCTCAATCTGAGAATGATAAAAGTAGTACTTCATTTGAAGATTTGGGATTATCATCTGAATTAGTAGAAGTTACACAACGTATGAATTGGTACAAACCAACTCCCGTACAGCAATTAGCACTGCCTGCCATATTGCAAGAGATATCAAATGAAAATACTGCTCTGTGGTGTGAGGGACCTACAGGTTCGGGCAAGACGGGTGGATTTGCATTGCCATTACTTCAATTAATATTGGAATCTAAACGAACTAGTGCAGGTAGGGGTAGCATACAAGGACAGGGCAAAATCAATACATTGATTCTATGTCCAACACGAGAACTGGCAGCACAGGAAAGTTTTTTGTTTGCCTTTTGATTGCTTCTGCAGACCGCATGTACTAACCGAAGTTACAATCATCTCTCTTCACCTTCTAAACACTGTGAAACGCGCATCTTCCAGACGGGCAGTGTATTGCAAAAGTTGGTTAGTCATTTGCCAAATAGTAGTGCAAGTAGAGGCACACGACGTGGTAATTCAAACATATCTATAGATATTATATACGGTGGAGTACCAATGGAGGCACAGGTATCACGCTTGGCACATAAACGACGTTCAGGAGAAGATATTGATATACTAGTTGCAACTCCCGGCCGATTAGTTGATATACTCAAACACAAAGAGAGTGCTGATCCGACAATGTCAGCATTAGAACGTCGTCTTCTTGATGCATTGGATGATAAAGCATGGGATGATGACGATGATGACGATATGCACTCTAATACAAAGAGGAATAAACGACGCAAGGCAAATAAACGAGGTGCCGATCCCATGGCTTCTTCCTTATCACTTCAAGATATTCAGGAAATGGACTTGGATCGTATTGATGATGACGGAAGAGCTTCGATGGATCAAATGTTGGGTGGTTTGAACTATTTAGTGTTGGACGAAGCTGATCGGTTGCTTGGGGGTACATTTCAAGATGATATGGCAAGTCTTCTGCCCATGTTTCCCTGGGTAGGAGGAGATGAAACATCAACTGCACTCAAGACTTTGCTCTTCTCGGCCACCTTTCCTGAACAAATCGAAGAGAAGGTTGACAAAGTTTTGTCAAGACTTGCTCTTGGTACTCCTATCAGAGTTTCAACTACCGCTTCAATGATGCAAAGAGTACCAATATTATCAGACGATAGCGAAGGAGGAGAAGAGGAGATGTCTAATCGACAAAAGAAGCACATTGCTCATACCACTCCAATTACAAATGTGGCAAGTGACACTGCACCGAAGATTCAGCATCGTGTGATTAGGTTAGATGAGAGAGATCGGACTCAAGCGCTAAGGTTCTTACTTGAACAAAATGAAGATAAACAAGGAGCTTGGGATAGAGTACTTGTATTTGTTTCAACTCGTTATCTCACTGAACATATCTCAAGGAAATTGAGAAGGTATGGGATACCCGCAGCCGAGTTGCATGGCAAGTTGGATCAAGAGGCACGAGAGCGACGATTAAAGAGCTTTAGATCAGGAAAAACTCGTGTACTACTTGCAACTGATTTAGCCGCTCGTGGTATAGACGTTGAAGGTCTTCCCGTTGTGGTCAATTACGACTTACCAAGATCAACTGCTGACTTTACACACCGAACTGGCCGCACGGGAAGAGCCGGCAGGAGTGGAGAAGCAATCTCTTTTGTCACGGCCAAGGAAGAATCGCATTTTGATTTGATTGAAAGGACAGAGCTGCTTGCAAGTGTTGGCAATAAAGAGATAAAGAGGGAAACATTAGACAAGTTCCCTCCTAACGAATCAGCTTGGATGATTGAGTCTAAAGCTTCAACCATGAGTGCACCAGGAGCATCACATTCCACAAAAGGATTGGCATTTGATCGCATGCACGGCGGAATCAAAGGCAGAAGAAAGTCTAAGAAGGATAAATTGAGAGAAAAGGCTGCAAGGGAGGCAGCGGCTCAGGAATAGAGTCCTGTTTGTAAAAACAATAATCTTAATATGACTGTATGACATGACACAATTTCAATTCTTTCCTAACCTACACATACTAGCGGCGGCCTGTTATCTAAGGAAGACTAACCAACAAATAGCAGCAATACTCGATGCCAATAACATTTTAAACATCTTTCTCTTCTTCCTCTGTTTGGCAAAGTTGTTCGCATATGGAGATGATGAGAATGATTTCCGAGAACTATATGACCCTAGTGCACCCCCGGGCATTTTCTGAGCGAGACCCATTGCTCCTCCATATCCACCTTGTAATCCACCTAATCTTGGCGGCTGTTGTTGTGCAGGCTGACCAAGTTTCGGAGCATTTAATGCTGGTGGAGGCTGTTGTTGTCCCATTTGTTGTTGTGGCTGCCCCATTTGATTTGGTGGATTCATTGGCTGTATTCCTCCCATTGTATTCGGTTGCTGCTGCATTCCCATTTGTGGAGGAGGATTCATTATCCCTGGTGGATTCATTTGACCCATTGTACCTCGATTCTGCTGCCCAAATTGACTTTGCTGTCCAAATTGATTATTCATTGGCTGCATCCCTCCAGGAGGTTGATTCATTTGCGGAGGAGCTCCCATCTGTTGTTGCCCCATTGGCATCTGCTGTTGTCCCATTGGCATTTGTTGACCTGGTGGAGCACCGGGCATACCTCCACTTATATCAGTTTGACTAATAATCACACCATCAGCATCGGCATATATCCACCATCCAGGTTGTAACTGTGTACTACCAATGCTAACTTGCATACCCTTCTGTCCCATTGTATTCGTACCCTTCTTAGGACTTGTCCCTAATGCCTTAATACCCAATTGTTGATAACTTGATAATTGGGATGTTTTCCTTACCACACCATTAACAATTATACCCTTCCATCCATTCCGAACAGCGGCTTGGCCCATATCTGCATCGAATACTGCAGTAACATCTGGACGTAATCCACCCCCATCAATCACTAACACTTTATTCTGTCCTGGTGTATTTAATATCTGTGAAACAAAGTTAGGCGCATCATATGCCTGAACTGTTTCAATCTGTCCCGCGAAGGACTGTGCACCGCCATAATCATAGAAATGGATTGATGTATCTAATGTCATGATTTGTTGTGGATTGGAATCTGCTAACATTGCTGTTGTTTTACCATTTGGTATGCCTTGTACTCCTGTTGGTTGTTGAGGAGGACGTAATCCTCCTGGTTGTTGCAATCCTGGTTGTCCTGGCTGTGGCATTATTTGTCCAGGAATTGGTTGAATCTGTTGTTGTCCCGGGGGAGGTCGTAATCCACCAGGCTGTTGTACTTGGCCAGGCACAGGTTGGATTGGTTTGGGTGGAACTTGATTCTGCTGCACAGGAGCTACTTTTGGTGCCTTACCCGTCAATCGTTGTATTAAACTAGGTTTCTTTGGCTTATTCATCATACTTGGCGGCTTACCCATTATACCAGGTTTGATCGTTTTAATACCCTTGGAATTACGTCTCATTGTAAATAATACAGCCAATCCTAATAGTATTACAATGTTACGTTTGTTTTTATTAGATATTGAGGAGATACAATCTGTTAAATTCTCACAGAAGATTTCTAATTGTATCCGTATCCTCTCGGATGGAGAGTCGTAGTATGACATCTTTGTTTGCTTAATATGTTGCACTTTTGATTATATCTCTTCTTTTTATAGCGTTGTGTTCGAGATATATACTTCCTCTTGTCCTTGTTGTACCTAGTATTATTGAATTCTTCAGATATATGATCAGAATATCTTTCAAGATATCCTTGTTTTATATGCCTATGGACGGAAATGTGTAGTATATACTGCGTCTGATAACACTACAGTTTTTCAATTCAGTCTCGTCGGTAAATACTGTATATTATATCGAGTGCTTTAAGATCTTTAGCATAAATGTCCTTATATCTTTTTGTGTATAAGATACCAATATTGTATCCTGTTGATATCTTTATAAGTTACTCCGATATACTGAAATCGTATATGTATAACAAGTCTTCAATGTTATATAAGGTAGACAATGATGACTGCAGGCTGATCTAAGATATAATTTGTTCTATTGCAATGATGAGAGTCACGAATGTGTCTGAGAGAGTAGTCTGTACCACCAGATACCTTTTTGTGTGATGAATTACCCCCTCCGAAACGGAAGATATCTGACAAAAGCGACGATAAGGAACACTAATAATAGGCGATTGATAATAGATGGAGATGTTTATTAGTCATGGAGGATGTTCAATAATTTTATGAAAATTTAATATTGCAATGACCTTGTTCCAATTAACAATCAAAGACTCCCAATAGATCCTAGTGTCCTAACGTTGTGTCGCCAAATAAATGAATGGTGGTGAGAGAGAAATGGATGGTGCATAATAACACCGTAGTAGTAGATGGAGCGGCATATAATTGCAATATAACAATAGCAATATTGCAACCAAATAAGCACTATACTCAGGGCTATTCAGTGATATCATTCCTGCTCATAAAACCGTCCAAAAATATATAAATCAATCTCATTCTCCGAGATATAATTACTAGCACGTATTCACCACTAAACAAAACAATATGTCATACAACTCATTCCTAAACAAACCAGAGAATGCACTCCGTCGTGCCGAGGAACTAAACGAAATTAATCAACCAGCAGCAGCCTTAACCCTCCTTCACGAAATTCTATCCTCACGACGTCACAAGACATGGTCAACAACCTATGAAAAAATTATCATCTTTTATTTAGACCTATGTTTACAATTGGGTAAGGCACGTGAAGCCAAAGATGGATTACATCAATATCGTAATTTAAGTCAATCACAGGCTCCCGGGAGTTTAGAAGGTGTTATTCGACATTTAATTGAAAAATCCGAAAAGAAATGTAAGGATGCCAAGGAGGCTGCTGATAAGGGTGAGATGCCCAAACCTACGCTTGAGGAAACACCTACTGCTATTGGTGGTGAGGAAAGTAAGGACACAGCAGCTACAGATGATGATGAAGATTTAGTATACGATGGTAATCCTCAATCAATCTTACTATCAACCATGTCCACCGATCCTGAAAAGGCCCAACGTGAAACAGCCATTTTATTCCCCGCATTAAAATTCCTATGGGAGGTATACCGTGCTGTACTAGACATACTGAAATCAAATTCAAAGTTGGAACGATTATATCATGGTGCGGCGGTTAGTGCATTACGATTCTGTGCAGAGTATAAGAGACGTGTGGAATTTAGGAGATTGTGTGATATGATGAGAATGCATTTGGGTAATTTGACTAAGTATGGTGGTGTGAATGTTGCTAGGTTTGAGGCTGGGAATAATAAGGTACGTTGTTTTTTGTTTTGATATTTGTGCTGTACTTGTTATTTTGTTTGGGTGTTTTTATGTGGGGTATTGTTTAAATGTTCATATGATGTGTTATCTAACATCACTCCCTACCACCTGCTACTTTAACCAATCTTAAAATTCTAGGTCCGCGGATGGGAGGGATGGACAGCCGAATCCATTGAACTACACCTCCAAACGCGCTTTGCACAACTT
>Ga0214479_100565_pt1 | contig 21002 bp, 21 predicted proteins | sample M1_20Mar14CPVII9_5_FD_165054 | JGI IMG/M metagenome (GOLD analysis project Ga0214479, IMG submission 165054) | Marine eukaryotic communities from Monterey Bay, California, United States - M1_20Mar14CPVII9sort6BwellE14 | ecosystem: Environmental > Aquatic > Marine > Unclassified | place: USA...
GGAAAGACCACCAGGCTCACCCTACCCTCACCCTGGTTGGTTATTTCTTGGAAAAAATCGAATAAAGGCTGGTTTGCGTGGTTGGTTTATCTCGAAGAAAAATGCATCTATTTATTTCTGAAGTCCGATGCACACGCGGTTATCGCGTCGGCAACTGATACGAGGTAGTCGCTGCATTTTGTCTACGAAAACTAAACTATTTGTCATTCTTGGGTTGTGCCTTCTTCTCCCTGCTCAAAACTTGTTTGCGTGGAATGGCCACGGACATCGAGTTATTGCATCGATCGCGTTCCTGAAACTCTCTCCGGAAAGCCGGTTGGAAATTGCAAACCGCATCAAGAACCATCCACGCTGGGAATCTGATTTTGCTTCGAAGGTGCCCGATGAGGTGAAGGCTGGGGATGAACAGGTCCAGGCAGAATGGATCTTTCAACAGGCAGCTTGCTGGCCTGACACAACGCGCGGCCTAAAGGGTGACGAGTACAAGCGATTTAACCACTCGACTTGGCACTACATTAATCTTGTTGATTATTTGAACCCCAAAGAAACCGACGGGATTGACACATCAAGAGTTAACCTCGCGATGCAGCCGCCATCCAGCCCTAATGATCTGTACAGGATGAACGCTGTGCAGGCGATCCAATATGCTCAGTCGAAGATTGCCGATTCAGCCACTTCTAAAGAAGATGACGCACTGATGCTCTGCTGGTTACTCCACGTTTACTCCGACATTCACCAGCCTCTGCACACGACCGCGCTGTTTTCCAAAACACTCTTGCCGAAAGGTTGCCGCGGCGGGAACTCGATCTACACGAAACAAGGTCGCAACCTGCATTCGCTTTGGGATGGATTGTTAGGCAAGGATAACAAATACCAAGCCTGTCATAATCAAGCGGTCCGAATGCTCGCAAACGAAACTCTCGCATCGCTCGGTAAACGCGGAGCGAGTGTGACTGACGCCGAGTCAGTTTGTCGAGGTTCTAATTTGTGCTGCAAAGAATTCGCGTACGCCACTGAGGTGCGGGCGCATTTGCAACGACTGGAGGACAACGGCGAAACAAAAATTGTTGCCGTGGATCTGTCCGATCTCTATCTAAAACGAGCCGGAACCGTTGCTGAACAACAGGCGAGTCGCGCGGGATGGCGACTAGCAAAGTTGTTGAGCCAGTAAGTCAAGTACCTCACCTGTTGGGGCGACCAGCTTAGCGGAACCGGTGTGGCGAATCTTGTCTCTTTTGCTTTTAGCAGACAAACACAAACCGATTTTCTGTTGAGGCTTGGAATACTTGGAAGGTATTGGATGACCATTTCTCATCGTGGCCTCGACTCGAGCGTTTATTGTCTAGAGACAGTTGAGCGGTATTAGGTTTGTTGAATTGGCGATTTGTCTGTGGCCTTGGCTTCTATATAAAGAAGTCCCGCGAGGTGGCCTGGATTTGCTCAAGCCGCAGTTTGCTGCTTTTCGGTTTTAAAAACCGGAGTGATGCGCAGAGGTTCTTTGCGCGCTCATCGGTTCTGTCCCCACATGTAAAGAAAGGTAAAAGTTCTTGGCACAACGCTTTGGGATAATACGCACTGTCAGTGATTGGGAGACAGGAAGAGTGTTTCAAGCAGTTGTTCACGAAAGGAATGGGGAATGAAAAAAGAAACGGTAGTCGCAAATGTTTTGGAGTGGTCCGTGATGATTGGGTTTTGCATATTACTTGTTAGGGTTGACGTTTTCGGGTTCCTCACTCAATTGGCGGCGATGGTTTTATAGGTCCTGATGCATGTCTCATTACAAGTGAAGATCGTGATCTCAATAGATTAGTGGATTGAATAGCGCTACATGAGTCTAGAACACGGTATCGAGTTCTGGCTTTAAATGAAGCTAAATTCGTTGTTTGGGCTAAGCAGGAGAATTTTTCAGGAAAGTGTGTGGGGAGATTTGCTCCAACTATACTAGGCCGCTCAGGATGCCTGGAAAGCAAACACTCGTTAGTAAGAGTGCCGCTCCATAGTCTTCAACATTTTCCATTAAGAGAGAAGCGTTATGTCTGTGTCTAAAACAATTTCATTGCTGGTTGTCCTTGCTGCTGTTTTAGTAGCCGGAATCGTTTTCATTCAACCGCTTGCCGTTGAGGCAACGACTGGCAGCCTAGATAAGAAGAATAAATCGAGCTTTAATCAAGGCTCTCTTTATGGTTCATACGGCACAGCCGGCCGAGCCAATGGATTCCAGTCACGGTCGGTCGGTGTTGCGGACTTTGATGGAAGAGGTGGGGTAACCCGAACGGTTCGAATTAATGCCAATGATGGTGATGGAGGTCGTCGCCTGATCGATCTAACTTCCGTTGGTACTTATTCTGTCAATTCGGATGGAACGGGAGAAATCTATTTCTTGAACATGAGTTCCAGTGGTGACACAACTGCGGTAACCTACGATTTTGTAATTCGCACGACCGAATCAGGTGGCGGTAAAAGCAAGTTGCTGGCAAGCTCCCTTGAGGCTATTCAGAGAGAACCCGGCGTTACCGCTTCTTTGGTTGAAGAATCTTTGACTCGCCGCAATGGCGTAAGGTAGGGCTCTCTCGCAGAGTACTTAGGTTTGGTTCCGTATTTTCAAGAGCATTCAGGCTGAACTGCGAATGTCCCTGACAAGACACTTACTTCAGTGAGACCACAATTTCAGAGTCAGTCACTTTGAAAGCGAGTGGACTGCGGTCAACGGTCATTTCGAGCAAGCCGTTTAAGGATACGTTGACCGCTTGAATCGCGACCGGTTCCTTCAGTGCTTTTGAAATGGTGGGATTGTTTTTGTCGTAGGAGAATCTTAGTCGGCTTCGTTGTGCTGCAGTGGCAAAGATTGCTCCCCGCGCTGCGCGGGTCGTCAGGGAGAATGTGATAGTTGATCCGGTGATCATTTCCGGTTTTTGGGATTCGATGGCTCGCATTCCTGCCATTCCCACTGAGTCGGGTGAACCAGTGATTGAAATTTGATTTCGCCGCGTTGAAAATTTTAAGGATTTAAATTCATTCCTCAAGATTTTACTTACCGCTGGAGGGTCGCTGATATCTCCAAATGTTAGAGTCACCTGTTCGGGTGCTTTGAAGTCAACAATTTCAATTTTTTTGCCTGTCCCGCTGAACTGAAATGATTTGTCAAAACCTGCCAATAGAAGTGTAATCCGGCAAGCCAAAGACGAGGCGGGTAAGTCCAAGCCTGCCCATAAATCATGCGGCAGGCCGTCGATCCCGTCGATCTGGATGTCATTTGCCTTTGCGAGTTCAAGCAATAACTGTTTAGGCTCGACAACCGTCGTAGTTCGGAGGTCTCCGCTTCGTTTCCAACGTAATTGAGTTCGCTTTCCAAATTTATTGGCTGCTTTGAGTAGCAATTCAGAAGTCGAAGCTAGTGAATTGGCGGTTTTTTTGGGGCCAAGGTAGTAGACATCCTCAATTTGACAGATGCCAATATCAAGCTGTTTGGCAATCTCCAGTAAGAACTGTTCGGTGGTAACGTTGTTTGAGGTGAGGTTGATAATGGTTGAAGGATCGACTCGCCGATCAAGAAAGATCGCGACGCGTTGGTTTTTGGAAAACCGCATCAACCGATCTTTTAGTTCGGCATCGCGCCACATGACTGAAATTGGCAGCGAGTTCTGCTCGGATAGCGCCCCTTTTCTAAGCCAAGCGATTCCGTTTTTCTGATCTTGCCCGTAAACGTTGGTTGAAGAGCCACTTAATACGCTCGAGAAGCTAATCGAAACAACTGTCACGATCATTAACCAAGGCATTGCTAGCACAAGGTGTCTTGGGAAGCTTAAGCCTGTCGGATTAGTCCTCATGAAATAACCTATTCGTCATATTCGTTAAGGTTTGAAATAGATGGCATTATTGGAACCCGATTCCTCTCCATCTAGGCAGGTAATTGAATTCTTGTTGTTGTTTATCGCAAGGTCCCCAACTAGACTCGTAAAGCGAGACCGTTAGGCAGGCAGTTCCTATTAGCTTACCCGATCGGTTTAAACCTTTTACAGTGTTATTTAGTTTTTTGGAGTAAGGTCAACATGTCGGAATTTGATGTCCGATTACCGCTGCTGGATATATTCTACCAGCAATACTTGACCGACGAAAATTCGGCTTCGTTTATTGATTCGATTTCAAAGCTTTACTCGATCGGAACGATGGAGCGATTGGCGGTTTACGGTGGCCGCACGACACGTCGAGCTGCGATTTTAGGACTTGGGTTTCTCGCGGACTTTTCGGTCAACGAAATTATGGGCAACGCGCTCGTCGACGAGGATCGCGCCGTTAGGCTTTTGGCTGATCACAGCATTCGAGACATCTGGGTTCGGCAAGGAAATTTAGCTGAGCAAAATTCCATCAAAACGCTTTATCGGTTAGTAACCCAGGTTCGAATGGAAGAGGTGGTTGACGCAGCGACTCTAATAATCGAATCCAATCCCGCATTAGGAGAAGCCTGGCATCAACGAGCCATTGCTTATTGTGCTCTAGGTTATCTGGACTCGGCGGTAAGCGATTGCCAGGAGACCCTGAATTGCAATCGGTTTCATTTTCCAGCGGCCATGGGAATGGCTCACTGTTATTTGAAGTTAGACAATGCTTCCCAAGCTTTAGAGGGTTTCCGAGTCGCCCTGCAGATAAACCCAGACCTTGAGGGCGTGCGTAGCCAGATTACCCACCTCGAGCGGCTTCTTAAAGAAGGTTAGCCAGTTATTCTCGGTGGTGTGCCGGTGGTAAAGGATCGGTTTCCAGCCATTGCTTGGTTTACACCCGTGGCGTCTGTCGTGGCTAATCATAAATTCCATCTGCGTTTTTTTTGCAGACGGCTAGTTGCCTTGTTGCCTACGAAAGTAAGAAGGCTGTGGTCTCGGTCTGAATCCCGCCCCCGAGGGGCATCCGTTATCCTATCGCCGAACATTTCATTGGCTGTCTCTTGCTCTATAAGGTGTTGTAGCAATCGAAGAGTCGGTGCCATCGACATTATTCCAAAATAGATAGAGCAATGGCCTGCATTTGATTGACGACTTGTGTCCGTGGGATAAAAATGAGCGTTATGACAATCCTTGTACGACTGGGGCACTCGATGGGCATTCAATTACAGCAATCCGCATTTTGGTTATTCGCATTTATTTCGTTGACAAGTTTCCTTTCTGTGGCCCAAGCCGATTCAGGGGATCATAACTCAGCGTCGCCAAATCTAATTTTGATCATGACGGATGAGCACAATTTCAGGACGTTAGGTTGTTATCGTGAAATGATGGAAAAACGGCAGGCTTATATGTGGGGGCCTGCCGTTGTTGAAACGCCTAATATCGATTGGTTGGCCGATCAGGGTGCGTTGTGTACTAGTTTTTACGCGACGACTCCCGTTTGTAGTCCTTCGCGAGGCTCGCTTATTTCTGGGCTCTATCCTCAGGCAACTCCGGTGGTTACCAACAACATCCCTCTAGATGATGAGGTAATTACCTTTGCACACCTGCTCGGCAAAGCTGGTTATCAAACTGGCTTCGCTGGAAAGTGGCACCTCGATGGTTCGGGGAAACCTCAGTGGGCACCGGAGCGAAAGTTTGGTTTTCAGGACAACCGCTTCATGTTCAATCGGGGACACTGGAAGAATTTAAAGATTGGGGAGGATGGACCCAAAGTTGGTGCGATCGCTAAGAACAAACCGTCGTACGCAGTGGGAGATGCTGACGAGAAAACATTTACCACTGATTTTCTGATGGATCGGACCCTTGAATTTATTGACGCCAATAAATCGGTGCCGTTTTGTTACATGCTAAGTCTGCCCGATCCACATGGCCCTGATACGGTTCGAGCGCCTTATGACACAATGTATGCCGATCAAGTTTATGAAAAACCAACGACCTATGATGTTGATGACCGCGCAATTCCAGAGTGGGGCGAGCCTGCAAAGAAATTGGGGTTTGGCCAAAGTAAATACTACGGGATGGTTAAATGCATCGATGACAATATCGGTCGGTTGCTAAAGAAGTTGACAGACGATGGAATTCTCGACAACACGATGATCGTATTTACCTCCGATCATGGTGATCTGAGAGGCGAGCACCATCGCCAAAATAAAGGCGTGCCTTGGGAAGGTTCAGCGAGAATTCCGTTTCTCGTTTTTTATCCGTCAAAAATTAAACCCAAGACAGTGGTTAATCAGGCTCTTACCAGCGTCGATTTCTGTCCAACACTATTTTCGTTATTTGAAACCGATGCAAACGCGGATTTTCACGGTCGGGATTTTTCGTCGTTGTTGACTCAAACGGCGGGGGATGACTGGGATGATGTGGCCTTTGCTCGAGGAACGGGCGATATCGCCGGTTGGTTGATGGCAGTTTCGGATCGTCATAAATTGGTTGTTGCTACCAGCGATCAACCGTGGCTGTTCGACCTGAAACGAGATCCAGACGAATTGATTAATATGTTGGATAATCCCGGGTACCGTGATACTGCTCGCGAGTTAGCAATCAAGCTCAAAGAATATGGAGTAAAGTATCAGGATCCAAGAATGGAATCTCCCCGTATCAAGGCGGATCTTGGATGGTTGATTAATGGTAAGGGGCAGTACTCGGCACCACAGATTACCTCCCCACGCAAAAAGAATGGAAAAGACTGAGTCAATCCTCTTTGAGTTTGGGCCATTTTTTTGGTTGGATAATAAAGATTGGCGAACGGAAACACTTGGGAATTCAAATGAAGTTAAGAACTTGCTACTTGCAATTTAAATCTAGCCTGACGCTTACATTGGTGTTGGTGATTTATTTTGCGTATTTATTTGCGACTGCGAGTGGTCAGGAAAGCGAGGCTGAGGAGGTGGCTGATATTAAGATGCCTAAGCTTGGCGAAGCGTTAACTGGCGATCAAATCGAATCATTTGCCCAATTGGCACTCAAAAATATTCAAACGGAGTATCCCAATAAACCAGGCAATGTCGTTGTCGATCTTGCTTCTGTTCGAACGCCGAAGGAGATGCACCCGGCATTTTATGGTTGTTTTGACTGGCACAGCAGCGTGCATGGTCATTGGATGTTAATTCGATTGCTCCGGTTGTATCCCAATCAAAAGCTGGAAACTGTAATTCGCGAGAAATTAAACCAAAATCTAAGCGCCGAAAACTTGGCGGGCGAACTTCGATATTTCGAAGAAAAGCAGCACAAGGCATTCGAGCGAACGTACGGTTGGGCGTGGTATCTTCGCATGGTCGATGAGCTTGAGGATTGGGACGACGAAGATGGGAAGCGGTGGCGTGAGAACCTCCGCGGATTGGAAGAGCTTCTCGTTAAGCGGACGTTCGATTATTTACCGAAGTTATCATTTCCTATTCGCACGGGGCTGCATGGAGATACTGGTTTCGCGCTAGCGCAGATTCTCGATTATGCCCGCAAGCTGAACAACGCTGAGTTAGAGGCTTTGATTGTTCAGCGGGCGAAGGATTATTACCTAGGGGATGTAAGCTATCCCACGAGGTATGAGCCTTCCGGGCAAGATTTTTTCTCGTCGTGTTTGAACGAAGCGGATTTGATGCGTCGGGTTCTGGCACCGCAGGAGTTTTCCCAGTGGTTTGATAGATTCTTGCCCACGTTGAAGGATGGGGACGGTGGGAATTTGCTGGTCCCTGTAGAGGTCAGCGATACCAAAGACGGCTATATCGTTCACCTTGCTGGTTTAAATCTGAGTCGGGGATGGTGCATGCAGGGTATTTCTTCAAGCCTGCCGGAGGAGGATTCTCGTGGACAGTTGCTCAAACGCTCAGCCGCTGACCATGCGGAGATGGGCTATAAGTATGTGTTCAGCGGTAACTATGAAGGAGATCATTGGCTCGCTACGTTTGCAATTTATTTGCAGACAAACGTTGCAAAGAAATAGAGACGTCGATTGGGTAATGTGTTCGATTTAACCAAATTGGGTTGACCTTAACCCCAGTCAAATCGCCTGAAATCTCAGCGGGACTCATAGACCGCCAGACGTTTCGCACTATAATCTGTGCTCATTTAAATCAAAACTTCGCGGTCATTCTTTCGATGTCGTCGGTCTGCTTGCGAATTTAAAAGGGAGACTGTGATGGTTCGTAATTATAGCAGCGTCGGAAAGGTGTCGATCACGATGCTTACTTCGTTTGCGTTGGTTGTATGCATGTCGAGCGAGATTTTCGCTCAGGACGCAACTGCTGTTCCAGCTTTTGCGCCGACAGCGACGGTTCAGGACGAAGGTTCTTTAACCGACAAGGCAAGTTTCTTGATCGGCTATCAGATGATGGCCAACATGAAAAGCCAGTCCGGTGCTGACATCAACATGGAAGAGTTAGTTAAGGGCATGAAAGCCGCTGATGCTGGTGAAGACTTTGATAGTTTTATTGCAGGCTACCAGGTGATGACCAATTTCAAGAATCGAAGTTTCGATTTGAAATTGGAGAAGATCATCGAGGGTTGTGCGGCATCGGTTGGCGGTAAGCCGATTGGAATGTCTACGCAGGATCAGGAAGCCATGATGCAGGCATTTCAAAAACTCGTCCAACAACGAGAGATTGAGAAAATGAAAAAGGTTGCGACTGAGAACGTAGCCGTTGCCGAAGCCTACATGAAGAAAAATGCGGCGACCAATCCCAATGTGAAAATGTTGCCGACCGGTGTTCAGTATGAGATCTTGACCGAGGGAACTGGGCCAAAGCCTACCGCAAGTGACCAAGTAAAGGTTGATTATCACGGAACATTTTTAGATGGCACCGTGTTTGATTCTTCGACTTCTCCACCTTCAGGGCGTCCAGCACAACCGGCGACGTTCCAAGTCAATGGAGTCGTTCCTGGATTTTCTGCGGCACTTCAAAACATGAAGGTTGGCGGAAAATGGCGAGTTGTAATTCCCGGCGACCAAGGCTACGGCGTTCAAGGCGGTGGCGGTGGACTGATCGGTCCTAACCAGGCTTTGATTTTCGAGATTTCTTTGCTTGAAATCGTGAAATGATCGTGGACTGACCCGCGTTCAAATTAAGGCAGGTTTTAGTGTTTTAAATCTGTCATGGAGATATCTAATCTCGCGGTCGTTTAGGCCGTGAGATTTTTTTATGATTTGTCAACGAACTGAATCAACGAGATAAGTGTTATGAAGGTTGCTGTAACCGGCGCTACGGGATTTGTTGGTACTGCGTTGTTGAACCGTTTTCACCACGCCGGCATTCAGTCGAGATGCTGGACACGCGGGAATTTATCGGGAAATCCAAACCACCAGGAAGGTGTTGAGTGGTTGACGGGTGAACTATCTGACAAACAATCAATGGAAAAACTTGTCGAGGGATGTGATGCAGTCGTCCACTCAGGTCTAGCCAGGTCGGGACGCTCGTTTCAAGCCAATGAGCTGGATGTTGTCGAATATGCCCGCCTAAATATTTTGGGAACGCTGGAGCTGATTGAAACCGCCAGAGCGGCGGGTGTGAAGCGGTTCGTATTTGTTTCGACCTGTGCGGTACACGACCACATTTTATCGGATCGAGTGCTCGACGAGGCACATCCGTTATGGGCAAACACCCATTACGGTGCACAAAAAGCGGCAATTGAGAAATTCGTCCATAGTTATGGACTCGGGTGCGGATTTCCAATCTGTGCAATTCGGCCGACAGGCATTTATGGTGCGGCGAATCCTTTGGAGAATTCCAAATGGTTCAAGCTAATTGAGAACATCGTCCGAGGAGTTGACGTTGAAGTAAATAGTGGTGGTAAGGAGGTGCATGTTGATGATGTCGCACGGGCAATTGAGTTGCTGTTGGTAAGCGATGGAATCGAGGGACAGTCTTACTCGTGCTACGACCGCTATATTTCCGAGTTTGATGTGGCCAATGTTGCTAAAAAAATTTGCGACAGCGCCAGTACGATTGTTGGAGAGCAAAAACGTCCTAAGCACGAAATAGATGTCACCAAGATTAAGGATCTTGGTATGGAATTTGGGGGCACCGAGAGACTTTACGAAACAGTTGAATTGTTGGTAAAGCAAATACGGAGGCGTTAGTGTTTTTAATCAACAGCACCAATCGGGGCAGAATGTTTGATTTTGTTTGAATCGTAATCCTGGGTGCTGAATGGGTTAGCGGTTTTTAGAAATGGTTCTTAGGTACAGATTTTCTACCTTCTCGCGCGCCCACGGAGTTCGTCGTAAAAATTTAAGGCTCGAGTTGATCGACGGTTCATAGTTAAAGCACCGAATGTTGATTCTCAAGCCTAGTTCTTCCCAGCCAAGAGAATCGACGAGTGTTTCGAGAATGTCCTTGAGTTTTACACCATGCAGCGGATTGTTTGGTTGTTCCTGGCTCATTGGCTCGTAATTTTCTTAAATAGGTGAGGTCAGTTGCTGCAGATAATACCGCGGTTTAGTTTTACTGTGATTGGCCAATCGATGTGAATATCATCTGCCACGGTAAGACATCTTTTAGGGTTATGACGGCAACGGTCAGGATTGCGATGGCGCTCGTCCACAAGGCCGCGTCATAGAGTTTCGAGGGCATTAATCTAGGATCTAGTCGTCGGTATCGAAAGTAAATTGCGGCGAAGACCACGAGTAGCAAAATGATTCCGGTAATAACGCCCCCAATAATTACCAATTGCCCGGGTGCTTCGAAGAACAAATAGAGCGCGGCCCAGGCGAGTGGGAATAGGCACGCAATCCCACCGATTGCCTTGTTGCGGGATCTTGGATTGTGGAAATTGATCAATCCGATTTGACCGAGCGCATCGGCATAAAGCCGAGTCCAAGCCGCTAAGGCAGCAAACATGGTGGAATATAGAACTACCACCGCACCGACAACAAAGATGAGCTTGGCACCCGGACCGAGCGTTTGGGTGTACATCGTGCCTAGTATCTCAATCAGGTTCCCTTTTGTTGGAAGCGTCCCGGCGCGGTGCAAGATTGCAGCGCCAAGCAGGTAGAACATTGAAGTCATGAGGGTGTAGCAAATCATGGCGAGGATTGCGTCCCAGTACATGACACGTATCCAGCCTTTGGCACGTTGTTCCCAAGCTTGGGTGTTCTCGCGAGGTCCCGCGTAGGACGCATATCCTTTTTCAATCAACCAATAGTTGTAGGCAAGTATTTCATCCCCCCCTACCCCGGTGATTCCAAATGCGCCAATAGCGATTAACAGAGTTGCTTGGTCGGGCCAGTTGGGAATTAGGCCGCTCGTGAATTCTGCCCCGGTGATTGCAGATGGAGTAGTCTGCAACATAGCTAGAGAGGCTAATGTGAACACCAAGAAGATTGCGATCATGAGTAGAGATGCTTTTTCAAGGACTGAATAGTATCCTTTAAAAACGAGTAGTGAGACCGATAGTGCAATGACGAGGGTTGTCAGGAATCGCTTTGTAAAGAAACCACCGGTTAAATCAGGCGCGAGGCCGGGGAATAGTTGTTCGACACCGAGCACGACTGCTCCGATGATTCCGCCAAGTTGTAGGGTTTTAGTAAGCATCAGAACGAGCCAAAGCCAAATCGACCAGTTGGCGGATCCCAGTTTGGGGCCTGGTAATGAATTCAGTGCCTCCATGGTCGTTTCTCCGGAGGAGACGGCGTGCTTGCCAAATTCGAGCTGGACCACCACTTTGATGACACAGCTAAAAATGATGAACCACAGGAGAGTGAACCCTGCCTTAGCGCCCATGAGGGTGGTTGCAATCAATTCGCCGGAGCCAACGATCGATGCTGAGAGAATAAAGCCCGGTCCCAAATGGCGAAGACTTGCCGCAAATGTCTCCGGGGGAGCGAGGATACCGCTCGAACATCGCGTGTAGGGATCTTGTTCGGTCATTTATTTGAAACACTAGTATTAAAGTTTTGACAATGGAACGTTTTGCCGAACGGTTTGAAATGAATTCCTACCATTGAACAATGGTAACTAATCTTCTAATCTAACGGTTAGTTATGGACATCTGAACGACTCGAATTTTTGAACTTTTATGCCAAAAGATTTCCTCAAAGGTACCGCTGACAGTTACGACGTGGTTGTTATCGGCAGCGGACTCGGCGGACTGACTTCCGCAAATATCCTCGCTCGTAACGGCCTGTCAGTGCTGCTGTTGGAGCAGCATTATAAGCTGGGCGGGTTGGCAACTTGGTTTAAGCGACCAGGTGGGCATATCTTCGATATTTCGTTGCATGGTTTTCCCTACGGAATGGTCAAAAGTTGCCGGCGATACTGGTCCAAGGAAATTGCCGATTCGATCGTTCAGCTTGAGGGAGTTCGATTTGACAATCCAATGTTTTCCCTGACGACTTCCTTCGACAGGAATGACTTTACGCGTCTGTTGACCACCGATTTTGGAATTGCTCAAGAGAATGTTGATCGTTTTTTCGATTCTGCACGGAGTATGAATTTTTACGACGACCAGACGAAAACCACTCGCGAGCTATTTGAAGAATTTTTTCCCGGTCGTGAAGATGTAATTCGTTTGCTGATGGAACCTATTACTTATGCCAACGGGTCGACATTGGAAGATCCCGCACTCACCTATGGAATTGTGTTTTCGAATTTCATGTCCAAAGGTGTATTTGTGTTCCAAGGCGGCACTGACAAGTTAGTCAAATCAATGGAAAAAGAGTTGGTGGCCAGTGGTGTTGATGTCCGGATCAATTGCGACGTAGAGAAAATTAATGTTGGTACGGAGGGAATTCAATCTGTTGTTGTAAACGGAAAGACGATTAAGACATCAGCGGTTGTTTCCAATGCAAATCTTCGGGCAACGATTTTTGATCTTGTTGGCGAAGATAAGTTTGATCGCTCGTTTGTGGACGAAGCGAAAGAGGTCCGGCTAAATAATAGCAGTACCCAGGTCTACATGGCGTTGGGGAATGACGATACAGTGCCACGTGAAACGGGCGATTTGCTTTTCTCTAGTACCGCGGAAAGATTTCAGACAGACCTGCTGCTCGATAGAAACGTGACGAGCCGAACGTTCTCATTCTACTATCCGGACACTCGCCCAGAGGGAAAAGGAAGGACGCTAATTGTGTCCAGCACCAATGCTAACTATTCCGACTGGATCGGTATGTCGAAAGAGGAATACGACGCGAGTAAGCAAGACCTTGTGGAGACGACTCTTGATGCTCTCGAGAAATACGTCCCCAATAGTCGCGAGAGAGTTGTGCACGCTGAGGCTGCCACTCCCGTTACTTTTAAGCATTACACAAAACATATTTCCGGTGCGAGCTTCGGAACGAAATTTGAAGGACTGATGGTGAGCCGAGCGCTCCCTGATCAAATTCGAGGTTTATACCATGCGGGCAGCTGTGGAATCATTATGTCCGGTTGGCTTGGCACCATTAATTACGGTGTTATTGTAGCGAACGATGTTATTAATCAGCTGAGCAAAATGCCCGCAACCTCCCCCGTCGCATCGAACTGAAATCCCATGACCCATCCCAGTTTAGAAAAGATCCACGCAGCAATTCCTCATCGGGCACCAATGTTGTTGGTGGACGAGATTGTTGAACAGGATCAGGAATCAATTGTCTGCAGAAAGACGTTTCATCAGGATGAGTTTTTTTTTCAAGGGCACTATCCTGAGCATCCGCTTACTCCGGGGGTCATTCTGTGCGAGTCCGCAGTGCAATCGGGAGCAATCTTGTTATCGGAAATTGTTGCGGTGTCCAGCGGAGTTCCTGTTTTGACCCGCATGGGGGATGTTAAATTCAAGCGAATGGTCCATCCGGGAGACACAATTGAAAATCATGTCAAACTTGATGAGGTCGTATCTACGGCCTACTACATGACCGCGCAGATTAAGTGCAATGGTAAGATGGTAGCTCGTTTGTCGTTCACCTGTACAATTGCTCCGTCCGGTAGTTGATGCGAAAGATGGTACGATGCCATGCGTGAACCAAGCCTTTAGGCCTGTGAAACGCTCGAGGCAAGTTGCTTTTTGTAGCGGGAATTATTTTATATCGAGGGATTGTTATGGACTTTCTTCAGTTGGCTGGAAAAACGGTTCTGGTTTTTGGGGTAGCTAATAAGAAAAGTGTTGCCTGGCATATTGGCAAAACGCTTGAAGAAGTTGGGGCTACCGTGGTTTATATCGTCCGCAGCCCAGAACGGAGAGAGTCGGTAGCTAAGCTGATGGGAGACCGGCCCTGTTTTATTTGTGACGTGGAATTCGAAGATCAAATAAAGCGTTTAAGAACCGAAATAGGGGCGGAGTTTCCTGTTGTCCACGGTTTGGTTCACTCAATTGGGTTTGCCGACTATGACGAGTCTGGGATTAAACCGTTTCACGAGACGACGAAATCTCAATTCTTACGGACAATCGACATCTCTTGTTTTTCGTTTATCTCTTTGGCGAACGAGTTCAAAGATCTGCTCGCTAAGGATGCATCGGTAATTACCATTTCCATTTCAACGACTCGAATGGCGTCTGAAAATTATGGATTTATGGCGCCAGTCAAAGCAGCGCTCGATAGTTCGCTCGTATTTTTGTCGAAGAGTTTTAGTAAATTTTCTGAGGTCCGGTTTAATGCGGTAGCGGCAGGCTTGCTGAAGACGTCAGCATCGGCAGGAATACCGGGCTTTGTAGATAGCTATATGTTTGCCGAAAAGGTCATTCCAAGGAAACGCGCGGTTTCAACCCAGGAAGTCGCAAACGCGGCCTGTTTCCTGCTCAGTCCGCGCTCCTCTGGAGTCAATGCCCAAGCGGTTGTGATTGATGCTGCCATGTCGATAAACTATTTTGATGAGGAAATTGTTCAGGATTCTATGAACTTAAACTGAATTTGAAATCACTGGCTAGGAGTGTGGATTCTTGTATTTTTCCGGTTACAATAAGGCTTGGCCGTTGAAGATCGTACACATCCAGATTCAAAAGCAAGCATGGGAATTCGGTTTACCTGTAAAAATTGTCTGAATCGACTGAACGTCAAAACGTCGCAGGCCGGTTGCAAGCGGCAGTGCCCTCATTGCTCGGCGGAGGTAATTGTTCCAGCTGTGACTTCTGCTTCGATTGAGCGTACTCAAGATGTTTCTCGCCCGGCGGTAAGACCCCCAAAACAGAATTTCTCAATTGGGGGTAATGAAGGAAATCAACCAGGGACCATTTCGGTGAAGGCAACGTTGCCCAATCGAATCCGCCAACGAGTAAAGCGTCCTAAAGATCAGCTTTTAAAGCACCGTCCCCCAGATATCGCGCCTGAGGAAATTGGCCAGTCAGTCGAAACCTTCATGCTGGGTAAACCGCAATTGCCCCCAACTATGGGTAAGGTTGATCCAATTCTTCAGGCACCTAAACAGATTTGGTACTTGCGAAATAAAGAACTGGGTGAACTCGGTCCATTGAAAGGCCGACTGATGCAGAAGCGTCTTGATGCGGGGGACGTCACGATCGGATCGCTTGTTTGGCGTGGTGACTGGGGAGGCTGGATTCCGGCTGAAAAGGTGTTTCCTAGTTTAGTTGCCAAGGCCGAGGGCATTCGTTTGCAGCAGAAGCGGTCGAGGGCATTCAAGGAATTGCCGATTGAGTTGCGTAAACCAGTACCTCGAAAGAAAAAGAAATTGACCGCAGTTGAAAAGAACCAAAGGAAAAATCGGTTTTTCGCTGCCTTTGTAATCAGTGGCATAATGGCAATTTTTGTATTACTGGTTGTGGCCATGAAAATTGTAATTGATAATCCCTAGCCAGCGGATCGTTTGCGGCTACGGATTTTGTAACGCGAGTTTGTTTCTTAGGTTGAATTTAAATTAAGGTAAGTGTTGATGAGATTTAGTGCTCAGAGAATTGCTTGTTTGGTTGGTTTTGTTTTTGTCGCGTTCGCTGTGAATAGCGGTGTTGGTCAAGAAACGGCAACAGAAAAAAAAACAGAGGTGGCGGAATCAAAGGCCGCTCAGGAAAAACCATTGACGGTTTTGGTAGCCGAAGACAGCATTAAGTTTACCGCGACTGGTAATTGGAAATCAGTTCCTCCAAGAAGCCGGATGTTGGATGCTGAATTGAAGATTCCAAAAGTTAAAGGTGATGAAGCTGATGGTCGGCTAACGATCATGGGTGCCGGTGGATCAATCGAAGCAAATATCGTCCGCTGGCAAGGTCAGTTTACCCAGCCAGATGGCGGGGATACTGCTGACAAGACCAAGCAGTTAACGATGGAGATTGATGGCCAAAAAGTTAATTTCGTCGACATCACCGGGACGTTTATGGATGCCGTTGGTGGACCGTTTAGCGGAAAGCCCAAGGTAGAACGAAAAAATTATCGAATGCTCGCAGCGATTATCCAAACGGAAGCCAATGGAAATTACTTTGTGAAACTGTATGGGCCTAAACCGACGATTGACAAAAACGAGAAGTATTTCAAGAAGATGTTAGAAAGCTTGAAAGTTTCAGACTGAATTTCTCGACCACAGTCGAAATTGATTCGCCGGCCTTTGATAAATGCCCGGTAGAAATTGTTCTGCGGGCTGTCCGGCGATATCTAGCAAAGTAACTAAAGCAATGGCCTGAATTCTCGAATGGCCTGCTCTGTTTGTTGGATGTCGTCGGGAATCGGCGCAGAGATCGACATTTCGTTTCCGTCGATTGGATGCTGAAATTTTATGTTGCGGGCATGGAGCGCCTGTCTCTCAAGCAGGATCGTTTGATCCTGATTCTTTCGTGTGAGGTCGTGCAAGTGTAGTTTGGCTCGACCGCTGTAAAGGCGATCGCAAAGCACGGAGCAACCAATGTGTGCCATGTGGACACGGATCTGATGAGTCCTACCCGTTTTTGGCTTGACTCTCACGCTGGCAAAGCCCTGGTATCTTTCGATGACTTCGAAGAAAGAACTTGCGTTTCGACTTGTCGAATGGCCGATTCGAATCGCTTTCTTTTCTCTTTGGTAAGGGTGCGCGCCGATTGGCTTATCAATGATGTCGCGATCATGGTTCGGAGACGGGGAAACGATTGCAAAGTATTCTTTTTCGACAATTCGTTTCTCGAACTGGCTTGCCAAGTTAATGTGGGCTGCATCTGACTTCGCCACCAAAATGACACCGCTGGTGTCGCGATCGAGGCGATGAACAATCCCGGGGCGAGTCGCACCGCCGATCGAACTGAGTTGTTGGAAATGAAATGCAAGGGCGCTGGTAAGGGTTCCGGACCAATGGCCTTTCGCAGGATGCACGACCATCGAGGGTGGCTTGTTGATCGCAACGAGGTGGTCATCCTCGTAAAGAATATTCAGCGGGATGTCTTCCGGGATCGCATTTTCAGGTTCCGGTTGCGGTGGAAGGAATTCAATTTTTTGTTCGCGCTTAAGTCGAGTCGAAGATTTAGCATGATTTCCATCGACACGTACCTTTTTTGCAGCAATTGCTCGTTGTAATTTGACGCGACTGAATTTTGGAAAGTGACGAACCAGGAAAGCGTCGAGTCTCTCGAGATGCTCTTCCTCGGAGACCGTAAGCACTTGCCAGTTGGGCGTTGGTTCACCCAGTTGCGTTTGCTCGGATGCGATGTTTGGATCAGATTCGTCGTTGATCATAGTTTTCCCGGGTCAAAATTCATGGCTCGCATCATACCAATAATCGCGATAATCTCAGCCCCTAAGAGCAAACCTCGAAGTTCACATTTCGGTAAATTGCCAACGAGGCAGATTGAATCTCTCACGTCGCTACTTCGCGGCGGCGCGGTAAATGAATGGGGAAATTGAGTGAATATTGGAGTTTTGTGTCTAATCCGCCTATCATGGGAGTAGGAAGCGTCGAAAATGGAGTTGATAGAAGTCAATTTTGCTGATTCATTTTTGAATGTCTGCAATCTTTATTATTGAGTTAGTTAAATTCGGCTTAGATCGAATCGCTGACCAGCGTTATTTGCCGCCAACAAAATCATTCTGGATTGGTTATGAAATTTATTGAGATGACTGGTGAAACATTAGACGAAATCATTAATGATGGAGAGTTGCACTCTCAAGACTTGTCCGCGGCCGGGGTCATGGTCTCATCCATTGTGAGGATCAATCAGCAAGGTGACATTGAGGTCAGGTGCCCCAACAAATGGAGAGTGATCGGTGGTTTGCTGGGTGACTTCGAAGATCGAATCAAAAAAACGACCGGTCTCGACTGGGCTTAATTACTCGTTAGAAATCCGGGGCTGGCGGCCTCAATTTCCAGCAGCTCGTCAATCCAAATTCGGATGTCATTTTCATATTCTGAGGCTAGATCATCCTTAACCAGTTGCCGATGGAAAGCTGCCGCGCCAATCTCAACTAAGTCTGCAGCTTCGGCAGACTGGAATCGTTTCTCAGGGTCGGGATCAATCAAGCCTTGGCAAAATGACATTAGTAAATCGTTGGTCGAGACTTCAGCAGGTAAGAGCTCGTGCAGGCGTTCGGGGAGCGTCTGTTTTGCTTCAATCAACTTGGCAAAATCATTGATGCCCCCGAAGACCGGTTTACCCGCAAGTAGTTCGACAGTGACGTAGCCTAAACTGGCCAAATCACTGCGGGGCGTGTTGTCTGTGCCCTGCAAGACTTCGAGTGCGGCGTAAGAAGGCGTACAGGCGCGACGCTGCGGCGGATCGGCGATGTCGAAGGCTGATCCAATGTCGATGATCTTTGCATGCCCACTTCTCTTCAGCATTATGTTTCCTGGTTTTACATCGCCGTGAACAATTCCATGGCGGTGCATCGCAGCGAGAGCTTCGAGGCAGTCGCGAACGATCGCAATCGCGACTCCCGGTTTGAATCGTGGTTGTTCAGGGCCAACGGTAACCAAAACATCGTTGATGTGTTCCCAGCGTTTTTCACTGAACCGTTCTTTGACGGTTCCGAACATTTTCGGAGTGAGTAGCCTCCGAAGGTCAAACCCTTCGACCCATTCCATGACCATCATTCGAATTCTGTCGCGATCCAGAAAATTTTCGACTACCAGAAGATTCTCGTGTTGGATTCGAGCAACTTTCGCCGCGACCCGTCCCATTCGGGACATATCGGAGTCGTAGTGGTTAGGGGATGAGTAGCGCTCTGGCGAGAAAATTTTCAGGGCGACTGGAAGTGTGAATCCGTCCGAACCACGTCTTTCCGTCAAATAAACCACACCCTGTCCACCAGATCCTAATTTCGTTAAGAGCCGCAGGTGGGTCGTCCAGCTGTGTCTTTTTTCACGCAGGATCTCTTCGTAGAGTTTGTGGAGCTCCGCGCATTGATTGACATGGAAATCCCCTTCTTGGGTTACCGTGGGGGATAAGTCTTCTTCCGAAGTAATGTTTAGATTTTCGCCGTCAAAATCCAATGGATGGTTCCTCGGTGATGCTTACGTTTTCCGGTGCAATTGCTTGGTTGAGAATCGCCTTATTGAAGGATGTTAGCCGCCCTTTATTGTGACAAACCTCTTTCCTCGCGGCTACCTTGAATTCTTTGTCTCGGGTTATTCTTTTAGAAACTTTACCAGTTAAAAGGGATTCGATATTCGGGGCGGGGAAAACCAATATTTTTATCAACTAGATTCAGCAATGAATCGCCAGTCGTGAATCGTTTGATATTCTCGCAGAAAATGTCAATGGTGACTGGAATTCTAAGTGGAGACTGAGCTCCAACGTGTGGAGAGATAATTACATTGTCCATCTCCCATAAAGGTGAGGACGGGGGTAATGGTTCCGGTTCGACGACGTCGAATCCAGCACCTCCGAGTCGTCCGCTCGAAAGTGCATCAACCATGCTTTGAGTTTCTACAACTGAACCTCTCCCGACATTGATGACATAGGCTCCAGGCTTCAGAAGATCAAATTGCTTTTTTCGAATTAGATTCTCATTCGAGGAGGAAAGTGGCAAAGTGATGATCAAGACATCGATTTCAGGGAGCATCTCATCCAAACCGGAGTCGGGGAGGATCTGATCAATGACTCCCTGGTTGAGCAAGTCAGTTGCGGAATCAACAAAACAGTCGGTGGCAATGATGCGGTTAACCATTGGCCGAAGTATATGAGCAATCCGCTGACCATTTCCGCCTAGTCCTGCAATCCCAATGGTTTTGCCGAACAGATTGTCTGTGGGGCGTCGGACAAACTGTTTTGCCTGTTGTGCTTTAAAAAATACTGGACTTCTTCGTATTAACCCCATTAGCAGCGACATCATTTGTTCACCGACTTGTGGTGCAAATAGCCCAGAACAGCCGCTAACCAAAATGTTGGAATTTATGACCGAGGGAACTAGGCAGTGATCCAAGCCTGCCGCTGACGATTGAATCCACTTAAGTTTCCCTTGGGCGACAACACGCTCCCAGTTAACTGGCACTTTGGCATGTCCGCAAAATATGTCAGCATTAAAGATCTCTTCGGAAATGGTTTCCTGATTCGCAACAATCACCTCAAACTGCTCTGCAGCAACGCCGCGAATTGTATCGGCGTCTGATTCGGATAATGGAAAGCAGGTTACAATTGTTTGGGAGGACATAGTGAGAGTTCAGATTAAATGAATTGCAAGTATTTGCGAATTCTGTGGAATTGAGGTGTGAGACTCGAATTTTAGTCTTGTTCGAACGCATTGCCGAGACCAGATTGACTTCAATTGGCAATTCCACGAAGTGCTTTGGTTACCGGTGCTAATTTTGAGAGTAATTATAATTCTTTGGAGTCTTGGTGGGAAATTGCTAGGATGAGAGTGTATCGTGATTCAATTCAAAGATCTTTTAAGCTGATTCCAAATGTCGCTTCACCAAAATCGCTCAAACGTTGTTTTTGCCTTTCCTTGTATTGTTTTGCAGACACTATTCATTTTCGTGTTGTCGGCAGCGGACGACCACGCAATGGCAGATGAGATTGCACGTCGGCCAAATATTTTGGTCGCAATTTCGGATGACCAGTCATGGATACATACCTCTGCGAGCGGTTGTCGAACTATTGCAACGCCTAACTTTGATCGCGTCGCGAAAGAAGGTGTGCTGTTCAATAATGCAATTTGTGCATCCCCCGGCTGTTCGCCGTCCCGAGCTTCGATTTTAACTGGTCGGTATCCATGGCAACTCGAACAGGCTGGAACTCATGCCAGTTCCT
>Ga0214479_100566_pt1 | contig 20947 bp, 19 predicted proteins | sample M1_20Mar14CPVII9_5_FD_165054 | JGI IMG/M metagenome (GOLD analysis project Ga0214479, IMG submission 165054) | Marine eukaryotic communities from Monterey Bay, California, United States - M1_20Mar14CPVII9sort6BwellE14 | ecosystem: Environmental > Aquatic > Marine > Unclassified | place: USA...
AACTTCAGGACACGTTTGGCCATCAAGTTGGGGTATAGCAGCATGTAGGTTGTTGAATAGTAGATGATTGGCATTGGTTAGATGTATAACAAGGTCAGTAACACTCCCAGCATGATTGTAAGTCCCTCCATCATACTTTTACAGTACTTTTGTTTGTTTAGAGTTGTTATATGTTGTTAATTGACATTATGTAAGCATAACAAGGTGCTGTTATTTAATGTTAGAACTATATCCCTTATTCAATAAGATCCAATTGGTGGATACTCTGTCTCGTGAAATGATGCTGGGGGCCAAATTACTTCCTTTTGAATTGGTGCAAATGCTAATTTCGCCAAACGAGGTTGTTTCTTTCGCCCTCTACCAGCTCCTTTCTTTCTAAACTCATTCAATATGCGAATAGATCCATTCAACTCTTTAACTCGTTTAGCATCCTCAATACTAGCCATATCACAAAATGCTGAGCCGTAAAATGCACCCGATGTATGATCTGATTGTAAAATAGTCAGAGCAAGGGAGAAGATGTTTTAGAGAGACGACATGAGACAGTTCTACAGAGAAGGTAAATGGCAATTCTCAGATATACTCACCAGTAATCCAATGGATACTCTTTACTTTGCAGTTGCATACTTCAAAAGATCGGCGTAGCTTGGATGCAGTTATGGTTAGTGGAAGCTTGCCGACAAATACCCGTTGCGATATGCAGTCTAATTTGGCAGAACCACTACTACTACTAACTTTTTGACCAGTCACTGCGTCTACCCCTCCACGAGCAATCAATCCGAGTTTGCGCTTTTGACCAACAAGGTCTGGTGCAGTGTTGGGTCTAAAAAGAGAATCATTAATAAGCCATGTAAGGTCTAATACTTCGATGATAAACACAGCAACAACGAGACAGTGTTCACAACTTACGTTTGATACCCCTGCTTACATAAAGGACACGCCAACTTTTGAGGTGCACTTATTGCATCATCTTGACATTTATCACATACTATAACAGGCACAGAGCATGGAAGTTCGGATGATGGAATGATCGCTGCACATTTATGCTGACCACGATAGGATGCACAAGGTTCATTACAGAGGCAACATAAACTTTCTACATCTTTCTCCAACTCATCGGAAGTCTTCTGTGCCGGAGTTTGATCCATTCGTTTATCAAATAGATAGTTCTTTCCTTTCCAATAGCCGCCTTCAGGGAATGTCTTGAGATATCGTTCGATACCACCACGCACCATCACAACATCCTTTGTTTTGAAATCGGGCTCTACATCAGTGATTTGATTGAGTAGAGCGGTGGCACGTTCACATCTTATACCCCCAGTACCTATATGATAATATTTACAAGAAGATATCATCATGTGGTTAGAGTTGGGAATAACCAACCAGAAAGAACAAAATGATTTATTTGGTATAATACACTCACAATACATCATCACAGTCTTGTCCTTCAGTTGTGCTTTTGTTTCTGGGGCATTAAGCCACTTGGGGAAATCTGCAGATGTCCGCATCTTCGGATCTAGTAGTTTAGCGCCATTTTCGGGTGGATTGAAATGGCCAATGTCTGACTCATAAGCATTCCTAACATCACTGTGTGGGAAAAGAGGATGTATGTATAATGTTAGATGAATACTCTAGTACAAATATAGTAAGATAAATAAACTTACATTATAACAGTGTCTTTCTGCTGCATTGCCTTGTGATAATCAGGTGCATCTAAATGTTTACCACTATGTCTGTTCAACGACGGTGCCCGTATACCCTATTATTGCAATAGCAGGAGAAAGATGATCAACATATTGTTAGAAGAAATAGAACCAAACCACAACACAAGGGCAATAACGATGATTGGTCAGGATTACAATGAAAGTATGCACCATCATAGGCAATGTGATGATTCGAAGGCAGCTGTGAACTACGACGCCCACCTTCGGGTGCCTCTATATCAACACCTTCGTGTGTTTGTGCTACACTTTTCATATTCTTCATTCCAATCAAATCACATATTATGAGGTATAAATACAACAAACTTACATCAAGCGTATATCCCACTAGCTCGTCAACCTTTCGTAATGTAAACGTACGAAATCGTTTGGTATTATCAACTCCATCCTCTAATTTGAAATCAGTTTGATTAAATAACTCTGGTTGCCATGATCTTAATGCATAACAGAATGCGCGTATATCATTAGCACTAGCTGTTAAAGTACAGTTTAAACCCTCCGGAGCACATCTCCCTCTTCCAGTAATGTTAAACTTCTTTGCCAATTCATGTATCTTATTCAATACGGCCTTGTGTTCTTTAGACGACCAACTAGGTTCTTTGTATTGATAGAACAGACATATCGTACAGTATGCTTTACCATTCGATGAGTGTTGTGGAGGCGCAGGCAATGGACGGTTGGCAGTGCTTTGTGAAGCGGATATATCAATTGATGTATGAGATAAACCAAGCTCTTTTGCAGTCTTTGTAGATTCAGCTTCTAATGATTTACGAAGTGCTCTTCGGGCTTCTTTCCTTGCCTTCTTTGCTACTTGTGAAGATGATGTTTGTGTTGATGTTTTGTCCATAATATTATTTGATACCGTATAATACTATTTTCGCTTATTGAGTATCAATTGAAGAGCACCAATAATACATTTGAACCCTTGGATATATTTTACGCTATCAAAAATCTCTGTTGATATGGGGTACCTAGAGTTGATACCACCTCGGATTTGATGTTTATGAGCTCTCGAAACTGGAAACACACAATAAGGAGTTTCCTATTGAAAACTAATTTAGAAACAGCTGATTTTCATGAGAACTTGAAGAGCAGCTGTGTCGTATCAGGATACCGCCAGATGCCCTACCGCCTACCATAAGGCAAAAACGCAACAATGATGTGTATCAAATATTCTCACTACTAGCACCACTAATTTCCACCTATCAACCATGAAGGCAACGACAGCAGCATCACTATGGGGAGGAGATATTGCATCTTCTCTCAATCCAGCTTCATCGTCCAGCAAGGACGACAGTAAGGAGAAAATTATACCATTTTTGAGGTTAGTTAAATTTTGATGTATATGATGTGTTCCCCTATGTATATCCCCTTGTACTATAATATAAATTCCCTAATCATAATGTTTATTTAACAATTGCAATTCCTATACATAGGCAACTAACGGAAATGTTGCAAAACAACGACGAGTTAATATCGTTCGTTCCTGGCCGTAAGTAAAAAGTTATGAGTGGAGATTTTTATGTTTGATGGCTAATTGCAATCTTATTATAACTTATATATTACAACACCACCACGGCACAACATTTTGATGTTTGATTAACATTGCAATTACTAATTAATATGTTATTACACTATCTATACAACACCACCAACACAGAACGTCTTCCAAACGAAACTATTCATGGCAAGATTATAGTTCATGATCGAGCACGTGTACAGAGTGAAATCCTACCAATCTATTTCAACCACGCCTCATTCGCAAGCCTACGACGACAATTAAGCTACTTTTCTTTTGTTCGTGTTGGCAAGTCTCGTCAATCGGGTGTTACCTACACGAATGATAATGTTATCGAATTATCTGACATACGCAAGCTAAAACGACGTGCAGTTGGTAAGGTCGCTCAGGCTCCAACCACAGTTGTTAAACAACAGAAGAAGAACAATAAGAGTTCGAGTAGTAGGAAGTTGCCTACACAAAAGCTTGCTTTGCAGAGAAAGCTTCAGGCTCAGCAGAAAGAGCAGCAGCAGGATCAGTTGTCAACTACATCTGCTGATGTAGCCTCCGCCGTACTTAGTGGGAAACTCCATGCCGCAAACACTAATGATCGCATGGAGAAAGATAATAACACTGATACTACTGAGAGAGCTCGTCATAATACAAGCAGTGGTACTCAATCCTCTATCTCTCAGAGTACTACATCATCGACTACTTCGAATTCTGGTAATTCTAAGCGCAGCAGTAGTAAGAACTCCAAGGTGAAGAAGATTAAGGAGGTCAAGAAGCGTAAATCTTTATCATCGTTTCCCAAACCGTCCCTTCCAAGGAAAGTACGTGCGCGATGTGATAAACTACTATCAATTAATAATATCGTACCGTTTATTCATCTACCAGCCGGGCATCGTCGGACACAGTCCTCTTCTAGGGCATCATCTTCTAGAAAGAAGAAAGAGGCTGCATCATCTACGACTGGAAGTCGCGCTGACTCTGCAAGTGATGTTCGTGCACGAGTTATTCAATCCAAGTTTTTGAACAATACGGCTTCTACTACCGACAAGCCAGCTGCTACTATAACAACAGCAGCGCCAGCTAGTGGCGGCGGCGGCGGTGGTGGTAGAGAGCGAGGTGCAAGTTGTGATGTGGCACATGCTTTATTAGCGTTAACAAAGGGGGAAGATCGTTAATAGATCTTTTCTCTCCTAGATGCATGCTCATCAAGAACATTTACATATCAAGTTTTTGTCGATCTGCCCTCTTTGTTCATTTCCTATTAATGGATTTATGTGGGGTAGATTATAATTTTGAAAGTTAACTAAGAAGTTACTACTAAGAAACTTGTATGTAGGCTCATCATTGCCTTGTTAGGTTTACTGCTTCTTTCTCATAGTGCACACTCTCACATCACTTCTCGATTGATTCCAATAGCATGGAAATATATTAGGAAGATGCTCGAGCGATTGTTCATATTCACAAATGATATGATGTTTCTCAAGTTGATTCTCAAAGATGCCAAATGTTCTCTCATTTCTATATGTGGTTGCAAATATAGCAATCCTCTCACTTCCAGTCTGATTGTCCAGGAACTTTGATACAGTCGAGACGAGATCTGGTATACAGTTTACATCATACACAACATCAGCTGCAAGCATAACATCAGCTTTTGATATTGCTTCTATACTTGATTGCTCACTAGCATCTTTGAGTTCATTTTCATTCTGCATGTTTGAATAATCTCCCCATTCAAGCTTTCCCTATAATCATCAGTATTGAGTATATGGTGAGGCGATTGAAAGCACACAACATATCCAAAAGTATCAATCCTTCATACTCACCACAGTAACAGTGTCTGGCAGAACGCCTCTTTTTCTTAACCATTCCTCATTTATATCCACATTGTAACTCAGATTATCCAAACAAACTTCAGTATAGTCAGTCATATGGACAGACTTGGCCCTGCTACAACCAGCAGCTATCAATCCAGTCAATCCAACACCAGCGCCTAGCTCAACAAGATTCTTATCTTTTACACAATGTGGATTGTATATTATATATTCGGCTAAACATGCTCCAGCCTCCCACACCTTTGCTACTCCAACATCGTTGTGATGTGGATATGTTCTTATTTGTATTATATCATCATCATCGTCATCTTCTTTATTATTTGTCGATGGAGATGTATCATTATTATCATTAATTTTCATGCTACTGTTTGATTTGGGTATTATTCGAAATGTAACAAGTGACGAGCTTGTAGGATCTGGCAATGTACTGCATTTTGTCATTGAAAAATAACAAACCAATGAAGCAAGGTTATCATCTTGTAATTCGATATTATATTCTTCTAATTTGGTAATATATTGCTGGAGTAGTTTTTGTATATATCGTCTTGATGGCAAGAAGGTAATGATTGACCAATCTACAATGACATCTTCTTCTTCTTCTTCTTCTTCTACTTTGATGTTTGCATCATTTATTATTGATATATCATTGCATTGTTTAGCGACGGATATTATCAATGACACAAACTTTGCTTGAGAGTTGGTCATGTCATTAGTTCCCAGAGTAAACGAATCAATGACAGTTTTGATTGGTGCCATCGAGCGTATCAATGCTTCGGTTGTATAATAACTCTCCGACATGATCACGACATCTAATAGGTACTCCTCAACAATCTATCACCGCTCAGTACGACATATTCAAGCAATCTAATAAGAGTTAAGCTAATAAGAGGATGATATATTATGTCAACCTAAAGAGTTTGGTAAATAAATATTGAATTAAAATGGATGGTGATGGTGAAGAGGAGGATGATTAGGATACGGTATCCTATACTATCATACATATGCCAACGCCATTTGTTGTTGAGAGTGTTGTCGCAACTATTCTATGCTTATTAACCATGAACTAGAGTACCCAGAGTATACGAGCTGTATTATCATTTGCAGAAAACCTAAGCTTGGTTGAGGTGATGGTTAGGGAAGAGTAGATAAGATCAGATTTTGGTATCCTTCTTCTACTCGAGCATAAAACTCGGAACACAACAGCAACCTACGCCTCTTTGCTTGGATGGACATATTTTATTGAGGACCTTAGTGAATGGATAGTAGCTTAGGGGGTCGATCCAATCAATAGTTACATTTATACAGCCTTTATCCAGAGGGCAGTATCAAATCGGAGGGCACAAGATAAGAAGAAAGAATTGAACGGTAACTTTATTCAAATGACTCTCAATGTATGCCTTTCCGGTATCTTAGTCACTATGTCCCTATAAGTTCCTATGCGATTTTTTGTAAAAATTGACTGCACGTCTTGTATCACGAATACACCGACCGCATACAATAACACAATTCTTCACAAAGAGTATCAGCTTCACACATAAATAAAAGAATTAGTGCCCTTCTATCTCACGGAGTTGAGAATATCAGTATAATTTAATATACTATCATATCAATATCAACAACAATACAACAACTTCAACTAGATATAAAAAATATCAAACGATGAACTCCTATGCCATGCCGCCGCCAACCAAGAACAACACTCCATTTGCAAGTGAGGGGGCTACTACTATTCCCTCCACCATTGCAACAGCAACAATAGCAAGGGCACTGCCCAAACCAAAGAGGCCATTATCTGCATTTAACCTATTCTACAGATACAAGAGACAACATATCATCAAAACACTAGCATCCAACGTCGTGGGTAGTGTCGATAAGGATACACTACGTCAACTAATCGAGGCCCCTCCGGGGTTGGAGGATTGCTACAAGTACACCATGGTAGATGCATCACCCGAACAAGTGATTCAACTCCGTCGACAAAACATTCGTGAGGAATTGAAAGATCATATGAACGCACGTGATGCCAAGGCACGAGCACATCGTAAAGATAAAAGTATGGCAGGGTCATTATCATTCGTTGAGTTAGGTAAACTTATGAATAAAAGTTGGAAGGAAAGTTGTGATGATGTTGCCAAGGAGATATTTAATGCACTTGCCGAGGTGGGTAGGAATAAGTATCGTCAACAAGTGAAGGAGTATCATGATATGAATAAGTTATTGGGGTTGGGTAAGGTGTCAAAGGTATCCAAGAAGAAGAAACGTAAGCAGGATGAAGAGGATGAGACTACCAAGATTACCAAGCTGTCCAACCAAATGGATATTGCAACTGAGAAGTCCAACGGTACTATTAACACCTCATCATCACCACCACTGCAAAGAGATCTATCTACTGACAGTAGTAAGTTGAGTGATGAAGATGATAATATGGTGGTGGCAAGTTTGCTACAACTCAGTAATCAACGAACTGCTACTCCTCCGGTAAAGAGGCGCAAGATGAATGGTCCTATCAAGAAGAGAGTACTCAATACGGTTGAGAAACCAAATCTTCTAGACCTACTCTCCTCCAACAATTCGGTCGAAGATGGAAGAAGTACTGTTGACCTACCAAGAAGAAGTGTCATGTCAATGCAACAGACTATGGCTGATTTAAGTCTCCGACAAAACCAGCAGGGAGGGGGATATACTTATCCTCGACCACCAACAAGGTTTGATACACTTCCAAACGAATCCGAGCTTATATCTCGTGTCATGGACATGGAGAGACAGTTAACCCGAGAACGGAATGAGAGAGTTAGATCTCGTATGTTGGTACTCCAAGATCAAATCTCAAGAGGTTTATTTGATAGTGCCATCACTGAACAGGCTAGAGACAATATATTGGCTTTTAATGCCCCAGTGCCGCCGCCCAACCACACCCTTCCAATGGGCAATAACCAAGAGAGTTTGTTGACGAGCCTTGTATCTGCAAGTATGGCCCGTCAATCTGCTCAACAAGAACAAGAACAACGAGCTATGCTACTGCACAAGATTCTTAGTCAGCGTTCCCAACCTCCTCCTTGTACGGCACCCCTTGTTCATAAAGATACTGTCCCGAGAGCTGCATGAGTGGCAAATTATGTGGCATCAAGGCAAGTTATATTAGATACGTGTTGATGCTTTGTTGATAGTTGCTATGTATTATGTTAGAGACTAGATTGTTTTTAGCTATAGATTTAATATTGTAATTACCAGATTGATCAAACTATATAGACATCTGTTAGTACCCTAGAGCGCAGCCATCAGCTCTACCATCACTACCTGCACAGAGCACGCCAGTTTCTCTATCTCGATGTATAATCTGAGCTCGTCCAAAGATCTCTCGCTCATGACCACTGACGTTAGCTTTCATCTTATGACCCATCTCTTTTAACTTCGAAACTGTACTTTCATGGAAGCCTTCCTCAAGGTAAACCATACCATCTCTTGTTCCGTCTAATATGCAGAATCTAGGACAATCTATGGCTGCCTGTGGATTCATCCCATTTTTCAAGAGATTGACTACCAACTGCATATGACCTTGAGGTTGCATGAACCCTCCCATATTGCTGAGAGATGCATATAACTCTTCGGTATCAGCATGTGTGAGCATGGCAGGTATAATCGTATGGTACGGACGCTTGTTCGGTTGCAATGAGTTGGGATGTGAAGGATCGAGCGAGAAACCAGCGCCTCTATTCTGAAGAGTAAATCCACAATATGTAGGACAAAGGCCAGTACCGAAGCCCATATAATTGGAATTGACAAAACTCATTGCATTCCCTTCCTCATCAACAATCTGAAAACTCACAGTACAGCTGGTTGATTCTGGTATACCATGGATCACAGCCTTTTCAGTATCAAACAGTTCCATGGCTCGCTTGGATATGCGTCCTCCATCTAGTAACCACTCGGTAGTACTCTCCTCCTGTTTGATGTGGTCAGGATCGCACACGTGAGATCTTGCATCTGCAAAGCCAAGGCGCATCATCTCAATTTGGGCATGTAGCATTTCTGCAGATGGTTGGGGATGATGTGGTGGTACTTCATCATCAAATATCACTTCCTGAAATAACGAAGGGTGAACCCTTCCACTGTCTTCTAAAGCAGATAATCCTTCTAAAGCTATAAGTCCAGCTATACCTTGGCCATTGGGAGGAACTTCCATTACGTTTATCCCATGATAGTTGACACATATTGGTTCGGGATATGTTGAGGAATGGTTCATCAAATCTTCCTTTGTTAATACACCGCCATGTTTCTGAACAGTCTCTACTATTGCCTCCCCTGGAAACGAATTGTAAAACCCATCTTTGGCACCGTGTTCACCTAAGCTCTTCAATACTCTGGCCATATGTGGATTCTTAAACAACTGACCAGGTCTAGGACCTGTACCCTTTCCATCTACACTCATTTCAACCAATCCATTTTCAATCTCATCTTCAGTATACCATTTTGTTATACAATTCATCTGCTGACACCATCTCATTGCAGTTAATGTTGAAACGGGGAACCCTTCTTCTGCTAATTTTCGTGCTGGTTCAAGTAATTGTGCAAATGTTAATCGTCCCGACCCAAACTTCTTATAGCAATCCTCCCAACCTTGTGCTGCACCCGGTACAGTTACCGAATGTATACCCATTGTAAATTGTGATTCTAATTCCATAGTGGATGATGTGGTTGGATAGAATTGTTTGACTGTATCTATGTATAAATTACCAGGACATCTACCACTACTGTTTATAGCTTGTACTTTTCGAGTGGATGAATTGTAATACAAGCAAAACATATCCCCTCCTAATCCAGTAGAACATGGTTCTAATACAGCTAATGCGGCGGCGACTGCAATACTAGCTGAGATAATGTAGGTGTGAGAGTATGAGAGTAGGAGATCAGATGAAACATATCATGTGCACAATAATATACAATGTACATATCATATATAAAAAGAGGAGAGTAGGAGATCAGATGAAGAACATATCATATGCACATATCATATGTACAAGTACATATCATATATAAAACATATACGCACCATCAGCAGCATTTCCTCCACATCCTCGTAGTATATGCAATCCTATTGAAGTTGCCAATGGTTGTGATGTTGCAACACATCCTTTAGTACAATAGATAGGTGATCTACGAGATGAAAAATGAAGGGGTGGCAATGTTGATGATGTTTCCCCGGCTGCAGTTGATGATAAAAGGGATGCCGGTGGTTTGTTGATCTTATTCTTCTTAGTGCCATTATCATCCTCTTTCTTTTCAGATAGAGCACCAAACCACATGATGTGTCAGCTAATCTACCTGCAGTAACAACTATCATACAATGAACATACTAAATAAATTGAATAAAATAAATTCTATCGCTAAAATTAAATTTAATCCCCAAAATTCTTCTTTATGTCGCCGCAAAAGAATAGCATGCATGAATAGGGAGGAGTAACACAGGGAGTTTGTAACCATTAAGATAGTAGAAGTAACAACAACAATCGTATACTGGATATAAAAGTGTGGAGAGCACCATACGGCCAACACTAGAATATTAAGCGGGGCGAAGAGTACGGATAAGACGACAATTTTGCAACAAAGACACAAGATATGGGTCTGATTGGTTTCCTCTTTGAGTTAGTAGTTCTCGGTTGTCTAATTGCAGGAAAGTCCGCGTTTGTATTGTTTAACCGTGTGAATGATTGTGTTCAATAAAAAGTCTCGACGAGTTGACTGCTTTATTTGACCTTGGTTTGCCTTTATTGATTGCCCTTCAAGTCATATGTACTAACAAAAGTTACCATTACCATCTCCTCAATTACACTTCATAACATGTGATAACGCGCATCTTCAGGCATTGCATCAGCAGCAGCCGTCGTTGGAACATGTGATATGTTAGTATTAGGTCGAGGTGCTGGTTCGATAGGCCCTTGGCGTGCTAACATTGACGGCATGACAGATGGCTGTGTAGGTTGGGATAAGAGTGATACAGACGCCGATGATTGGCTCACGAACATGGGACGTGCTTGTTCAATGATGGGTCTGATCTTTGGTTGCATCCTTACCTTCTTTGGTTTCTTTAAGCAATGTCTTTGGTAAGTTATATAGTATACACTAGTGCATAAGTTGTGTGCATCTATCCGTATTCTTATATCATATATTCTAATGATATGTATCTCATACTTTTTACAGTCCTTTACTGTTTGGGAATAAGATGATTGATATTAGTGGAGTTATGGTACAAATTTCACTTGCACTAGTTTGGCCAATGATTAGGAGTAGTGTCTGTGATACCTATGGCTGCTCTTGGGGTGGAGGAGCTACTGCCCTCATCTGTTCACAGCTTTTCTTCTTCGCTGCATCAATCTTTACTCGATGCATGCGTGAACCAAGATATGAGCGTAGACAGCAAAGACAGGCTAAGGAGGATGCCGAGAATAGTTTACAAGAGAGTTTATTGCCAAATTCAGAAGCTTAAAATGAAGTGTTCTACTGTAAGAAGGTTAGTCTCGAGGGCGTATAGATTTAGATGTTGTATTGTAATAGAACAGAGGTTGGCATGTAACTGCTCCCAAATATGAACTATCATGTTTGGTTGCACAGAAGTAGTATTTAAAGAAGTATAATATCTTGGTTGTATCATTTACTTTTAATAAGGCGGTACACATACTTGGATATGGATCTCATGTAGTAATATCAAATTAAACCTCATGCTCCTGTTACTAGATATTGCTCCTTTCGTAATAAGGGCAACTCACATTATGCACTCATGACTTCCACTGCCCGTCATCCTCTCGGCATAATTCTTCAATGTATAATATCGTACCATAAAGTACATTGTAAAATCTTCATAGATAATTGTGCACATATCTTACTGATGTATACCACTACCTCAAATTTCAGTACCCTATATTCAGGATAGATGGATGAAAAAGATATCACACTACATCATCTTCCGATACCTGTATTTAGGATAGATGAAGATAGGTACACAACATCGAAATTAGAAGTACACAAACATACATCAAAACAATTCAATAAGAAAAAGTAACTGCTCAGAGAGTATGGTCGCATTATAAATTTCCATCACCGAAAGTAGGGTTACCTTCTTAATTGGCCACCTGCAAGCTCCAGCTTAAACTCAAATCTCGAAAGACGAATTTAAGCCGCGGCTCAAACAGAATGATGCCGAAGGCAACAAAGTATGTATAATCATTGCAGTCTTTGTATATAACATATGAGAAATATAATGTAGCTTACCTCGCCACGTCACCGGCAGTAGATATTTAAAGAGCTCCTAAATAATTTCTTCCATGTCTATTCCTCCCACCATCTCTATTACCTCTTTTCCTACCCTTGGTTCTCTGTTTTTGATGGGTATTATTATTTCGTCGTAAATAACTACTCATAGTATCTTTTTTCTTATTTGCAGACTCTTCAGTTTTGATAGATGATTCATCCCATTCTTTTCGATCTGATGCAGCAATGATGCAATTACCCATCTTTGTTTATATAACCACCCAAGTAACTTATGTCTCTCAGCAATGTGATGTCGATGTATGTGTTGAAAGTCATATCATTGCAATTGTATCTTAAATCTACCAGATTACTAAGTTATTTATGATACTCATAGGCTATGCCTTGCCATGCATCATGTATCGTACCTATGATAGCCAAGCTGATACCCCCTGTACTCGCCATGCAATGGAGTATATAATGATTGATGATGGTAGCCAATCATTTTTTTGGCGATAAATCTATTCTTTATTCGGATTATGAGAGTGTGGTTAAATTTAGATGACGTCGACATACATGACCGTCGCATGCTATTTTGCTAGGTATTCAACTCCTCATATCGATCTGGTGGCGCACGACAATAGGTAGAGCTTTACTAATAAGTACGATATTGAGGTAAGTCGTCTTTAGTATATAGGCGACGTATGGCTGGAGCGGTACCATTACATATTTAATATTAATCTTTGAGTATCCCACTTTGCTTTTGGCCGCCATTGTGTATTTCATTGCTACGATACATGTGCATTATTTTGTTATTTTTTAGAGATAACTTCTCCATATTGTGTGTGTATACTTTATTCGTTAATGTATGCTCATCACTTAGTTCTATATCTCTTTTTCTATCTTTATTTGCAATTCGAAGGTATCCTGTATATAAACAAAGCAAAGTAAGCAAAGCAAACATACACTATTTATGATGTGTCAACCTACACCAGTTACAAAAGAGGTACCTGATAGTTTACAAACGCAAAAGACTGCAAGTTTAACATCCATAAGCTCTGCTGGATCAACTTCTAAGCATATAATACAAGAAAATAATTCAAATATGGATAAATCACAATCAACAACATTCTCTATCAAATCATTCCTATTTTCTTTACTATTGGCATCAATATTATCAATAATAATATTAGAATTTGCTTTATGGTTACCATATCAAGTACCAGGATTATATGACGCATCAATACAAACATATATACCAGCATGGTATAATTATGATATCAAAAATACTAAATTTGATAATTCAAATTGGACATATGGTACTGATTATATATTAACAATTGTTATGTTTTATCTAGCATATAAATGTTACTTTGCTAAAGCACCATCCAATTATCCAAAGGGTATTATTAAGAATCAAAATTCATTCAAGTTACGTGCATACTCATCATCATTACTATTATGTTATGGAATATCAACATTAGCGGGAGGATATTCACATCAAACGTTTACAAGTGTAGACATGTTGAATACAATGAAGTTTCGTATATTTTGGATTATATGCGTTGGTAATGTTAGCTTTGCTAGTTGTTACATGGGATTAATTGGTAGAGAAGTTCAGAGGATATTTGGTGTTAGAGATACTATTCCTTTGGGACCATGGTAAGTTTTTACCTTTCTTGTGTGTTTGCTCACTCTTTGCAAAGGCCTGTAAACTCATATGTTTATTTATCTCGCAACTCTAGGTGGTTCTGGCCCGTGTACGGAACATATATGGTAGCAACATGTGCCTTGGGTTATATTAGTTTCAAACGTCCCGCTTGTGATATATTCATTGCAGGTATCACACAGTTCCCGTCAACCTTTTATTGTCTGGGTGCTTTATGGCTCAGGAAGTGGGCAAAGTCTGCCGAGGATAAGAAGAATGACGAGTCTCCAATTGATTTAGTCCGCTTGCCATATCGAATGATGTATTATATTGGATTCATTGGTAATGCTCCTCTGTTACCCATGTATCCCGTGCTTGTACAATATTCAGGTATGAGTTTAGCCGGAGTAAACACTCTTTTACATACTTGGCTTATGGTCATGTGGGGTATGCAGGGAATTAGTCTGTTGCATCTATGTAATTGCATGAGTTCGTACAAACTTAAAACGGCTACAGACTAAGGGATGGATAGTTACTGATTTAGGATACTGCACTGATAAGAAATTGCGCAATGAAGGTGGAAGAATGAGAAATGCACAATCACCATGAATTCAAATGAGTAAGAATATCAACAGATAATGGTGAAAAGAATAGGCAAAGATGAAGAAATCTGTATAATAGAGACACCCTAGCTAACTTATTAAAGACGTGTAGATTTATCTATTCTAATCTTCTCTAGGGATATCTTAATATCTCAAACTTATGACCTAAACATACCTCTACTAAATAAAATAATTTCATAATCATAACGATATTTCCCACTACTCCATCTCAATCGCTTCGGTGCCAAATGGCGCGCCTTTGTGGACTATCATCGGCAAGATTAGGTGGTACAATTTGTAAATTTAATGAGGAAACAGAGCTGCGATCCAGCAAGTCTCTCCGTTCGCCGTTGGAGGTTGTGAAGTATGCCAGCTCCTAGAAAAGTATAGAGCGAGAGTTTAGTGAGTATTAGTGCATATCATATGCACGAAGTATAACCACGAGGCATACCTTGTCCGTCTGTGAACATTCAAACTCGTCTTCTTTCTCTTCAACAACAACGACCTCTTCTTCTTCAGCAGAGAGATCTAATAGTGACCAGCGTCTGCAGCAACTTTCCTTATCGAACGCAATGTGCTTTGAACCATGATCCTCGCCCAAACTGTTAGCAACTCGCTCAAAATCAAAGTTGAATTCACTGGCTAATCTCATGAGTTTACTTTCCATATCCGAAGTCCAGCCCATTGTGATTGCACTCGACAGCTTCATTTTGGTTGTATTCTGTTGTTGATTGTTATTCTTCATGATGGATAAAGATTCATTGATACGGCGAGAAGATGCCTCGATAGCAGCCTCTTTCTGTCGTGCCGTATCTTCTTCTGAGGTTGGTTTGATATTCTCCTTGTTAATGTCAGTATCCAAAACAGCAACCACTTCACTTTTTGGCATTTCAATCACTTCTTCTTCTACGATAATAATCTCTTCTTTCTTCTGTGACATATCAGCGACGTCTTTCTCTGGCAATTCCGCAACAGTCGTTGGTTCAAAAGACTCGGTCTTGGTCATTGCCGAGTCAATATAGGCTTTACTGATATCAGGCGGAGATTCTTTCGGTTCGTCCTCTAAAACTTCAACGAAAGGTGTCTCTTCAAGCACTTCATACTCTTTGCAGGTCATGAATGAAGTGTCACTCCGTGGACTCGATTCTGAGAACTGTAGCGATGGAGGCTCTTCTTCCTCTTCTTCTGTATTAGCGCTTACCTCATAACGAGGTTTGATGAGTGTAGAGCCACTAGTACTTCTCATACTTTCCTGCCACGCCCTAAACTCAGTTAGCGCCAGCTTGTCATTCTCTTTCTTGGCCAAACGTAGCTTCTCCTTTGTTTCCCTTTCAAGATTTAGTCCACCCTTATTCCAAGCTTCAGAAGTCTCCCTCTCATTATCAAAGATTGGACGATCCAAGTATCTTAAAGACTTGCAAGCAACGACCGTCTTCTTTCTAAAGTAAGACGTCTTGTTAGTAACAGGATTGCCTTCCATATTGATTGACGTTAACTTCTCAATACCTGCAAGGCAATCAATGATATCGCTGCCATCTAAGTGGTTTTTACTCAGGTCAAGGGAAGATAACTGTTTGCACTCTTTGAGATGAGAAATACTAGATGCATTTGATAGTGCATTGTTCGAAAGATTGAGTGTAGTCAAGTTTGGCAGATGAGCCAGGCCTGTCACAGTGCGGAGATTGTTTTCACTCAAGTCCAGCTGTACAAGGGATGTCAAGCCAACCAGGTTCTCGGTTGTTGTCAAAGCATTCTGCTGAAGGAAAAGACAACGTAGTTCAGATAGATGAGACAGGTTCTCTAGGTTTGTCAATCCATTGCCATTCAGCCACAACGCCTTGAGATTGCAGTATTCATCTAAGTTCTCAATTCGTTGATATCCTTTATTGTGAATATATAGGTTATCATTCAAGGAAGGCGTAGAATATCCACCGCTGCTGAGAGCCACTGTCTGCAGCTCTTGTTTTGACATGACGGGAATACTAATCATAGTATCATCTTCCTCATTTATGAGCGTCATTGTTGTATAATACCGTCTTTGCTCTCTCAATGATACTTTTTTTTTGTATAAAAGTATCTATTCATTTTGTATGCCTTAAGAACTTTTCTTATGCCCTGAGACACAGTACATGAACATTATATTGCGGGTATCACTTAGAGATATATATAGTGCTGTTGCCGCAAGCTCAAGGAGAAATAATCTCTACTTTCAAAGACAAGTATCATCAGCAGATAAAAATTAGCACACGAAGATGCGTCGATCGACTGAACTCGTCACGATATCTCTACCAGATGAAGACAAGCCAACTAATAGAATGAGATCAAAATCTGCACCACCTGCTATCACCACACCGACTACTTCAACTAATATCAGTACTCGACAACCTAGACTGTCGCTGTTGAGAAGATTAAGTAATCGATTATTCAAGAAGTCTCGCCGAAAGAAAGAAGCACCCAAAGTATCAGCAGGTGAACAGGAGCAAAGTCCAAGAGGTGTCGTTACTTCTCCATCAAAGAAGAAATCAGCCCCAACTACACCTCTTGATGATGTATTAGCCGAGAGAGGAAGGGTTGATGAAATAAGGGAACTCATTATTAAAGAAGACTTTGATACAGCACTTGCTGCATTACTTTCAGATACCGACGAAGACCTTTGCTACTTTAATAAAGTGAAAGCTGATTCGTTAGGTGACGAACACTTTGATACATTTTCCAACAAGCATGGCCGACTTCTTGATTATGAAGATCGCCCACCTCCAATTGAAGATCGTCGGATTTGCCTTTGGTGCGGTACACAACAAGACTTCGGTCATGCTCTACGATGTCACAACACGTGTATATACCATCCACTAGAGACGGTGACAGATCAACTTGGAGTGGAACATCCAAAGCCGATGGATTTCTGCTCATATCATGTAAAGTTCTGTGTTAATACTACCAAACATGATGTACCAGTACGAATTCGTATCCCCAACGAAGATTCACTTTGTAATGAGTGTTACATCTTGCAGAATAATATGCCTCCAAAATCTTTAGTTCGCATTCCGGGCACAAGAAGGAAGCGGAGTTCACACAAGTAATATTGATGATACCAAATAACTAACCTAGTAGATTGCTGTAATATACGCTTTTGTCTCTCTGCATTAACTCTGTGAATCTTTGACGCTATCCAAGTCACTAACTATTTAAAATATATATGTGTGTGACTCTCTGCAGTAATCCAAAGATCAATAAGCACTATAATTAACAACTAACTTGTGCTTATTGATCTTTGCAGTAATCTATGTCGATGCTACCAAATCACCAACTAAGTGCATAGTACGACACTTTTAAGTGTTAGCCAGTCCTCAGTTGATACTTTTTGTTATTATCGGCTAAGACCTGAACTCTTGTACTAATTGTTAGCTCTTGATCAGACTAAAATGGGCTTCCTTCTACCTTCATTAATCATAGACTCGTAGTTGTTAGCTCCGAGAGAAGGAAGCGGAGTTGACTTTTCCAACTTTATACTTAGTGAAGTTCTTCATTCCGTCTTACTTTCCAATACAAAAGTCACTAAACAATTTATCCAAAATATCTTCCACATCTATGGCCCCTGTGACACGGCCAAGCTCCGAGGCAGCTAATCTAAGTTCTTCAGCTGCCATATCTAATGCCATATATCCCTGTCCACTAAGTTGTTCAAATCTTGCTAGGGCTTCTGATGCACTTTCAACATGACGCCGATGACGAGCTCTTGTAATGACTGCTCCTTCTGTACCTTCGACTGATAGCAGTGCAGTGTTTTGTGAGCCATCATCATTTGATACCATTGATAATGCTTCATCTGTCAAGGATGATAGAAAATTGTCCACTCCTTCACTTGTTGTGCAGCTTATACCAAATGAGGAATCACTTGATAGCTTACTGATAGCTGATGCCTCATTATCATCGACCAAATCAAGCTTATTCAGCACATATAGAACATTATCACTCTTGACAGAAGAACTTTCCATTTCTAATGAGTACTCGTCTCCACCACCAATTAACTCTTTCACTGCATCTAATCCTCTTTCATAATCACTAGCATCCACTACACCCACAATTATATGTGCATCTCTAGCTGCTCTTCTCGCTCTCTTCATTCCCTCAACTTCAATATCATTCACGCCTTCTTCCATCTCTTCACGTACTCCGGCAGTGTCAAGCAATGTACATCGTACTCCACCCAAATCTAAAATCACCTCGACAACATCTCGTGTAGTACCCGGAGTAGAGCTGACAATTGCCGCATCCCTCCCAGCTAACAAGTTGAGTAGACTAGATTTGCCTGCATTTGGTCTTCCTACAATGGCAATTCGTAACCCATCTCTTAGTAACTCTCCACGAGATGCATCAGCAAGATGTTTATCCATCGCTTCTCGTAATGATGTGATACGAGGTCTAACTGTACCCCACACACTCATCCCTCCATCTCCTTTTCCATTAATATCGTCTTCATCTTCATCTAATACCTCATCATCACCAAAATCTATAACTGCCTCGGCATGTGCTAATCCTTTTATCAACTCTTCTCTCCATCCCATGTATAATCTACTTAATCGTCCATCGAATTGTTGTAATGCCTGTTTGCGTTGTAAGCTTGTATCAGCAACAATCAAGTCTGCTAATGCTTCTACCTCCACCAAACCTAATTTACCATGTGCGTATGCACGTTGTGTGAATTCTCCAGGATCAGCTGGACGGAGTGCCAATCTCTTCTCAGGCTCTGTAGGAAGGTTACGAAAGTTTAACGAGCTCAAAGCCGACAATACACCCTGCACAACCGCACGTGATCCATGACAATGTAATTCAACTATATCCTCGCCAGTAAAACTATTCGGTCCTGGAAATGTTAATATCAATGCAGAATCGAGTGGATCACGTCTTTGATTTGTATCTTTCTCACTATTACTATCACTGAGTGGATCGTAAAGTGTTCGTAAACTTGCCATTCTTGCTTTTGGTAACTTTGGTAGTTTCACGTCTATACCGTCTTCATCTCTACTTAATGGATATGGAGAAAGTAATTCTCTTAATGCATCAAATGCATATGATCCAGAAATGCGAATGACTGCCACAGCGGTAGCTCCTGATCCAATTGATGCGCCACCACCGCCTGATGATAATGCGTATATTGTATCCTCTTCATCTGATGATTGTATAATATCGTTTGATTTATTTGTTTCGATATTAGATGATGAATATGATGTACTAGTTGACATTTTGTGATGAGTAGAGTATGGATATGAACTGTATTGTATATTTTGATGTCTCATTTGATGTATCAATTTCTTCGTCGGTATGAATGTATTGGTTACTTGATATGCCATACTATGATGTCTTCTTTCTCTTTTATGATATGAAGATGACAATACATCACCAACAAGAGGAGTTGCAAAGCACACCACCGATGTTGATGGGATGATGCACCGTCTTGTAAAGATATCTCTTTTTCTTCTGTGTTGCAAACATCTAGATACTGCTAACGTATACTGGAGTGTAGACTTTGTAATGAAAGGAAGTATAGATTTATTATATCCAGTACAAGATGATGTTCTAATTGCAGCAAGTATCATTATTATTATGAGGAGAAGTTGTGATGATGGGTGATATGACTTTGATGATGTTTTATAGTTGAGTGATTTACTCATTATTATTGAGAGGATTTGTTATCGATAACAACTAACGGCGGCGGTCACAGAGAATGCAGATGATACTAGAGATAGGCGATGACACTAGATAGATCTTATATACCCGGCTGCCGATATCTCAGCAAATCAATGAAATGGGGGCATAGGGCTCCCGCTCCCCGCTCCCCCCTCAAGGGTGGCACATGATTTTATTCAAGCATGTGGATTATTCCTTACCACAAACAGGGGCAGTCGAAGTATCGACACAGTCTGATTGAATATAAAACGGAGACGTCAATATAATATGGTGGACAAGGTTGATATAGAAGAGGAGAAGGGGGAGGATAAGAGAGATCAGCACAGTCACAACATCAAAACTGATCCCGAAGAACAATCAATCAATTGCAATATTGATGAAGAAGACGGTGGAGGAGGAGGAGTACGCAGCGATAGTGCCGTACTTCGTTCAATGCTTACAGCAAGTAGTGGTGTGGTAGGTGCGCATCATATCAATCCCCCGCCTGAGGATAATATTGAAGAGTTAGATTCATCGATGACAGCCCTCTCCAGGGTCTAATAATAACATGGCGGAGGTATCAGCTGATGTAGATGTGGAAGCTACTCCTGTATGTCCAGGTGAGCATATGATATACCTTCTTGTTGATTTGTGCACATGATGTGCACCTCTCTGATAAGAGATATCTAACACATCATGGTATTTCCACTCTCTCTATTTTAGAT
>Ga0214479_100567_pt1 | contig 20939 bp, 15 predicted proteins | sample M1_20Mar14CPVII9_5_FD_165054 | JGI IMG/M metagenome (GOLD analysis project Ga0214479, IMG submission 165054) | Marine eukaryotic communities from Monterey Bay, California, United States - M1_20Mar14CPVII9sort6BwellE14 | ecosystem: Environmental > Aquatic > Marine > Unclassified | place: USA...
CATGTTGGCGGGTTTCATGCCTCAGATTTTGATTTCCTGCCGATTTTCAGGCAATGTTTGGCCATCAAGTGGGGGTATAGCTGCATGTAGGTTGTTGAATAGTGGTTGTTTGGCAATGTATAGGTGTATAACAAGTTGATGAACACTCCCAGCATGATTGTAAGTCCACCCATCATACTTTTACAGGCACTTGTTGGCGGGTTTCATGCCTCAGATCAGGAAAAAATCTCTGTTTCCAGCCAACTTCAGGACATGTTTGGCCATCAAGTGTGGGTATAACACATGTAGAATGTTTAATAATAGATGATTGGCATTTGTTAGGTATATAACAAGGTCAGTAACACTCCCATCATGATTGTAAGTCACTTTCATCCCACTTTTACCAGATGAGGAGTAGTAGATGTGTCAAGTTCTTGACTCAAGAGAGTAGATGATGAATTCATAAGATGATCTTGTGACATCTCAAGATGAAATGAGATGAATCAGTGATCCCATGATTATTGCAATTCTCAATACTCATGATTAAATGAGATGAAATGAGTTAAGATGACATTGAGATGACTGATCTCGCAGATGATATCAAATCTCGAGATGATATCAAATCTCAAGATATGATCTCATCACCATCTTGAGATGAGATGAGATCAACACATGCATTGAGTTTTCATCATGATTGATATTGTCAAATGCACAATGCTCGCACCTTTCTGCAATGACAATGAAGAAGCCTCATCATCTATTCCTCTGTGGTAGAATGACCCCAAGTTTCATGTGTAAGCCTTTTTAAATGACGGTGCGACAATATCTACTGCCTTTTTAACATCGAGAAAGAGAGGCAGTGAGTTAGAATGGGCAGAAATCATGTGCCTCTCGTTTAAATGTAGAGTAGAGCTCTCAAACATAAAACTTTATGCAACCAATAAGTCTTTACATCCTATTGCCTTATCATGATCCATCTTGTCCTTGAAGAGTTTGCTGATGCATTCGACGATGACTCGTCTATATCTTCTTTAGAATCATCATCGAGTATCAATAAAAATAGCATCACAATCGTCGGATCAACTGATGATGATACCACAACACAAGAAGACGATAGGTATTCATATCAAGTACTATATGCAGAACTTCAAGCACAACAGCATGTCGAGAACCGTCTAGTTATGAAGATAAAGGAGTTGCAAGATGAACTAGCAATGCGTATCGCTCGGACGAAGAAGTTACGGTGTATGATCGAAGGGCTAAATATTGATGATGAAAAATTGTCTGCTAGTTTGAAAGATAAGATTGAAGATCTCCAATCGTCCGAAGATAGTCTACGAGACCTTATTAGTGGTATGGAGGATGATCTTATTATTCAGAGGCAACGAACGATTCGGTTAAGAACGGCAGTAGATGAGAAACCGATGTGTTATATAAGAAAAAGTTCATTGGAAGAAGCGACCGATATGGGATGGCTTCCCTAGAACTGCACAGTCTGTATTTGTCTGACGCCAACCACAATGGCTGCAGTGACTAATGTATTTCGAATAAGCTTAAATATTACATACATACAAGTATCAGTATCTTGTCTTATTTTAATTTTAGTATGTTCATATCAGATGCTACAAACTATCTCTTTCTAAAACTGGGAATATAGAGCATAAGTACCATATACTATGCTTGGATCTAACAATACTGTAGCCACCACCACCCTATTATCCTTCAAGTCTTTGCAATGTTGCTCGAGGAGGGGCCATTGATCAGCATTGTGACTTTTGGACGACATTCAACTAACTCGCTTCTACGATCTGTTATGTATTGCCCATCAGGAGGCAATAACAGACACCAAAGGCATGATATCAACCACCAATAACATTAACATATAGTAGTACTGATATATTCCAAGATGGATGCTTCTTCTCTTTCATCGCCATGCTTTGTGGGGGAGAAGATTGAAGAGGACGTGAATGACGATGATAAAGAGAACAGTAGTAGTGTCAAGTTTGACATTGATGATATCCCCGATCTTCCATTTGGAGGTAGAAAAGATATTGATGTTGACAGTTGCACGTTCAGAGCGATGGCGTGATATGGTTGATAATGATATACTGTCTCAAAACAATACTTCTATTGTAAAGAGTGATAAGGCAAAAGAGAATAAAAGCTCAAGCTCGGTAGTTGAGGGGGGAGAGGTGAGAGAATATGTTAGAGAAGATTCATTGCAGCAAGTTTATGAAATGGGATGGCTACCTAATCCTATCAGCATTAACGAAGGCAATACAGAAGAGATTGATCATGATGAGTCAATATCAAGCCGTGCAGATTGTAGTTATGAGTATGACAGAAAGAGCGGAGGTTGGATATGTAGTTGAATCAACTTCTTTACCTTCCTATATCTTCACAAAATATCTCTAAACTGTTGACATTGTATTGATATACTTCTTTGGTGATTCTGATTCATCAGAGAGGAAGGGCCATAAATACTGATACTGTGTCTCAAATATGTTGTAGGCAGGGACTCTCTCTTTCAATAATGTCCAGGCATGATCATCATAAATTTCTGTTCCATCCTCTTTACTTCTCCATTCAGCCAACACTTCTTCCTCCGACTGACATGCAAGGTATGTCTTCTTATCGTACTGACCTCCCTGTACAGTTGCCCTCCCGCGAGCACACCTTGATCGGAACTCTTCGACAGACTTACTTCCATAGTGATGTAATACTAGTATATCTGTTGGTACTTTATGATTGAACGGACCCTTGACAGTATCTCCATTAGTATCAACAGTTTTATACTCTTTATTTCGTACAGAGAATATCGTTTTGTTCTTATATCGAACTTCATGTGGAGTTGGCCATACATCTTTTATTGTTTCACTCCTTGCAATCATTTTAACATGAATGTTAGTAGGATTGTTTAGTTTCCGTCTTGTAAACCGCATTGTTAATGGCTTTGCTTCATACTTTGTTTGATTATTAAAATCAAAGAATTGCCAATTAACTGCCAATCCACCAGCATTGGATGATACTGTATCAAGGACATTTGTAATGAGGGGATATTTATTTGTATCTTTGATAACAAAGAACTCGTCTAAGTCTATGAATGCTATCCAATCATGTGTATTATTGTGTTTTTGTATCTCTTTGGTACAGTTGGCATACGCTGGGAGTTGCTGTCCACCGGCATGTGTACCTGGCCAATGAATTATTTGGACAGGCGGATATACTCTATTAGTACTGGTAGTAGATTGCTGTAGGAATCGTTTTGAATGCCAATCTTTGAGTTCAAAATCTTCAGAGTTGTCGTAAATGTATATCGTTGTAAAACCAATCCCCATGTGATAATCAACCCATTCATCTACATATTTTAATCCCTGTTTTTGTATAGCGCATATAGCAGCAGATGTTTTAGTAATAGTAATAGGTGTATTGCTGCTACTGTGATAACTGTTGTGGTTGTAGTCTGTTGTCATCATCATAATATTATTTAGCATTTTAGAACTAAGTAATGTAGTTGATATTATTGTTATGAATATGAGTGCTAGTATAAGTGATAGTAGTCTTCTTCTACTACCATTATTGTTTGATTGTGCCATGTTGGGTTAGATGGTTGCAAGTTGCGTGATACTTTCTGCCGTGGGAGAATATTGCTTTGCGAAATACTCTAGACGTACGGCCAAAGTGGTTTTTATTACACCAGGACAGCGGTATAATATGATATATTCGATGATAGTATATTGATAAAGCCGTCTCTACATGCAATCTCAAAATCGTCATTTTTATTCCGTATCGTATCCATCTAAATACGATAATATGTAACGATACAAAAGATACAATTCTTCATCGTGTACGGTAAAATATGCATGAGAATGTACCAAAGCTCATAAAGTACGATCATGTCATGGCTATTATTACATAATAATATTACTCTGGAATGGTTGGTTGAGATTAAAGAGGGATAGGATAGGTTCATCAATATAGAACTTATTAGATTAGTGTTGGTTAAGCAGCGCCGCGCGGAGGTATCGCTAATAAATATTAATTTATTTTTTACCTCATCATCTCACACAACAACAAAAAATAAAAATGACTAGATCTCCTACAAATACAACACAAAGGCAACAACGACAATATACTACCATACTAACGTCTATATTGATCATCGGGTTATTAGCAATAGGTACATTCTTATCTACAAGACAATTTTACACTGAATTGTCAACACCAACAAGAACAATAGAAGTTACAAACAATTTGTTGCAAACCGTAGACACTGCAAGTAGTAAAAGTAGTATAGGTGGCAATTCTACTATTTCGAATCATTTAAGAGTGCAACAAAAAGATATTGACGACGATGCTAAACATTTACCGATAACAGAGGAGATTTTTGAGGGGGCAAATGATAACACTGATGATGGTGATGAAATAATATCAATTGCAAAGAATGAAGATGAAGATAGAGATTTGCCGATAACAGAGGAATTGTTTGAGGTAGTGGCAAATGGTAACTACACTGGAAGTATGGGTAATGTTACAAGTCTTAAAGATGAAAAAGTGATCAACCATGCAAATGATAGTAATGACGAAGGTGATAAAATAGTATCAATTGCAAAGAATGAAGATAAAGATAGAGATTTGCCGATAACAGACGAATTGTTTGAGGTAGTGGCAAATGGTAACGACACTGATGTAAGTGAGGATAATGTTAACAATCTTCAAGATATGAATAATCAAGGTAATGAGAGCAGTAGTGGAGAGGGGGGAGAGCAGATTAGTAATGGCAAGACAATAGAAGAGACAGTCATGTCAAATGATGATGAAGAAGAAAGTTGCTTTCGGGCAAGACGATACAACAAGTCAAAATCACGTCTTTCAACACCATGTGAGTTAATATATTCATTTGAAATGATACATTTATTCTGATCATTCAATAACTCACAATTCATCTCATTTACTTTATTATACCTGGTAGTCATTAACCTAGGTTTGCCTAAAATGGGTTCTACATCTCTTCACAGTTATTTCCGATGTGGAAACTATAGCTCTGTGCACTGGTTATGTATTGAAACAGTTGAAAACGGAACTTTCTGTGGCGATTGCATATTAGAATCAATCAAAGCTGATCTCAATCCCCTGGCAAAGTGCCCCACTGTAGATTCATACTCACAAATTGATAGAGGCCCTGAGAACATGGTACAAGTCAATTATTTAGATGAGATTGTTAGTGGTATACCAAATGCTACATTCATAATGACTTTTCGGAACATGACAAAGTGGTATAACTCAATGTCGAATTGGCTAGGTATTGCTGGTAATAATGTGACAAATAACATGAAGGCTCGTTTTCAACGAGAAGATATCAAAGGCTTACCATCTGGAGTTGGTAACAATGTTAGTGAGTTCAGTAACTTTTACTGTGAATATGTAAAGAGGGCGAGAAGAACAATTGCAAAGTATCCAGGAAGACATGAGCTAATTGAAATAGACATTGAAGATCCTAAAGCGGGTATTAGAATGGAGGAAGCATTTGGCGTTAGCAAATCTTGTTGGGGTCAAACTAATATTCGTATGCATAACTTGACTGATGAATAGCCGTTCTTCCCGATAGATACAAAGCTAATCAAAGGTATGATCACACAACACTATATTACACAAAAGAAGATTTCATCACACGCAGTTTAGAAAAATCATAACACATATATCTTCAGGATAAGGATATCAAACAAATCTCTGGTTATTAAGCTTCATTACTTTTCTATGAAGACATCTTATGCGGCCGCCGGCCAACATTGTACTCCAGGAGCAACAGCTTCTGTAAGTGCTATATACTCCATCGGCTTTGAAGGAGTGTCTTTAGTCTTTTTAGAATACCTCTCAATACTAGTCTCCTCTGAACTACTACTGCATTGTGTTACTTCCTCAGCTAATCGGATCTTATCAACATACTCTCTTGCTTTTACGCCCTCGTTCCATGCCTCATGTACAGTAAGCTCATCCTCAAGTATACTTATGTGCTCTTGCAGTTCGTCTTCAGAAGCGTGTAATGTTTCAGACTCAATACCAATCGTTCATCATTTAAGTACTTCCCCAATACGCTATACAACTCTTGAGTGCGACATATACGCCGATCAAGCTCACTTTGTCAGCTCACCATTGTAGGGCAATAGAAGGAAGTCTATCAACAATAGAGGCAGTTGCAATATAGCTCAAAATGATACACATATAACTCTCATTATAACTCATCTCGACACTCGACACAACAAAGATCACAAACCAACAACATGAATGATTTGACTGACAACTCGAAACGGAATGGACTAGTCTTAAGCATAAGTGAATCGTCGACTAATGACAATGATAAAGTACAAGTCCGTATAAGTGATGGTGGATTACAGAAGAGAATCTCAAAGAGAAAGAAGCAACTACAATTGCAAATGGAACAGATTGAACAGTTTGTATTGGCAGTAGATCGGTTAGATGCTAAAGTTAATGACATTACGAGGAGAAGATCCGATAGACTCAAGAGTATAGGAGAGAGTGAAACTGTATCTGATGTGAACACTCTAGACGAATTGAGTCTACAGACTTCCACAAGTGACGATGATGAAGATACTTCTGTGAGCAAGTTGAAGGGCGGCAAAGTATTAGATATGAACGATTCGTCACATGGTACCACTGCAACAACGACAGACATATCTCAAAATAGCGACTCAGTATCATCGTCATCAGAGAATCTTGAGGTGAAGCACATCAACACTGATGCTAATAAGAGTAGGAAGGATACGAAGACCAAGAATGTAAAGCCAATGTTGTATATACGAAAGGAATCATTAGAACACCAAATCAGCTCATTAGAATTGGATGACGATACAAAGAAGACAAATAAATTGCAACCTCAGAGGAGTAGGACTTGTAGTACCGTGTCTCTTACTATAGCTCGAATGGGGAGGTGATAGTCTTGCCGACAAGGAAGAGGATACCAATCAGGAAGATACTTTTAAACATTGGAAGGATATGGGCTGGTTGGTTGGATTTGAAAACTAATACATATGTGAGAATAGATAGGGTAGGTTAGCGTTGTAGGTATACTGTAATAGTCAATATTTGATGTTGAATAGATACTCTAGGGTTATTAGGCCTACGCGACGCTGGATAAGAATAAGGATACCTCTAAAGAATCTTTCTCTTTTCTTTGTTGCCAACATCATTGCATGGCTTTGAACATACTTAGACTCGAGTACACTAAGCATATTGATACGAATGATATACTTGATATCATGCATGCTCCCAATCTCGATTCATCTGCCTTAGATTCTCTAGAGATGTCATGTATTTCGGCAAAAGTTTATTTAGCTCCGATAATGCTACTAGGATACTGATTGGCATGCAAACAGTGTACTAACCTAACATATTCTTCTATTAGACAATTGTTTAATCCTATCTGCCTTGAGTTAGAGCATCGATATGACTATAAGCAGCATTAGCTTGGTCCCTCTCATCACTCTTCATTTCATTTTGCCGCTTTTGGTAGGCACGTAGAGTACTTGCATATTCTTCTTTTGTAACATCCCCCCGCATAAAACATTCTTTAATTATATCTAAAGATTTCTTGCATCCAGCCCTTGCTGCAATTATCCAGTGTTTCATAGCTCGATGTATATTTCCTTTCTTCAACTCTTCCAACCCAAGGTTAGTCCTTGCATTCAAATTCCCATTCATTGCAGATAGCTCCCAATAGTATTTAGCTCTATTCAAATCTCTTTCCACACCTCTTCCGTTGAGATAGGAATTACCCAAGTTGTAATATGCCGCTCCTGCACATCCAATAGAGCATCCGAGCTCCCCTGCCTTAAGCCATAACTCATTTGCCTTTTGATAATCTTGCAACAGTCCCGGAACTCCTCGATCATAATATGATGCAAGTAAAAGGCAACCCTCACCATTTCCATTATCCATTAAGCTCTTTGTTCTTTCTATTTCCTCTTCGCCTGAGCTAGCTCGAGGACTTCTACAAAATGCACATAAATCTTTTCCTTCACTCATCTTCATTGCAACAACACAACCATTGCATATACGCTTTCCACAGCAAGATTTCACTGTTGTTTGATTCACAGTCGGCATGGGAAGTAGACATATTGGACACTCGTCAGGCTCGACCTCTTTAAAGAGCTGTTCATCATGTAACTCTGCCACTCGTCTGTCACACTTTTTCTTATGTTTTGTTCGGTGTTTCTTTTTGCACACGGCATTGCAATATTTTACCATTTTACATTTGTTGCATGTATTCATATCATCACTACTACCCTCTTTACCACAAGCAGCGCAAGTAGACTTATCATCTAGTATAGAAACACTATCAATAACCTCAGTAATGTTATCGACATTATTTTGCTCACATGATATGCACTCTTTTTTACTTGATTTTTTCTCCCCACTGCTACCACATTGCTGGCCATGATTATCATCGGTCGTACTCATATTTTGTATTTACCAATCCCAAATATAACACTGCGTCTACTTTGTATGTTCTGCTATAAGTAACTATCTATATATTGTAACCTCAAAATTTGGTGCATATGATGTGTCCTTTTTTATTGAAAGATGATTTGTGATTGTGTATAATTTCTCGGCCGAAAGATATACAATAAAACCAGCGCCACTACTCAACACGATAACGATGTATTAATACTACTGATGCTGCCGATGATCTATTGAACCCTCTAGAGGTCTGTGAACTATTAGTAGGCAACGTAGTCAATTACAATCTAAAAATATACTACCTTACTCGTGTAATAAATAATGACGAGGCACCGTTGCTTCTCCGCACTTTAATCATTCAAGCAACAAAAACATCCAGTCAGTGAAATTAGCGCCGACCACATACGCACATACTACGCTCCTCATCACCACATAACTTACTTTTTTGTTGCCTACCACTTGATATAATACTACTAACCAATATCATGGCACCCTACTGGAAGCAAGTTGCATGTGCAGCTCTCTTCACTACAACAATATCATTATCAAATGGGTTTGTTTCACCCACAACAAGTAGTCGAGTTGCAAGTATGCAATCTCCATTATCTATGTCTGATACTGCTATTGTTCCTGCTGAGAATCTTCGGTAAGTAGTATATTGTTTGTTATGAAGTGCAATTCAGTGCAGTGCAGTGCAATGTATTGCATTGCAATACTTTGATGCATTATGATATGTCAAATCTCATTTTACTATCATATAACATTTATATAGTAACATTGCAGTAATTGCACATGTAGATCACGGAAAAACAACACTTGTTGATGCCCTGTTACGTCAAACAAACGTCTTTCGTGATGAACAACAGGCTGATGAGGCTGGTGAACGTGTGATGGATAATAATGATCAAGAACGGTATGTATAATCTTTTTTCAAATGCAATACTTGATAACACATAGAGCTCACAAAACTTACTCTTCTATCACTCATACAATGATACAGTGAGCGTGGTATTACCATCCTAGCTAAGAATCTAGCAGTTATGCGTGATGGATACAAAATCAATATTATGGACACACCAGGCCATGCAGATTTCGGAGGCGAAGTTGAACGTGTACTTAACATGTGTGATGGTGTATTACTCGTTGTTGACTCAGTCGAGGGTCCCAAGCCACAGACGAGATTTGTATTAGACAAGGCATTGAAGCGTAATATGAAGGTACTTGTCGTTGTGAACAAAATTGATCGACCGGCTGCTCGTCCAGACTATGTTGTTGATAAAGTATTCGATTTGATGATGGAATTAGGTGCAAGTGATGAACAGATTGACTTTACTACCGTATATGCATCTGGATTGAATGGTATTGCAGGGTTGGAACCTGATACTTTTGAGGAGTGGAAGGATATGGAACCATTATTCAATGCCGTGAAGGATTGTATTGACCCACCAACTGTTGATGCTACTGATGGTGATAATTTGCAATGTTTGGTATCTAATATTGATTATGATCCATTCAAGGGGAAGATGGGTATCGCACGTATTACAAATGGTAGTGTGAAGAATGGACAGCCAGTTGCTTTGGCACAGCCAGACAAGGCAAAGAAGACTGGACGATTGAGTTCACTATATGTCTTTGATAACTTGGGTAAGAAGGAAGTTGAATCAGCATCGGCTGGAGAGATTATTATGTTTTCAGGATTAGAAGATGTTGAGATTGGTGACACATTGATTACAAACGAGGGAGGCGGAGCAAATGCTGCTGATCCTTTACCACCCATTGCAGTTGAACAGCCTACCGTCCGTATGACATTGGGTGTGAATAAGTCACCGTTAGCAGGACGTGAGGGTAAGTTCTTAACAAGTAGAATGATTCGTGATCGGTTATTCAAGGAGCTTGATAGGAATGTAGCCTTACAGGTAGAGGAGACTGAAAGTGCTGATAGGTATGCCGTGAGTGGACGTGGTCAGCTTCACTTGACTGTGTTGATTGAAACCATGCGTCGTGAAGGATTTGAGTTAGAGGTTGGTCCTCCAGTTGTCATTTACAAGACAAATGAAGAAACTGGAAAGGAAGAAGAGCCATGGGAAAGTGTGGAAGTTCGTGTGCCAGAAGAATACTCTGGTTCGGTAATTGACTTGTTCAATAATCGTAATGGAGAGCTTCAAGATATGGGTCTTGATGATGGTGATGGCGGTATGTCAGTTGTCAAGTATCTTATCCCCACTCGTGGTATGCTTGGGTTAAGGTCTGAGATGTTGACTGCCACTCGTGGTACAGCAATCATCGACTCCGTGTTTGACTCATACAGACCCAAGATTGCAGGTGACATTTCCAGCCGTGACAAGGGATCACTCCTTGCCTTTGAAAATGGTGTTGTCACGTCATTTGGATGTGAGAATGCACAAGATAGAGGTAAACTGTTCTGTACGTCGGGTGATGACGTATACCAGAATATGATTGTGGGTATTCATCAAAGACCTGGTGATTTGGCTGTGAATGTTTGCAAAACAAAAGCTTTAACCAACATGCGTTCAGCTACTAAGGGTATTACTGTTGGAATTACGGCCCCAATTGAGCTATCATTAGATGCCTCTGTTGAGTACCTTGCGGCTGACGAGCTTTTGGAGGTTACACCATCTACTTTCAGGATGGCTAAGAATCCCGCTATGCTTAAAAAGAACAAGGCCAGAAAGAACTAAGCTATCCGAAAAGCGATTGTGAGAGATATTCAGTTGTTAGTCATACTTAAAATATAGAATTTACTCATTCTGTTAATATAACCCTTGTATAAGCTCTCTGGCCATGAATCTTCTACTACACTGACAACACTTTTCTTCTATCCACACACACGCTTTTGTTGACAAAGAAACATAGACGACAAATATACATAAACTCTAACTGATATGCACCTCCTCTGGTACACTGTCTAGTGGCGCACTTGCCAACTTAATCTTCTTTTTCCTTTCAACAACTTGAGCCGATGCAGTGGAAGATACACTCATTTCTTCTTCATTAGCACTGAAAAACTCCGATTCATCTCCACTGGAAGCATACACATCAGATAGTGGACGTTTCTTCTTGTTTCTTTTTGGAGAAGAGCCTTCAATTGAGGAGATTACTGTAGAGCCACAAGATGCTTCTGCTGAGCTAGCTATACTTGATGCACTCTTACGATACAGCCCCCTTAAGCATTCCATTTCCAAGTGATTTGCTTCTTCCTCTTCCCTAGCAATAACATCTGAACGATGCACATAATATACACCTGGTTGGTGGTCATAGAGCTGAACTTGTGTTTGTTGTTGAGCTGTACACACAATATCATTAGACGCGGTTCTTTGTGGCGACGGTCTCACTAGCGGAGTAACAACAGGCAAGGCCAACTCAGTCAATCCAGAAAGATGATGAGAAGATCTAGACCGACGCCTTCTGCTGGGTTTGTTATTTGAGATTATCCCCGAGTCCTGTCTCATCCTATCCTTGGATCGACCTCGTTCTTCATTAAACTTGACTTCAGCTTTGGGTTTGGCGGTGTACTTGACAGCACTGTTCGGTACTAGATTCCTCTCATGTTTAGTATCCACCTGTGCTGTTTCGTTTAACTTGGATACAAAGTCCATTTGGCTCCTCAGTAGCTCATCCATCGTGACTATTGCCGTATTCTTCTTATGAGGATAGAAGAACAGGACAATAGGAGAGAGAAGAAGTACAATTAATGCAGATACCCTTGTCCACATCCGAACTATCTCGACAGCTGACTCCACATCCTGTACTCTAATCATGAGCTTAGCATCATCAACAAACCATGTCACAAGAACCTCAGCAAGTAAGCCTATCGTGAACACTCCATATAGATATCGCTTTGCAGAAGACAGTAGTGACATAGTTGTAACCATCCAGGCTACATTCATCCAAAGAAAGAAGTTCAAGAAGGACTTCAAGATGTTAAATCCATTAGTCGCCATTTTCACATAAGTCTCAATACTCGACAGGGGTTGCATCTGTGAGTTTGCACTAGTAATCATCTGACATGTAAAATAAAAGGAGGTTTAGTAGACAAGTGTACAATGTCTGAGCAATATCATAATAACATCTCCTCAATAACTTACCTCTTGCAAATCTTTGATCTTATCAGCTTGCTCATTGATCAAGGCATTCTGTTGACTCTTCATCTTTTCTGCTTGTGCTAATAAGAAAGATTCAGTCTGTATTGTCATTTGTTCTAGTGACGAAGCTGCAATCTTTTCACGTTCCAACTGTTGGACTTTCATTATAGTTGTCTGCTCTTCTAAATATGCACTCTGTTGACTTTTGAGCTTTTCGGCATGCTCTTGCAAGAAAGATGCCGTTTGAATGGTCATTTGTTCAATAGTCTGAGCTGCTGCTTTATCACGTGTCTTGTGTAAACGCTCTGATTCTCGTTGCTGTACTTTCATATCCTCTAGTATGTCCTGCATCTGGTTAGACACGGCAGATGTTGCATAGACTAGCATTTGAGTTACCTCTTCTTTCTGAAGCATCAAATGTTCTTCTGTTAGACGATTGCATATATCATTAGTATATAGTAGTATACTGTGGTAAAGACGTCTTGCATACTGAGACATGAGAGGCAAGCATGACGATGTAACATACGGGATAGCACTACCCTCTCCTACCAAACAAGTATCAACTGATGCTTCTACTGTATCCATCTGTCGACTTGTATCATATAGTGGTTCGTTCTCTCTTAATAATTGGCAGTTTGTAAGCTCAAGAGCAAGTACTTCTTGTTGTTCCGTTGCCATGGCGGCACAGTATGAACTACCCGATGTATGTTGAATAAGTTGTAGATTTTGTTGGCCATCATCTTGTTTAGCATTTATACCCCATCGGCTGATAGTGGAAATAGATGTCATCCAACATTCTGGAGATGAACGTATGTTATTATTAGATAGTTGAATATTCATAATATCGTTCATAACTTGGTTAGTGGTTGTATGTTGGTTCTGAACATAAGATGTGTCGAAATCTAAATTTTGTTTTTCTTCATAGGTAGCTCTCGACGCCGACGCCACCACGGCTAACCTCCCAATAAGGAGGAGTATTAATATAAATAATGTACTCATTAATAGGAAGGCATGGTTATATATAGGGTGGTGTATTTGTTGCAATTGCAAAGAAGTTGAGTTAGTTGACATTTTGACCGAAACAATAATTACGTTTGATCGCTAAATAAAAAAGACGGCGGCAAGGCACGCTGCGGGCCCTAGCCTTACTACATTAATAAAGGATGGCGTTGCATCGTAGGAGACGCCATCAACAGGATGTAGATGAAGGCGCTGGACCCGATAGTAGTGTGGTTAAAAGTGAGATAGATGATGGCGGCCGTCTGCAAAAACTAAAAGGAAAAGATACACATGATGTGTATCAATATCTGATTATGAAAAGATGCTCATCGTCCATGCAGCAAGAAGACTATGGAGATCAGACCATATCCACTTATGTAAAAGATGAACATACAATAATCAAAGACACAACTACTTCTTCACCACCAAAACAATCATTTCATGTAACAAAGTATGTCATACTACGCTTCGTTGGTTTTGTCTATTTTATTGCCTTTCTAGGGGCATACTATCAAAATATCGGATTAATGGGCTGCAATGGATTAGTACCAGCGAAAAATCACATGGAGCAGTTGCAACAAAACTTCAGCACACCCATCAAGGGATTTCTATCACATCCAACTCTATATTGGTTTATTGGTACTACATTAGAAGATTGGCATATGGAAGCTACCGCGATAATTGGAATGATATTATCAATCTTAGTTATGATCGGGCTAGACTCTTTCATAATCATGGTATGTCTTTGGATTCTAGATTTTAGTATTGTTACTGTGGCTGGCAACAACTCGTTCTATGCTTATGGTTGGGAAAGTCAGCTATTAGAGACGGGCTTCTTGGCAATTTGGCTTTGTGATATACCATCATTTAGTAAGGGGTATATATTTAGAGATGCACCGTCATCATCCGAACCATCTCTAATAGTACTCTGGCTGTTCAGATGGTTATGCGCAAGGATTAGTATCGGAGCAGGGCTAATTAAACTTCGTGGTGGCAAATGTTGGCAGGAGAAAACCTGTCTATACTACCACTTTGAAACACAACCTATACCAAGTCCAATGAGCTTTTTATTTCATTTCCTTCCAAAGCAAATGTTGAGAAGAGCAGTAGATCTTGACTTCTTTGTACAGTTATATTCAATATGGTTGGTACTACTTCCTGGTTTCAATTGGTACATGACAAATCTCCGCAGACTAGGCGGGTTTATTCAGGTTAGTAATATTTGTGTCAAGTATTTGAAGAAGTATATTTGTGTTGTATTTGTGTTTTAACTACATTACTATCAATTAAGGCAGGATTCATGATTAATATAATACTCTCGGGAAACTTTGCCTTCCTAAACCATGTGACCATCATACCGGCTTTAGCATGCTTGGCATGTTTTCCTAGTTGGTTGACAAACTATGTATATCAAAGCCGAAAGATTAGAACGGATGATGTAGAGTCACGGACAAGGCGTTCCAAGATAGCGAGGTTATTCATCGATATATGTCTACTTTCACTCATTGGGATGCTTTCTATACCGGTCATTACCAATCTTCTTCAAATAGATAGCAATCGACAAGCTATGAATGCCTCGTTTAGCTCGTTTCGGCTCGTAAACACATACGGCGCTTTTGGGAGCGTCGGTGAAGTTCGTTACGAGCCAATTATATCGGTAAGCAGTGACGGGCAGAATTGGACAGAAGTGGAGCTACCTTGCAAGCCTGGTGATGTGAAGAGAAGACCTTGTTTCTGTGCTCCTTATCATTATAGATTGGATTGGAATATATGGTTTATTGGCTTTAAACCTCACCAATCAATGTTGCAACGACGAGAACGATGGTTGTATGAACTGTTACATAAGATGCTTGACAACTCAATGGACAGGAACAAAAGACCTCTGTCACTATTACATCCTAGCTCGGCAACATACTTGGAACAAAATACTATACAGTATGCAAAAGTAGACATGTATAGATATAAAATGAACGAAGCACTGTGGTCAATAATGAGCAAATGGATAAATGGAGAAGAAGTAGTCTGGTGGACAAGAGAATTTGAAGAAGTATTAATACGACCTTTACGAATGCAAGCTAATGGAGTCTTGGCTTATGCAAACATGTATGAATTGCAAGGGTAGTGTAGTATGAAATGAAAGAAGTATATAATCCATTAGGAATTATATGTAAAAGTAAGTACACTGTTTGCTTGTTTGTACTGTAAACCCCTTTACTCTTCAAAATGTTATTAATACCTCACTTATCATATCAGTTGCAGATTCCGTATATTTAGCACCGTTTCTTCATAGCTGCCAATTAGCGGTATGTTTCTCTGCTGCCACCAACCGTTCACAACTCCACAAATCACAAAATGATTATTTCTCCGCGCCATAAATTGTCACAGTGCAAAAAGATAAACAGGCTATTTTGCACTCATCTGACGTCACTTGCACTCATCTATGAGGTTTTTGCACTCAACATAAACTGTTATAAAGTCAAGATACTGTGCATACTTGAGTTTAAAAACTCATGATTTAGCACATTTGTCAACTCCGCGCAAAAAAGATACCTACGGCATTTCATGTGTATCAGTTTGAAATTAAGAAAGGCCATCAGGAGGTAGAATTCCTTACTTTAATACAGAACATTGCGTCTATATAGCCGCCGATAACGGTTAGTATTCAGGTGATACACTAGCCGCAATAAACCGAGACATAGCGTCTACAATATATATCAAAATTTATTGCAATCGTACAGCAATAAATCATTGATGTTGGTTTTAAAGTTTCGTGACAACTAGAAACATCTCCCAAATAACAAGATGGGAATAACGATAGTACTACCTCCTGCCACCACTACTTATATGACGTATTAGATAAGAGATATAATATAACCATGGTGAGTTTGTATATCATATAGTGTTGGGGTGTATTGTATTCAGAGAGATATGTTCGTGCAAGGGTCATAGGGGTATTATTTTTGTTCAACATTAACATGATGGGTGTAACAAATTGCAACTCGACTTCGTTGGTGGTAGATGTATGGATGGCGGCAGCAATACCTCATGTATACGAGATATATACGGTTGCAAGTTTGATATACCAACATCAATTTTGATGTATGGGAGGTGTTTGTTCAGTCGCGGACCTCTGTTGTTTGAAGATTCAATTCAGTTGCAATAGATGTGGTCAGCTATAATGTGTTTGACCGCGATACTGGCTGTTATTATATGTTGCAGCAGTGTATGGAGGGCGGGGACACCGTATGGTATACGGCATATAATCAAAGATATGTTGTTTGTGGCTTACCATATGATATGTGCACATCTTGTGGGTAGATTCTGTGTGTGTCTGTTTTAATATTCTTTTTTACTCAACATCATATCATTTCTCTCCTCTTTGTTATACACAACAGACCTCGAAAAGCCCTGGCTCTGACAACAGCCAGGGCTCCCGTATACGACCACTCAGTACTACTGCTGGCCAAAGTACCCAACCTCAACAATCACAAGCCGAAGATAGACTAGATTCAAGGCAACTATCAAGTATCCAACTCCAACCACAGATACAACTTCTACAACAGAATATAACTATACCAGAGAGAACAATGAGCGTATCTCCTTTGATAAGAGGTGGAGTGCACTCACCAGATCTTTCAAGATTAATAGGCTATACAAGTCCTATCACACCATCATCAACTACTTTTAATCAAGCGATGCCTCAAGTATCATATCCAGTTCAGTCCTTGATACAATCACCACCACAGAGCAGTCCGTCTCCCTTTCAGTCGATTAGTTCGACTATCTCATTCGGAACAAGTCAAGCTCCTGCACCATTAAGTTCGACACTTTGGTCTATACCACAGACTGTCTCACAGACCCAAGTATCAGCCATAAGTACCTTGCCTTCAAGAGCATCCCTGCCTTCAAGACGAGGTCGTGCTTCCACTCAAGCTTACGGTAGACGTTTCAGTCCTCCGCCAGTATCATATGTTCAAGCTCTACAAGATACTACGACCCCTCAAGTTCGTGCAGCTCAACCGCAGTCTTTACTTCCATCTATAACTGCTCTCAGTTTGAATAATCCAATGGCGCGAATACAACTACAACGAGCCGTCTCAACATCATCTACTCGTTCTTCATTTTCAGCGGAGACAAGATCATCAGTTCAATCGCCCAACTCTGACATATCACAACCCGACTCACCATCAAGACCTCAGAATCTAAGAGGAGATCCATTCCGTTCGGCTAAAGTTAAGACCGAATTGTGTAGACATTACAATACTCCCAAGGGTTGTGCATTTGGTGATAAATGTAATTATGCACATGGAGAACACGAGCTGAAATTTAATAAGCTCGTGGATTTAGAAGCCGCAGGACTAGTCGACTTGGAGGTATTTAGATGCCATGTCTGCTTCACTTGGGTGGCAACCGGTGCATGGTGAGTGTGCATATGTTGTATGTCTTACAGTTATTTCAATACACGATGATCATTTTACTCACTTTCCTTTTATCTTCACACTTCCCCACGTACACATAGTCCATTCGACCAAAGATGCACAAGATTACATGATCCTCGTGTTGTTGGTATGCAGCCATCATGGCTCCCACATGCTGAGGTAATGATCAATAATACCAAGAAGCGAAGCGAAGTAGACAAGCTATATCATCAACAGTACTCTTCAATCTACAGCTGCTCGCCTCTGTATGGATTTGCACCGAAGGTCCGATGGAAAGCTGACGAAGCAAGTACTCTCTCGGCATGGAAAGAGTTCTACTCGTTTTGTTGCAATATGGATGCAGATCAGCCATACTTACCTTTGGATGCAGATCAACCACTCTCCCAAGGTAAACAATGGAGACTCTCTACTTCAAAGAAAGCTGCAGCTCAAGATCAAGTTGTAGAAATCACGGAAAAGAATCGTCTTCACATGGTATTATTGATGCGAGAAAGGAGACTTGCTCAAGACTTTGTCTATTTGCCTACTCATATCTTCAACGGGGAACTTTGTTTGGTCCTACAGAAATGTTATTTCAGACTCGAAGTAACAGAATCATACCAAGGTACCCCATATGAAATACCGAGAGAAGAAGCTGCGAGTAGGTCTGCTGACCAAGTTACCATCGTAGCTCAAGAGATTGCCTTCGGTCCAGTCGCAGATGCAAGTGTCCGTCCTGTATCAGTCTGGTTCAATATCAATCCTGAAGACATTAGTCCATGTACACGTCAACAAGCTCGAAGGCACAAGAGATCAAGACATCGACTTCGAGCTAAACGAAATGACGAGAAGAATAAGCCCGATGAGAAGTCTTGTCCTATCCCACCTTTCACAAGTCATCAACCTATTGATGGAATAGCATTCAATTTGATCACTGATATTCAAACTCATCGATATCATGCACTCGAGTGTCGAGATGAGGATACCGACGTATTAGCTCTTGAAGACGAGAAGCTTCGAAAGAGATTTGAAGGTCAACGTCGATTCTGGATGACTTGGACGTGGCCCAAGAAAGTTGGGAGCAGTCAAGTCTCTAATAATACTGAAGTTCCTGACATTGATGGAACGTATAACTTTGTAACATATGGTGATCCAGGATATGGAGAGGACTCCATCTTCTTTGGACGCGATCGAAAGAGCTCTGATGATCTCCAAGTCGTTTCAAAACAAGCCAAGCTAGCTACAGGCTTTATATGGAAATCTTATATAATGAATTTACAATTACTATCAGGCCAAGGGGCCATATCCGTGCCTAAAGAGGCATATCAAATGCCAACTCATGATCCTTTATTACCAAGTGTCCGTCGTATGACTACTCTACGAACTCTATCCTTGGGTTTCTCTGTCAGTTCTGGATCGTCCAGGTGAGTATATATCATATGTTGGAACGTATCAGTATGCGCACATATATACATCGGTCACTCATCCTTATTTTATCTATTAATCTCTTCACAGATTTATCCCAAGAATAAGTCATCCTTATACATGTACTACCACAGGATTCTCACTAAATGAAGTAATACAAGAGTGGTCATTAACTCGTCGTCAACACGAAGAAAACTCATCTCAACCCTTAAGAGATGCTCAAAAAGGAAAAGCTACATTGGCCCAGCGTAGGCCTATTTCCTATGCCTCTGATATGGCAGCGACAAGTTGGACACGCGAAATACCAAGGATTCCCAAATAACAACAACAGTACATTTGTACTCATCCTCTACATACCAATTCATTTAATCTATTTGGCCATCAATGGTCACCATCACATCAATGCCCAGATTTCAACAGCGGAATAAGTACAGGCGTTGAGTCTCAAAAGCTCACTTAAGAGCTTTAGTCTATGGCATCGGATGGTTTTATGTGTTTTGTTTTATTAGCTAGATAATCATACATCATCTTAATTATGATATGATATTGTCAAACACTATTTGTCTATACTATACTTAGATACTAAACGGACACTCAATTTCTTTTCCCTTATATTTCTCCAGCCCTTCACCATTATAAGAAGTCATAGGAGAAATCTCACACAAATCACTCTCCAAATCCCCCACAAGTGTTGCACCTGCCTTCTTTACCCATTCCTTGGCAACATTACTAAACAACATTCGAGCCGTATCAGGACTATCAGATGCAGTACCCGGTGGATTCTTCACTGGAGCAAACTCCTCACTCCGAGCCACATCCAATACTGCTATATTCTTTGATAATGGGAAGACATCAAAGATGAATGATTCCAACTTGATACCATTATTACTCGTTGGTTTCACAGTCTCCTTCTTCTCTTCATCATAATATGGAATCTTCTTCCTAGCAACATGATACATATTCCCAAGGTTTGGTACAATCACATTCTCCATAAAGTCAAGAGTATAAAAATGATTGCATATATTGCCTGCACCAAATACTAATCGTCCATTGACATCACGTCGTTCACTCATTTCTTTACTAATATCGGAGTATTCAACAATACATGGATTGCCACCCTTAGTGGCCACTACACCCACCTTTTCATCGGGAGACGTCTTCCACAATACTTTATTACCACAATCGGCATCCTTTTTAATACAATAACCAACAAATGTAGGATCGGCTGGCTTAACTAATGCATTATCAACACCAAATGCATGAATATACTTAATACCACGTTTCTTCATATCATTTAATATCCCATGCTTGACTAATGCGGGATAGATGCCACCATTACCATCAGGCGCCACTGCCAATGATGTCTTAGTTTCCAATATCATTTTACCATCAGGTGAAGTTAATGCAGGTAATGTTCCCTGAGGGAAGAAGTGTACATCAATACCAAAGTTATTATTTTGTTCAAAGTATTCAGTAGTTGCCTTGTGATTTAATGGACTTGTCATAATATAGAATGGTACAGCCTTGGCTCCTTTGC
>Ga0214479_100568_pt1 | contig 20886 bp, 21 predicted proteins | sample M1_20Mar14CPVII9_5_FD_165054 | JGI IMG/M metagenome (GOLD analysis project Ga0214479, IMG submission 165054) | Marine eukaryotic communities from Monterey Bay, California, United States - M1_20Mar14CPVII9sort6BwellE14 | ecosystem: Environmental > Aquatic > Marine > Unclassified | place: USA...
CAAGTGAGGTATGATATATGAATGACAGAGTGTATGTTAGTATGACAAGAAGAAGAACATCTATTGCAATTGCAACAAAGGATACACCACTATGGCGATGGCAAATGTCGATCACCAACACAGACACTTACAAGAATAAAGGCAGTGACTCCAAATAGAATCGTTAATAGGGAATATCCCTGTCTGAAACACGAGGGAAATTGACGATGTTAATGACGATGACGATATGATGATCACATCTTGTGAACAAAATGAGAAGAACAATGAACTCTGCTCTTTATCCTCCGCCGCCGCCCATTACAAGCTTACTTATAGCTCCATGCAATTCTCCATCGGTTTATAGGCCTATCGATAGTTGACATTTCATTGCAAAGATGATATAGTTCTCCCTCCCATCGTCGATTACATTGTCGTGTCGATATTATCGACTGTCTATAAGAAAACAGGAAAACAGACTCACGATTTGTTGCTATTCATTGTCATGATGATGATATTGTTTTCTTCGAGATGATGATGAATACGATTGGTTGTATTTATGAGAGGATAGGGTTCGGGGGGTGTTCTCATATCTTTGCATTGTGTGGTGTTGAAGAAGAGGAGAGGCTTAAAAAATATTGCATGCAATATTTGGGCTAGGGAGAAATCTCCCGGAAAAGTAGCAATAGATATGCCTTTTACGGGTATATAGAACAAATAAATGAGTAATTGGGGGGTAACGTGGTAAACCTCTCTTATTCATGCCCCCTAATCAAAATGATTGGATCTTGTGAGAGCGGCTTCATAAGTGGAGTTCATTGTTCATTGGCTAAGATCATAATCAATACCTCTTCTATTCTATATACTAGTATACTACTCATCTTTTCATCGTCTATTACTCCTTCAATATGTCATCGATTGAACCATTAATTCGTCAATACGCCGCTGCATTCGACGGCACGCCTAAACCCTTCCCTACTCAGCTCTTCGATTCTCTATTTGCAACTACCTTCCATATCACCAAAGAAGAGTTCAACCCCGGTTTTGAACAAAAGCTAGAGAATAAATGGATGCATACAACAATCGATCGTGAGCAGGTAAAGTCTACACATGAGGCGTATATGGCCAAGGGTACCTATCTAACCCTTGTCCATTGGATTGCAATGAAATTGGGATAGGATTGGTCGATTGTGAGTTCATGCTGAAGAACGCCGATGAGGAGACAAAAGTACGCTTAGTTTTCACCATTAGGGATCATAAAATTGTCCATGCCAAAACTGTTGATTCATCCACCGCTGTTCTCAGAGCACAAGTTGGTGAAACTTTGTCTATGTTTTGGAAGTTTGGAGAGGCAATTGACAATAAAATTGGATTTACACAGATGCCTGCCGCCGCTGGTCATGACATGAACAGGTACCATCCACCAACTGAAAGTACATAAGCTTGTGTGAAGAGTGAAATACTAAACTCGGAAGGATGCATATGATATCCTTTACATAGAAGAGTTGAAATAGAAAGCAGAAGTTGAAACATAGACATTGAAGCAGCTTAAACTTAAAAGTAGTCTACCTTTATCTGTGTTACCCACTAGGTATCATATCATTTTCAGACGTTCCAGTTTCTCTTCAAGATCTGACACTGTTTGTGCAAGTTGGGCAATGTTTAATTCCATTCGCTCTTGTTTCCATTCTTGATCGACTTTGTTAGTCCTCAATTCATAATCATCCACTATTTGAAGTGTTCTTGTAGCACTTTCATCACGTTCATCTTCTACTACACTATCAAGATTCCTTGATCTACCTCGAACAATCTGTATAGCATGGTATAAATCATCTTGTGATACGATGCAATCCATTATACTCGAAGGCGAATCGACTTTGTCGCCACTCGAAAGCCTTCCAACAGACCTGGCCAAGGCGCGACTAGCAGCTGCTCGTGTTACTCCAGCAATCGAGGCTCCACTAAATCCATCACAATCTATTGCCAATTGTTCTACCAGTTGAGCATAACTCAAGATGTTGTTTTCTAAATGTTTCGTTTTCTTGAAATGAGTTTCAGCTGCACTCCCTATGGGTGGATTATTCACTTCTAGCCTCCCCGTTTCAAACATTTGCTTGGTATGAACCATCACTATACTACGGCGTTGTTCGACAGTCTTAGGTGGTTCAATTTCTATCTGTACTTCGAATCTCCCGGGTCTCAACAGAGCTGGATCGATCAACTCTTTCTTATTGGTCAGTCCAATCACCAATGTTGTCGTCTTTAATGGATTCACACCATCCATCTTAGATAGCAGTTGGTTGACAACCGAGTCTCTTGCCACTCCGGCATCGCCTTGTCCACCACCACCAGCGCCTCTGTTCCTTGCAATAGCATCAAATTCATCCATTACTACGACATGAATAGCCGCACGTCCTAATGCCTCACCACCATCGGTTTCATTCCATTTGTACTTGTCGTATATATCTAGGAATTAGTATAGAAGGGTGCAAGGTTAGTATAATACAATGTGATGAATCACTACTCTCCATATACTTACCTGGAGGATTATCAAATATGTCGCGCAAATTCTGTTCTGAACTCCCAACGAATTTATCAAGAACCTCTGGTCCATTAACTACAGTTATTGGTCGAAAGGGTGAAAGTATTGATCCAAGTTTCGAGGCTAGGAGTGTCTTACCACATCCCGGGCCTCCATAGAGAAGCAAACCTCTTGTGGGTTGTATTCCCAAATCTGCCAATAACTTGGGAGGAGCAGCCAGTGGTGTCCATATCCGAGTCTTAATCTCTTCCAATACATGATCTAATCCACCGACGCCTAAATTACCACCATCAAATCCTTTCCCTAAACCGGCACTTGCAATCATATCAGCTACACGAGATGCCGTTGCTTCAGTTTCAGATAGCTGTATATCTTTCAACTCTTGTTCCCGAGCTGCTCTTTCCATTGCAATTTTAGCATGATCAATTGGATGACGAGTCAGTAACCATGTCCCTCCTCCACCTGAACCACCGTAGGTTTGCTTTGTCAATGGATTGTAACCACCTTGCAGTACAAGTTCGTCAGAGGAAGTTGCAAGTAACGATGCTAATGTACGCCCGTCGGGACATAGTGGTACGCTTCCACTCTCAACTGCATCTTCAGGGAGGTTTGCTATTCGTTCCCAATTAGCTTCATTGTTATCATCAATTGTTAATAACCATGTTTCATCGCATACAGTTGTTTGTTGTCGTTCATTTAGACTTGCTCCACCATATAAGATGCATTGATTCTTTCTGATCGATGTTATACTGGCATCAATCAATGCTCGTGGATGACAATCATTCGATATTGTTTTTAACTTTGTCCATTTGTAAGTTTTGGTATCAAGCTTGAAAGCATCTGAACTATACTTGTCTCCAGTTGACCCTCCGTATAGTAACACATCTTTTAATTCACCTTCGGCTGCTTTCACATAGTTCATACTCCTTTCTTTAACTGCTGCCCTACTCTTGTATCCATGAAGATCATCAACTGCCTCATAACTTGTACTACTATCTTCATCATCATTAGCTGTTTGGGGAATGGCACAACAAGCAAAGTTACCCAAACCAATGTCCGGACCATCATTGTTGGTATTATCAATCGGTACTTCCTCAATACAAGGCGTAGGTAAATCATCATTATAAACCATAACTTTCCCACCATTACATATCAATGCAACTTTAGTATTCGATATAGCACATGCTACCAACCTACTGCAATCAACTTCATCAATTGGTAAGATAGCCTGACTTAAACTCCATTTATTAGTTAATAAAGATAATGTCCATACGTCTGATAATTGTTTATTTGTTTTGGAATCAATACCACCAAAGAGGAACATTAAATGACCTAATCTTGATGTTGCAGCGTTTGTACGGGGTGTTGGACGTGAAATACCCTGTTCTTTACGTGATATTAATGTCCATTCATTATCATTCGTAGTAGTATCGACTTTGTCCTTTTCATATACCCATAAATCATGTGTAGCAGTAACCATTGCCTCTTGTTTTTGACGTTTGGATGATGCCTCTCGTGCCTCCTTGAGTGTTTGACTAACACTTGTCTTACTACTACTATCGATCGATGCACCTGCTCCGTTTATATCTTGTAATGGAACTTGACCACCAAAGAGATATATCTTATCATTAACTACTTCTTCTTGGTTGCCATCATCATCATTACCATAATTTGATGGAAATGTGATGGATGATTGACCGCACACTGGAAGATGCGCGTTTCACAATTTATGAAGATGAAAAAGAGAGATGATTGTAACTTCTGTTAGAACAAGTGATTTTTCAATGACAATCAAACAAAAAGGCAAGTAATGACCAAAAGAGTAGCCAATATCACTAATACTTCACATTGAACACTTGAATTAACAATACAAACGCCAGACTTTCCTTGAGGTCCATATGTTGAGGGAGATCGACTCCATGACCAGCCGTGTACTTTATGTATTATCGATAGTATTGATAGGAATATTATTGTTTGCATATTTAGATATATCTAGTTGTCCTTCTTATATTATGAGCTGATGGATTGGATTATTGAGATGATTATTGGTGAGATACTTTGATGGCTTTTGCAAAGAAATTGGTATCCTTTTACTGGAGCTTGCAATTACTAAGAGGTCAACCAACTAATAATATATACTTTGCAGTGATATATGACCTTATTGGATTATGTATGCTATCAAGTGATGGTAGGCATGGTTGACGACTCTGACGACTGACGACCGACTTGATACCCCAACAAGGAGTTTCTTTTCTATTACCATGAAAACTAAGTTCTTTATTTTTTTATGAGAGTGGAGAAGATCGCAAATAAGGTGCACCATCTTGGACTTTGCTACGACAATACATTGCAATAATACAATAAACAACATAACAAAGATAATGGTACAAACAAGAAGAAGTAAGAGAAATCAGCCACAGCCTGTGGAGGACATCGCAACCGCCGTCGAGAAACCAATCGATATCGAGTTGATTGAGAAAATTGATGAGAAAAAGAACAGTGATGTACTTGGGTGTACTGATATTGGGAAGAAGAGTAATACTGATCTAAAGCTCGGAACTACAGAAAAGAATACCGATAGTAGTGATAGCGATAAGAAAGACGATTGGCGTATTAAAGCCGAGGAAAGACGTCAAGCTGCATTGGCAATACGAGCTGCCAAGAAATTAAAGATTGAACAGCAGCAGAATTCTGGTGTTGTTGGTACCGAAAAGAAGACGAATAATCCTCAGCAGCCGATTGTAACACCTGTTACCAATCCGTATAGTTCATCAAAGAAGTTATCTAATCCATATTCAAAGAAAGCGGTATCTAGCCCATATGCTGCAAAGAGTAGTATTAGTAAAAAAATAACTCAAGTCAATAGTCCACAATCTGATATTAAACCTCGCAAACTTCCAGCTGCATCAGCCAAAGTAGTACAACAATTACCCAAAGTAACAAGTACGTGGGGTGACTGTCGTTTGGATTTATGGGAAGAAACCTGTCGTTGTGGCGGTGAACGTAAAGCACCTGACACTCGAATGTGTAGTTGTCCAGCAGTGTTAAATGCAGGGCTTGGTTGTAATGGATGTAATGCAGGTGTACTTCTAATCAAGGGTGGACCACCACGAGGATTCTTCTGGGGATGTTCTCAATACAAGAAACGTGGATGTAAATATACTAAACGATTTGGACCACCACATGACAGAGCAGCGGCACAACAACTTGCCGAGTTGAAACAGGATAGTATTTCTGAGTTGAAACAGGATATTATTTCAAAGGCAAAGCAAGAGAGGGAGGAATCGGCGTATATATCTGACCCATTTGAACACGAGTGGAAGTCAGTATGTCGATGTTCGGGTGCCAAGATGTTAAATACATTCGAGTGTTTCATGCAAAGTAATGGTGGTTGTGGCATGCTACCAATTTGTCCCGAATGCACAACGGGATCGTTATTCTTAAATCGACGATCTAATGGTGGTGGTAGATGGTGGGGATGTTCCAACTTTAAGACGGGGACATGTGATTTTCTTAAGAACTACATTGAACACTCAAGCTGAGGAGAGTATAGTTGTATGTAGTATTGTTGGTCAAGAAGGGTCGGAAGTTAGTTGAAATGTGTACACAAGATGTGATCTCATATCACTGATGAAGTGATTGGTGATGAATATGAAGTGCCAATTCGTCAATAGATTATAGATCATGGGAGAGATGAGACGGCGTTATATTTAGACAGTTCTTCCTATCTTAACCATTATAGACTCGTTGTATACTACACTACTATACTACACCTAATCCTTTCCTCCTAATACACTAGTGCTTTGGTGCCCATCTCATGTCAAGTTCTACACCGGCCTAAGCCTAACAAACGAGCTGGATTACATTGAAAGTTGGAACACAAACTATATGACGTCTAAGGGCTAAACATCTAACTTCTTCTAATTTATAAAGCCGAGACCGAATCGTTTAAGTTCATCTCTCTCTGAATAATCTCTAATTCTCACACAAAACAAACTTTTATCCCCTAAGGTCGGTATTATACCTCTTCTCTTTCTCTAGTACTTATGCGTCACATGACAAAAAGTCCAAACCAGCTGGACCACAACACTTGTAGACAGCGGCAGAAATAAGTCCACGTTCCTGGTCATGGAATGCCCCACGATCGTTGTCGTCACGGAGAAGGAACTTGTCATCTTGAGCCCAAAGATGAACATAAGTCTGGATTTTGGGATTGTTGTTTGGCTCTCCACTCCTCCAATACTTGGCAATATTGCCATCATTGGCAATGCTTGAAAGAGATCCATTGAGGTTCTTCCATCCACCAGCGTTAGACCCTGTAGAAGTATCATCACATCCAGTAGTTAAGTAGTTTGGACAAACGTCGACAGCATCTTTCCATAGGCCAACCCATGCATTCTGCCTAACGTCGGAGTCTGCCTTGACTGCTGCAATGGCCCTGATGAGATCATTCTCGGTATCAATAGGAGCCAATACACAGTTGTCGGGAGTGGCGGCATAGAATTTTGTCCACTGATAATGCTTGTTTGGTTCACCAAAACCTGACGTGGCCGAAGCCGTGAAACCTGACTCTACAGGTGCAATGTTTAGCTCTTCTCCAGTGAAGACAGTGTAGTAGGTGAAGCCACCATTGCACTGTTCCCTCACATCACATGGACTTGGTGGTTCAGGTGGCTTAGGCCACCAGTTTGGTTCTGACGAATCAGTGGATGCATCTTCCTCCTCGACACGACGATTGACGGCGGCAGAATCATCGGCTCTCAACTTGGATGTCTTACGAACATCAGCGGCGGATGCTGATGAAGCAAGGATGTAGGCAACGACGGCGGTGGCGGTAGTAAACTTCATGATGTAGTTTGATAGTATAGTGATTGTAGTAGGAGAGATGTAGCGTTGGGGTGGATTGATAATTTATGAGCTTCAGTTGAATCAACCACTTGGCACGCTTTCTATTTTCTGCGATGAGAACTGGATGAGGAGATTGGAGAAACAAGAAAGAAAAAAAAAGAGCCTTACTTCAATCCTTTCGGCGATACCACCATATAGTCATTGTAATGAGAGTTTGAAAATGTGAGATTTGGGAAAGCGGTAATCGAAATGTCATAATGACTCATCATCTAAAAAAAAGATATAATCAGGAGTCACTTATTATGGTCTAGATTTTATGCAAAGATAAATCGATCTAAATATGGTGGTGATAGGTGGTGGGGATGTTCTAATTTCAAGAAGGGGACATGTAAGTTTCGTAAGAACTATATTGAACACTCGAGCTGAGGAGAAACTCATTTGAAATGATTTGTACACAAGATGTGATCTAGAGGTGTTGGTGTATAGATAAGGAGTTTAAACTTGAGAAATGCTCTCCAATGCAGTGCTGCTACTTTACAACTATCTACACATGATCATACTACAGAAGGATTGTCAAGGGATGACAAATGCATGGATGCTTTGATCCTTCTCATGGCATCGAAAGTCTTGCCTCCCTTTGCTTTTCATCTTGTCTGAAACGGCCATGAGCATATCATCATTCATCCAATGTATACCCTCAATATTGCAATAGACTGTGTGACAACCACCATCCTTTGGAAATTGCATAACAGAGCTGTCTTTGTCTTCAAAATCAAACAAGTCTGGGTCAATGATACCATTCGATATACCCAAGGCACTAGCAAGACAAACCGCACTATCCTCTTGAGATGTAATTGCAACTCGACCCTCAGTTGTAATATCGATAGCAGAGTAATCCAGGAATGCAGCAGATTTTGGTATGTTCACCACCCGAACAGTCTCCCAGAGGCAATCACTCCCTCCACCTTCATCATTCTTCTTCATTAGAATTACACGCCCATTCCCCACATCATTCTTCTTCTCTTGACTGCAATGATTACCCTCACATAATCCGAGGATATACAATTCCCCATCTTTATCTGGAAATCCAATAGCACCTTCAAAACCCTTCGAATCCCCTTCAAAAACAAACTCTGATTTGCATTCTCTTACCACAGTGTAGTCATCTTCTCCTAGATATAACTCTTCAATGATAGCATGATAATCACCGACTTCTTCCTTCTCTTCTCCTACACTATCGTCATCATCAACACCATTGTCATGATGATTATGGTATACACTCTCCCTAACAGCATAGAATAAACCTTCATGTTCAAATATAGCTTCATAACCACTATCCTCTTCTTTCCTTTCTGGATCACCAATCTGTACATTCTTGTCGAGAAGGGTACTAAATCCCTCGTGAACTTAGATATTGCCCATGATGAATCACATACCGAATAGACAGCATCATTAACTATAGTTACGTCAGATGCTTCAAACTTCTTTTGACCTCTTGTATCTTTAAATAAGGCTGCGTAGGGTAAGTCATAAGCGCTCTTCAATGTTTTCTTTGAGTATGATTTATCATTCTCACAATCGTACTTCTTTTCTTTGCCAGCTTTTGTTTGATGTTGTTGCTTTGATTTCCCGAGTAAAGAAAGACTAAATGTAGAAGGCATTGATTGTTGCTGATTTAGTAAAGGTATGATGAAGCATAGCAGACTGATGCCCATCAAAGATAGAATGAGAGGAGTAGATGAGTATCTTCTACTACACTTTGAGTTGTGTGTTGGGGACGACGACGATGCTCCGTAGCCATCATTGCAATTATTATTTGGTAAAAGAGGTCCTTGCTCTTCAATCGTCCATGTTCTAGAGTAAGATTATATCACAAGGCACTGCCGCTTACCATCTCACCAAATAGATCCACAAAGATCCAAATAAACTAGAATCATGAGAACCCGAATCGAGCTCTAAACGGAAAATATCAAACAATAGGCTCAATTCTTTCACCCCATATATCAACAATAACAACAATAAAATAATGCGCGGAGCACGTCCAACATGTCAAACAATGATGCCTGGCATCATTGCAGCCTTTGCCTTTGTCGTATCAATCTTTGGCGGCATCTATTGCAAATTTTTAGAATTCACAGATTCAAATAACAACTTGACACTGTCATTTGGTATTTGGTATTATCAAAGTTGGGGTGTATATGATAGTGCTGTACAGGGTACTGTTATTTTGGAAACTTGTGAGAATTATCCCGATGGTACGTATTGTATTAATGTATCTGATATGAGCATATCATAAATCTTTATATTCTTTGATATGTCATATTTTGTGCATATCATATGTCTATTCTTTCTCATGACTCATGATATATTATACCCTTTATCACCTGATAAAGGTACAAATATCGACAGCTATTGGAGGACATCACGAGCATTCAGTACAATGGCAATAATTATTGGAGGTGTAGTAACATTTTGGGCATTACTAGCACCATGTCTTAGTTCATCTAAGCGATCATTTAAAACATTCGGTATGGCTTACATGATATGTTGTCTCTTCATTGGAATATCATTATTACTATTAAATAGTACGGCATGTCATGATAATAATTTGATTGGTAAATTATCGGAACAAGCAGCCAACTCTGCTTTGAATGTGGAATTATCCTTCCCCGAGAGCTGCTCGATGGGACCGGGAGCGAATTGTACTATTGCGGCTGTAGTTTTATGGTTTGTTGCAGGAGTGGCATCATTAAGGGCTAATCCTCCAGCACCGGAACCGATTACTACTCAAACACACGATGTGACATATACCAAAACAACAGGAGAGGATGGCGCTGCGATTGTATCTGAGAAGGTAGTGAAAGGCACACCCGTCCCAGTTGGACAACAAGCAGCAAAAGAGGAGGTTGAACAAGCCGTGTAATAGGGAGTTTGGAATTGTGAAAGTTTATGATTATGCCTACCATATGTTTTGTTTGAATGTTTGGTGGTCGTGGCGAGAAACTTCGTTGGGGGATTGAATCGAGTTGGTGTATCTAGAAAGTGAATCTTAAGGTTTGTTTGGCTAGTATTAAATGGTAAATAGATTTCTAACTTTTATAGTGTCCTCATCACTCTGGTATAATGGATGGTAGATTACACAGGAGTATAATGAGACTAGAGTGACAAGACTGTTGTAAGTTATCTATGATATGTTCGAATGTGTATAGAAACAATATCCATATAACGATTGCTATCATCTTCCGAATTGTGACTCTGACGTCTGGTCATTGCATTATCAGTCTGCCTTTGACTTGTTGGGTATGCCAATGCTTCCATACGATCATACCGCATACAAAGAAATGTATTGATGTGCTTAAATAAATCATTTCAGCACACTCAAATTGCTCTTCATGATATCCTCTTTGTCTGGGTGTTCGTGTGTCTTTAGTAGCTTCCCCGTCTTCATATCCCAAACACATATTGTACAACCAAGATGATTACCACTCACAAGAAGGTTCCCATGACAGGATAATGAAAGGGGATATACATAATCTTCTTCATCGAGGCTGGCCTCGTCATCATTGCACAAGAAGGAGGAACTCCTAACATATGTCATTTTAAGACCCGTTATACGGTCCCAGATGAGAAGTTTCTTATCCATAGAAGATGCAACGATATAGTCATCAGCAAGAGCTACATTCCTGACTTCAAATTCATTCACAGTGATTGTCTTAGTCAAAGATATACTGTGTGTTGCTGCATCAAATTTCCACACACATATTTGATGCGGGCCACCAACAATAAAGTAACTCTTGTCTGGTCCCCAAGCAATAACTTCACCAAGATGCCCGAATATGTCACCCGCCCCTCATTCTACTACTACTTCATTCCTTAATGAGAGTAGTTCTGTTTTGTCGTTACTGTTGCCCAAAGGTGCCTCATGATTTATCCCAAAAATTTGAATCTTTCCATCATAAGTTACTATCAAGTGAGTCTCACATCCTATTGATGGGATTCCATTGGTACAGCGTTTATTATATTGCCAACTCTGTACAATGTTTCCCGTTGAGCACTAATTAGGCTTTTATTTGTTCGGCTGTAGCCTGAAGTAATAATAATCTCTGATCCTACCCGGCCGCATATAGTAATACCCCAGGTGTAATTCTCTGTTGCTGATGTTTGTCGGATATATTCATAATTATACCCGTCTCTAATTTCTACACCTATTGCAATGCTGTTAGTGGTGGCAATAATGGATTCATTTGCAGCGACATGCTCTTCTCTGATGTGAATTGGAATTGGCGGCCGTAAAAATGATATACCAACTCTCCACCCCTCTTTACCATTATTCATACCAAATCTGCACATAACTCAACACTTGATGCAAAAGATAAAATTCTATCCCCAACATCACTTTGGTAAAGTGCTAGTATATCAAGCGATGCTTCGTCGGCGACACTTACTACCGCAAGGCCTAGCGGCTTGCAGTTTTCACTTGACTTGATTTGACTGGATAAATCTTGTGCATTAAAACACCAAAGCCTTCCTAGCAACCTATCCTATAGCAAACCTCAAATTGATACTACATCATACTTCTGACTACAAACAGAAAGTCTTCTCGAACAAGGAATCAAGTAAAGTGAACATTCATCAAAGAGGAGTCAAGTTGGGTAGACATAAAGAAAGATTCTACTTTACAATGTACAACAAATGTCCTATTTCTTCTTTCTTGGCTTCTTCCTTGGAGTACTCTTCTTCTTCGACCCAAACTTCCTCTTACCAGCAAGTCCAGCGTTCTTCTTTGCTAACTTATAATCCCAAATCATACTTCCGTCACCATCGGGATGGGGTTTATAGCCGCCGAAGAACCAGTCTTTGAATTTGTTTCTTCGAAGTTTAGATATGTAAGCCACTGTATTCCAATCGCCTCCATTGATCATTAGTCGCATATGATCCCCATTTCGTACTCGAGATAATGATACATATAAGTCCTCCCATTCGATTTTGTTGAGATGAAACGAGTGCTCTGAGATGGATAGAATGATACGGTGTATGGTCTTCCCCTAACATAGACAATAAGCTAAAGTGAGGAGAATATCAAAAGAAAGCATAGAAGTACCAAACAAACACACACCTGAGCCTTGTCAACTGTAATACTAAATGCTGGCTCAATCGGGAAATAATCTTTCATGTTGAGCTGAGAATTGAAATAGTAATGTTGTGAGTCCTCACCATCATCTAATCGAGTGTAGCCTGGGATGTATGTTGCTTTGCTTTTGATCTTGCTACCATCTCGGAGAGAGATTGGAATGACAACGCGTTCGTCTGTGGTGATACTCCCTTTGCCTCCATCGAGCCACTCTTTCCTCTCCCGTTTCTTCTTCACTGTGTCGGAAGTTGAATCTCCATCAAAATCTGGAAACAACTCAACGTTGATAGCTGTAGGCGGAGAGTGGATAGTAATGATATCGCCTGGTGTAGCTTGATCACATTGCAACTTAAACTGCTTTCTTTGTTCTTTGTCTTCAAACGATAGTGAGTGGTACTTTATCTCCGTACCATTAGTCAATCCAGAAACACTGTTGATGCTGTATGTATTTAAGTATCCCAATGCTCCAGGGATGTAATACTCCCAAAAGCAACTGTTATGCATTGCATGCTCGATATCTCTTGGGTTCGTAGGCCGCCCTTTCCAAGATGACTCTTCTCTTTTACGAGGCCAACGAACTGGGTTGACACCATAATGCACAGCCCATCGTTTGGCTTGCCAGGCATTTATATCCCTTCTCTCGGCATTACCAGTGACAATGTTAGTTGCAAAGCGAAAGTCGTCACTCTCCATATCCTCCCGAGACAACTTCTTATAAGTACTCTTCAAGTCTTGGACAGTGGGACCAACACCTGTCTTGCTCATCTTATTAATCAAAGCCATATGCTTGGGATCACCAGACCTGTGTTGAGTTGTCAGCTCAATATAACGAAATTTTGTGAATAGAAAGCCTCCCATCTGAGCTAGTCCGAGCATCTCAGCTGACTTTGACGTTGGTGGTGCACCTTCTTCTTCGATATACTTCATCACTACTCCTGGTAAAGTGCCTGATTTACCACCAGCAGTTGGTGGCTTCTGATCAAAGTCTCCTAGAAGTATGACCATACGTCCACCAAACGGCTTATCATTTTCAAACAGCTCCTGCATTCGAATACTGAGATATGCCAGCATATATGGTTGGATAGTAGACACCTCGTCAATAATGACAGCGCATATACTGTCAATGTTTTGGCCAAACATTCTCTTTAGAGCACGCTTATTGTCGTCATTCCATTTCTTATACTGTACTTTCTGGCCTTTCTCAAAGACTGGTATATTCCAAGACTTCAAGAGAGTTGTCCCACGTATACCGACAGCAGCTGAACCCATAAAAGCATGTTTCATTTGCTCTCCAACTTTCATGATTTTGGCTATACCGTCAAGTGACTCGATGATCTTGGACTTGCCATTGCCTGGCTTGCCACATACCAATGCATTTGGAGCAATGTAGTCTTTTTCTCGAGCCTTACCTGATCGAATAGCTTCAAAGTGATCACGAGCTAGCTTGACAACTATATCCTTATCAGCCGACAAGTCTTGGGCCTTGATATAATCGTTAACCTTCTTGTCAAGGTCAGGGATCGTACGGTACTTATTTGGCCCGCTGGTATCTTCGTCAACATATGATGTATCTTTGATCTTTGACTGGCGTTTGGATTCATCCAAGTCCATATTGAACGGAAGAACGTCCACATTTGTCTTAGTTGCACTGGGGCTTGATTTACGACTGGTATGTAAAATAGAGTCTTCAGTTGTCTTAGTCAAGTTTCGAAGAGTGTCGAGTATTGCTCTACTGTGACCAAGATGCTTTCTTGCATTTGTTTCTTCCTGTGACGTCAAGCTCTGTATAGCATCAGGTATAACGTCTATCCCAAAATCATTTGCTGTCGATTGATAATTACCATAGTATTCTTTGGCTGCCTCCTTCTCTTCTGGCGACCACATAGTCTTTGCTCGACCGCGATGCGCTGCAAGCATCTCTTTCTTGTCCTTGTCAATTCTCAAAGTATGAACAAGCCTATCAATCTGTCTCACTCTAAGATCATCAATCTCACAACGACCCCAACACAACTGGTTGTAGTACTTGAGAAATGCCTCGTAGTCGTATTTATATGTGCATACCTGTCCCTTCTCATAGAGTTCATCTTCGGGTCTGAACACGAGTAAGTAGAAGTGAGCAAATTTATCAGCCTTCTTTCTCCATTTCTTCCTCCAATCTGCAAGTTCTCTCTTATATGCCTTCAATCGATCGTTGTATTCTTCATCAGACTCTTCATCAGACTCATCTAGAATTGGAGGTTGAGGCATCTTCTTTGGAGGATGTGGAGGAGAACTTGTGAACTTCGGAGTCAATAGCTTGGATCTCAAGACTTGATGATAGGTATTTTCGATACCAAGTCCAGCTCCGAAAGGATATGTTCTGCTCTTCTTTCTGCCACACCTCGTATCACTAGTTTCTGCAGAGGAAGTCTCAACTACTCTGACAAGAGCTGTGTACTCGTATCTAGTCAAAGACTTTAAAGCTTTGCCACGATATCGGTAGAGAGCGGCGAACGACACTGGCAACTTAGACCCATCATCCATCTTGTAGAAAGAAGTAGTTCCATGATAAGCATTGATGTACCTAAAATCGTCGTCGTTGTTATCGTTTTCTTCTTCTTCTAAATGTGAGTTGATGACTCCGTCGTCTCCCAATTCATCCCCAACATAGCACTCATCCTCTTCTTCTGAGTCTGAGTCTTCGCCAGTCAAATTATCGACGGCATGAACACTTTTTGTTCGTTGGATCTCGTCGTCAACAAAGTTTTGATACGCTTTGGTATCACATATGCCAAAATCTTCCGAGCATAAGCTTGCACCCATACCCAGCTGATGAGATGCTGCTTGTGTATCTGACACTTCCACTAGGCTATTCATTTTGTTGACAGCTCGTGTTAGTGTATGCTGAACACGTCTCTTGTTTGTATCAGCATCATCAGCAATACTTGGATATTTCATGGCATCTTCATGAGCTTTCTTCAGTATTGGTAGAGCATCCGTGATCTTCACACCATCCTTATTGATATATGGACCGATGTACCACAGAGCAGCCTTACTTTGCTCTGTCGAACCAAGAAGTAAAAGATTGCTATTACAACCAAGGACTGAAGTCAATACAGAATTGAAGTCAACTACCTTGCCATTTCTCCCCACGAGAGACTTTGAAACTAATCCATACAACTTCTTCAAATCAAGTATACCAAACCCTTCTAACGTGTTCATGATACTTTTTAACTTTGGAGTGAAGAGCTTGTAATAGTATTTGGGTGGATTGAGATGATGAGGCCCAGATCTACGTTGCACTTTTGTTGGTGTACGAAGGAAGTGAATTGTTGGTCGATCATCTGTTTTGGCAACAATGTATTCGACTCGATTTAACATATCATCTTTCTCGTCATATACTGCAACATTTACATCACCTACTTGAGCCAAAAGATTGACTTCCAAGGCTCCACCCTCAAAACAATCATCTCCTTCAACATTCATCATGAGCCGAGAGTATATTTTGACCGTCTCTTCGATGCTTGTATCATTTTGCTCATGAACGTGGTCCCTCATTCGATACTTGATATGTTCTTCGACTGTCTTATCACCAAGCTTACAATTGAGTGGTAGCTTCATCAAACATTGCATAAGCTCGCTTCGAAACTCCTCGACTGATTTGGTGCCTGCTTTGAGTTGAGTTGAGTCTATCAAGCCAAGCAACGAGCCATAGAAGAGATTGTTTTTGTCGTGTTCATTAAAGTGGTGCAAATCAACTCGAGATTTGAGTACTTGCTCAATGCCTTCTTCAAACTGAATCTCCTTGCCCGCTGACGTACTTGGCAACATTTCATTATACAACTTTGAGATGATCTGTTCTTTGGTCATATCATCATCAAGTTCATGTAAAGGCTTCAATTTCGGCCTATCTAGTTCCCAAACGACAGTCCGAATGCTGCCAGATGGTAAAGGATATAGATTCTCTTTCGATGTGTGCACTTCGGGATCATATGGCTCAACATACTCCTGTTCGACGGTGATGATAGATCCATCAGGTCGGATCTCATCCACTGACTTCTTGCGCGAGTCGACTTCCTCCCAATTCGTGGTTCCATCAGGTTGCATTGTACCCCTCAGTTCTATAGGTCTTGTTCCGTTGCTTAGAGCTTTGTCGTAGCACAGTCTACATCCATGCCATCCCTTGGGAGGCTTCTTACAAGTGAATGTATGCACGTGTATACCACAACGACATATCACTAAAGAAACAAATGTCTTGAACTGCTCACTCTCTTTGGCCGGGTCGGGTGGGAGCTGCATTGAATATGGTGTAGGTCTTGAATTATAGACAGTCTTATTCGTATCACCAATGGACTTGCCACCTGTTCTTTTCCGAGCATCCATAGATGAAATAATTGGCTTTGTAAGAGTTCCAACATTGATACCCGGATATTGTTGACTCATCACTACGGTATTCTGGGCATCTTGGTTGCACTCTCCATCGCAATTCTCATCTTGACAACGTTTAAGTTTCTTGGCATGCTCTACAAATGCCCCAGGGATACTCATATCATGACTTGTCGATGCCGGTACTCGTCGTTTGATCTCAGGTGGTTCATCTATATCATCTTCTTCGAGTGTAGGTGGAGTAGATGGTAGAGTTGCTGTAGTAGGAGTCTCAAGTTCCAACTCACTCACTGTACAAGATAAATGTAAGCAATAGTTGACGAAGTAACAACTTTAAACACATAATAGAAGACTTACCTTTTGAAGGACTCGCATGCAATGATACCATATCACTTCCCTTGTCAGTAGACTCCATCTCATTCGAAATATTTGAGGTATCCTGAACTGGGTTAGCCAAAGTTGGGGTATCTTGAGTTTGATGCTCAGACGCAGGTTGTGATACGTCTTCCATTTGCACATCAGAATCATTATCATCACTACCGTTTGTGTTGTTGATGTCTTTCAAGTTACTTTCATTGATATCCAAAGTATCTTCTCTAACATCGAAAGTATCCTTACCTGAGGTATCCTTAGCTGAGGTGTCTCGAGGAGTTGACGACTTGGCATTAGCGGCAGCACGAATCTTTTGTGTCTCAATCTGACCTTTAACTGTCCCGATGGTCTCCTTAACCAAACTTTGAACATGTATATTCCTATCAAGACTAGCACTACACTGTGAGTCTAATACACGTGCTGCTATATTACATAGCTCGGGAATGTCGGCAACAGATTCAAGTAACTCTGGGGATAAACCTGACCAATGCACAGAATGATGGTGAAGTGATCCACTATGAGTAGTCTCGTTCTTACCAAAGAAAGGTCCTGGTGACCCAATGATACCAATCTGTTCCGGTGATGTGAACTTTGTCTGAGTAGTTCTGTTGTTATCTCCACTATGCTTTGATGGCTTGGTACCCATAAGGATACACATGATATGATGTGTCATATTTTTGTAGGCCATTGCAGCCCCGACTGGGTTGTTGTTCATGAGTTCCATTCGTTCAGTGTACGTATAAGGAATTGAAATGCTACTTTCGTCTTTCTTGAGTTTGATGCCACTCTTCATTTCAACTTGAGAAGCACTTGAAACGACAGCTGGGAATTCATGATTGTTGAAACTACGAAGAGCATACCTAATCGAGTTCGGATGATTGATATCGTCAATGCCAAATGTGTCGAATGCAAAGGCACTACCAAATCTTCGCAACATTGCAAGGATTTCTCCCGCACTCTGATTCCTCTCCGTAGCTCCATAAGCTGACTTCCTACCTGCAAAGGACATGAATGGTGTAATCTTGTTCAACACATATTTGGCTTCTTTCCCCTCAGGGTTCTTCAAGGCAGCTTTGAATTTGGCCTGGAACTCATCAGACATGAATTCATTAGCAAACTTCTCAAACACTCTCGGATCCTTTGATACTTTGGCATGCATACTTGAGATTACACCGTGTCTACGATGTGAATCGTACATTTGAAAAAGTAGCTGCCTATTGGATCCTGCACTTGTTGTGTATTGCATGAGGAGATGTTCTCTTTGATACTTGCTGAGAGTTGGGCTATTATTTGAATATGCGGTACCAAACAGAAACACATCTGGATTGCCTTTGGCAAGGAGCTGGTCACCGTTATCATATTCATTCAAAGCGGTATCCTCTCGTCTTGACATCCATTGCTTCTGTGTAGAATCGTCAACGCCCAAAGTCTCTGCTGCACATTCAATATACTCACGATTAGCAGTGGTACTTGTATTAGGAGTTATAAAAGAACATCTAAGCGGAAAGTCACTGCCACTTGTCTTAACCTCATTCACCGTATCACATGTATACTTTTGGCCATAGGTTCTGATATGTCTAGCGTCATCCTTGGCAATCTCAGTCTCCCTTAATACACTTTCGTCATTTATATGTCCAGCATTCTCAATAAGAGATTTGTTGGCTGCCTTTATCCTTGCCTTCACTTCATCAAAGTCTGGCAGCTCATCATCGTATTGATAGTGGTAGTTAACTTCTTGCAGCACCTTTAGCCATTGATAAATGACCCAAGGTCGTCCTTCTACATTAGCCGAGCCTATCACCTTGGCAGCAAGAGCATCATACTCTCCCTCTGGTCCCACAAATTGTAGAGTAACCTTTTCATTGATAGCATCACTAGATAACAAGTTCGAGACTGCAAGGGGGCTATCATGGTTGAAATAGATGCCACAACCTTTAACCTTTGACTGGCCTCGTTCAATCACTCTTCCATCAGCAGTATTACTCTCAATCTTGATGACAAGTAAAAAATGCCTAAGCTTGGATACCATGTGACGCTCACGTTCAGTTAGAGGCTCCAACCATATCCTATAAGGATCTCCAAAATCTATTCCAGCGGCAAGCGACTGATATGGAGTCTTCTTGTCGTCCAAACAGGCCTTGCAATTAGAGCATATCATGGCAGTATAAGTCTTCTTAGGCTCCCCAGGAACTACCTTCTCGTCAACGAACTCTGGATGGAGGTGGAAGTATACAGGCTCTCCAAACTCATCAAACATATAGTCTGGAAGCGTGTCTTTGTCTGCTTTAAGCTCATCGGGCTTCTTTGCTGGCCAAACAGAGCGTAATCTCCACAACTCAACTTCCTTTGTATCTCCTTTGTCGTTATATGGTATAACCAAAGGCTCTCTTTCCATCAAACGTCTATGGTAGCCTTGTGTCCTCCTGCTCCTAGGACCCGATAGTACACACTTGTCATCATCATTATTCATATCATCATCGGCATCATCATCGGCATCATCATTGTCACCTTCTCGCAATTTCAACTCTGTGAGATCAGATACATCTACTTCAATATAAGTTCGCTTGAACTCCGAAGTGTCCATGTTTCTAAATCCACAGCATGGACAGGTCACAAGTGGTGCATCAAGTGTCTCTTGAGCATTATCATCGCCTGTAGTAAAGCACGGCTTCTTACCCCAAGGCAAACCACGTCCTTGAGCCTGGATAAAGTCGGATATAAGCTCACTCTTCTTCTCGGGCGTCGCAATTTGTGACAGCATGAAAAGGCCTACTTCATTTACGGCATATCTGTAGAGTATCTTGGTCCTTTCTGCATTGTCAGCCGCACTAAGTTGTTTGGACAGTGTGAGATTATTTGTTGGGAAAGATATGTGAGATGCAAGATAGATTTCGATATATCAAGTAAATTGGTACCTTTCCAACATCCGTCACATACCTTGATACTAGTTGGGCTAGTTGTGCAAAGCACAAAGATAATACATGTTAGAGAAGAAGACAAGATGATATTGAAACGAGCAAAACATATAGCAATAGTAGAGTGGCCTTACCGTCTAGCTTTCTCAGCTCTTGCAATGTCTCGTCGCATCTAACGTTCAATGCACTGTCAATGTAAGGTACTGGTTCTCTTGGTAGATTAAAACGCGAGAAGTTATCCTGCTCGTGATCTGCATATTCACAGATAGCTTCATATGCCATCTGATAGCGTTTTTCTTGATGTGGATCGCCAGGATCACGATCGAGACACTTGATGGTGAAATACCTCTCTGCAGCATCATGAAAATCAATTGATTCAACTTCACACCTCCACAACCTCTTGCCGCTACAGCCAACCCACCAATGTGCAGGAACTTTTAGCAGTAGACCAACCAAAGATCTACAGTTGAATATGCCATTCTCAGCTTTACAGTCATCAAGTGAGATAGAATCAGTCGTAGCAAACCACTCAAGAACTGCTTCTTTCCTATTCATTAGCTGCCGATGCTCAGTCTGACTCTTCCACTTACATACTTGCTTCAGATCATTGTCGTCTAAGACCTCTTGATAAAGAGTCTTATATAAAGTCGAGTACCTTTCTATACTCAACTCCAACAAGCCATTCAGCTTGCTAATACAACTATCATCTGCTTCTGCTAATCTTTTCATCACATGTA
>Ga0214479_100570_pt1 | contig 20757 bp, 13 predicted proteins | sample M1_20Mar14CPVII9_5_FD_165054 | JGI IMG/M metagenome (GOLD analysis project Ga0214479, IMG submission 165054) | Marine eukaryotic communities from Monterey Bay, California, United States - M1_20Mar14CPVII9sort6BwellE14 | ecosystem: Environmental > Aquatic > Marine > Unclassified | place: USA...
AGAATTGCTCCGTAGACGGGGTTGGGGTGGTAGTAATACAGCTAACAATGGCCACAATCAAAATATTGCAGCTCAGTATGATTCAGTCGCATTCTATGCCTTAACTACATTGCAACGCTCTCCCATTATATCATGCTTACTACCCTCAAACTTTACATCACTTCGAACACAACTCAAATCACTAATACTATCAACAATATCAAATTCTATCAATTTACAATCAATGCCAAACTTTGTTATAACAAAAGTAGCAGTATTAATAGCATTATTAATTAGAGAAGAGTATCCAATACAATGGAATACTCCATTAAATGATGTATCTGTTGCATTAAACTTATCAACATCAATCAATAATGGTAGTATCACAAATGAAAAGATGGCTAGTATGGGAATGTACCTTTCAGTATTGGATGCGATTAGTGATGAGATTGTATATCCTTCGGTTGCAGATGAAGGTGGTAATACATCAAACAATAATAGAGAGAGGATACGGAGGGAACAAGTGAAGGATACCCTGAGAGGATTTGCCATTACTACCGAGAGTGGTAACACACAACCTATACCATTAGAGAATAGTGGTACTGCAAATATTGTTGGGTGGTTACTAGACGTTGTTGTCGCTATGACTGCTGCTACACAACAACAAGGAGCACAAGAGAGCGAAATGTTATTGACATTGGCTGTACGTGCTTTGGCTACATTGAAACGATATCTCTCCTGGGTTGATATAAGACTAGCTACCAATCCCAACTTGATACAAATGCTACTTAAAGGATTAGGTGGTGCATCTTCTTGCAGTAGTGGCGATGAGGAGGAGGAACCTACCCAAAGAACAATGTTGTCAGTAGAATGTGCAAATTGTTTAAGTGAGGTTATAGACAGAGGTATGGATGAACAAAAGAAGTTGGATTTGCTTACTCAACTTGATATATTTGGTACCTTGTTTCGATTATCCCAGATACAAGCCAATGGTATTAGCAACGGTACTGCAGTTACAATGAGTGGTGGTAAACTTGATCTTATCAATATAGATGGCACACAAGTCGAAGCAGTGTCATCAGCTGCAGAACTAATCAATACTGCCGGGTTGGCATTGATTCAGGGATGGGAAATAGCAACATCTCAAACGACAAACATACAAATGAAACAATGTTTTGAACTGGTATTGGCATGCCTTGCATATGATAGTATTGATGTGTCAGGTGCGGTAATTGATCTCATGACACGCCTTCTTCAATCGATGGAAAAGAAGGATCAACATTGGACCAATTTGTTTAGTGACGCGTCAGTATGCAACAAGATATTGCCCCGTATACTTCTAATCTTGCATCTACGAATGAAGTACCCAAATGATTTCGAATACGATTATGAAGATGAAGATGAGGCAGAAGAGGAGTTATATCGAGCAAACTTGCGAAAGTTATATCAACGCATCGTACACTTACGCCACGACATTGCACTGCAATTCATTGGACAGTGTCTATCATCGATTTCACAACCGCTATCATCATCTCCCACACCCGATATAGAAGTAGGACTTCGTCTTGTATACCACTACGGAGAAGGAAGAAGACCTACAGGAGCAAAGACAGCGCTGAAGGACTCTGGATTTAAAGAAATAGTTATGGCAGTACATCGTAGTGATGTTGCTTCCCATCCACATCGAGAGGTATTGCTTTTGTACTATGACATATCTGTGAGATATGCAGCTATATTGAAGGAGTGCCCACAATTATTGACAATCTTTTTAGGGTCGTTATCTGGCAATAGAGGATTACAACATCCCCATGCTAGAGTTAGGTGTCGATGCTGTTATCTATTACTTCGACTAATCAAGTCTATTGGTGCCAAAGCTATGAAGCCGCATGTTGAGGCGATTGTTGAAGGCATACAGACGCTACTATTTCCTCCTCCAGGAGCACAGACAACTGTCGACATACCAGCAAACGACGCACTTTACTTGTTTGAAGCAACTGGTTTGTTGCTGGGTACGACTGGCTTAGACAGTGATATCCAAGTTCGATGTGCAACTGCAGTTCTTACCCCACATATTCAATCTATAGAGCTCACTCTTCAGAATCCCGAGATAACTCGTGATGTAGAGACGTATGGAGAACAGCTTTCTTTATCAATCTCGGCTATTGCCCAGTTGAGTAAAGGTTGGCAAAGGCATCCACCGCCTGGTGTTCAAGAAGTTCTCGTTGCTGCCGTAGATGTATGCAGAAAAGTTCTATTAGTCTTGCCTTCGTCGTCATTGATTAGATCTCGATCGGCGGTTCTCATACAACGCATGATTTTCTGCCTTGGAGAAGGAGTACTACCTTTGATGCCTACTTTCTTCCCTCCATTACTATTACATTGCACTTTAGAGGAAGACATATTGGATATATCGCAACTGATGAATCAATTATGCATCAAGTTCAAGGAAAAGGTTGTTGCTGCAATAGACTTGGCATTACTACCTTTCATCCAAAAGGTGTTTGCAATTCAGACTGGCAACATAACAGAGCAATTGAGTGTACGAAAACAAGCATTTGCAACCCTTCAGCACATTGCCCTTCACAATGCCTCACCAGTCTTATATTCTCAAACAAATGTGTCATCGCTGGGAGATATATTACAACTCATGTATGATGGTGCTTCGTCAGTGCCCGATCCAGTCATGAATAAGACATGTGTGCAGTACTTTTGTGAGCTAATCAGCCAATGGGGTGGTGCTGGTGGTAATCAACAAGATCCTCCTCCGAATGTTGTCAATGCCTTCTTTGACTTCGTGTATAGTGTCTTGGTTCCTGGCATGACCGTACGCATACTAGACAATACATTCAATGCAAAAGATGCTCTTTACTGTCGTGTCCTTGCTGAATTCAGTAGATCACTTTGGTTGTTGAAGCAGTCAATACGAGGAAATACTGAGTTTCAGTCTCGAGTCATTGAGATGCTTGTTCTCGGTGGAGGTGGAGGAGATAGTGGTAGTGGTATTAGAAAGCCAGGATCTCAAAAGATAGCTTTCGGATTCCAAAATGCAGCCTGTGCGAAGGAGATCGAGTTGACTCTTAAAGAATGGAAGGTAGAACAGCAATGATACCTATAATAGGTTTAGATTTAATTATGGCTAAAGAGTATTAATAAGCAGATGTAGTACTCATATCAGCAAAGCTTTGCCACAATAAAGAAGGAGGTCTTTAGGATACCTGCCTCGGTATCCTAAAAAATGACAAAATAAGTACCATAGGCTGCCTGAGTTTTGAGTTGATGAAGAGGAGAGAGATTACGCCGCAATTATCGCATATGATATATCACACACTGTTGATTTACCTCATTATATTGTTTGTTGATACAAACTATGCTTTTTCTTTGAACATTACTCCTCGGCCATCCAATATTGCTCTCGAAAATGTCTCTCAAAAATGTAAGATATTATGTTGTATATTGTTCAAGCTGTATTGATATGATATCTTATACAAACCTTTTGATGTTGTTGTATGTATATGGTTTTATAGTGATATGATATCTCATACAACCTTTTCTATTGCATGAAAGATACGGTGACATTGATGAATAAATTATTCTCGTCTGTGCCCAAAAGAGAATTTGCATTGCAAGATGTCAATCTATCATTTGGGGTAACATCAGCATCGCCATCAAAAGAAAAGACGGCTTCTTCTGAACATGATGATGGAGTTATACTGCTCGTTGGCCGGTCTGCTTCTGGTAAATCAACATTACTTCGATTAATGGCAGGTATGGAATCTTCAACGAGTGGATCTATCTACATCAATGGTCATAAAGTTGATGATGCTATGCAGATGCCAACAAGTATCGAACAAGGTACTACCCCTGTTATATTGGCCGAGAAGCCTGACCTCGATGATACAAAGTCTGTTATAGAATGGATACAATACTTTGGATTAGATAATATAGATCAATGCAACAGAGCATGGAAGATTAATAATGGTGGAGAATTAAAAGAAGAAGAAACAAAAGAGATTATACAATCATTAGCTGAAGATTTCTCATCAATATTAACCCTATCACACGAGCAATGCTCTTCACCTCCATCAGAATTAACACCATCGGGACAGTACCTTTTCGGCGTAGCAGCAGCGTGTATCACTTCAGTTGCACCTTCAATAGTCATTCAACAAAACACAGAAGCTACTCCTTTGAATAGCATACATTATCCTATCATCTTATTAGATGAACTATTTGATGCCGAGCATTCGAGCACTGTAGAGAAATGCAGCAAAGGGATAATGAATCTTAAACGTGAGGGAGGAGTGGTGATCAGTGCAACGCATAAACCAACATACTTTACTGATATTGCACCAAGAACAGTTACACTAAGCGGCGGAAGAGTATTGACGGATATAAGAAATTAAACACTTAATACAACACTCATTTGATAACTTTATCAACTATGCATCCATATTGTACAATTCCTCTTTCTTCTTGCCACTAGCTACCTATTTTCTACAACCCTCGTCCCCAAATCTAATTCATCAATCCATCTGAGTTGGAGCACTCATTGTGCCAGTGTCAAAGTCTTGATCCTCACATACATCTTCGTCAACATCTATTATTTCATGTTCATCCTCTGTATCTTGGGAGTATGGTACATCAGATGGTGACGAAAAATCAACCCTATCATCACTAGTTAGATGATCTTCTTCTACCTTTGCTGCTTTCTCTCGACGAGCCTCGTCGAATACGAGATTGTTTTCATACTCATCGTCGTATCCATCACTGCCGTCTTCGTCGGCGTCACCTTGAGGTGTTCTCATCGTCTCAACACATGCTACCAAAACAATTCTCTTCTTGTTCTTTGACACAAAGAAATAGTTCATTGACCAGAGTGTGACATGTGGTGAAGAGTCCATAGCCGGGGAGATTTGCCTTGGTACATCCAACATTGACATGTCTATTCCATCACTACTCAGTCTCTCCCCACTTATTATTCTCCCTCCGCCACTAGGACTGAACATCACCACAGGCTGCTCTTGATTAGCCACGGACATTTGAGCACTTCCATCATTTGAAACTTGAGTTTCATTTGCCATACTCGTGGTTAGAAATTCCAATGGATCATCACCTCCGGAAGCAGGTGCATAGGAATATACCTCACAATCTTTCAATCCGTGGAATAACACATCATCCAGTGCATTCCAAAACCTTGGCAGAAAGTCTCGTCCTTCATCTGTCGTTGCAGCAAACTCGCCTAACTTTTCATTGACACGACGCATGGCTTCTTCAGTCGATAACGTGCAAAAGTCAGATGTTTGGGCATCACCAAAGTCATAATCAGGGAATGAGGCATTCAGTGTTAATATCAAATCTGTCATGAGACGTCTTGGTACCATTGTAGGTCCAGTCTTCTTCTTCTTGTCACCATCACCTTCCAACGACGACTGATAAAGAGATGGTTGTGGAATAATCGGACGGGTATTATAATCTTCATCATTTGGATGATGTATTCTTGTGCTACTAACACTGCTACCCCATGTACTATCAGCCAATAATGAACTTGAAGATTCGTTATGATGATATGGACGACGACTTATTGCGGATGGTCCCGTGGATATATCAAATGATGTAGCTCGACATCGTTTGTTACTCGTTGGTTCTTTCAATATCCCCTCTAGTGGTAAAGTTCGTTTGGCATGTGATGTGATTGTTTCCTTATCTTCATCGAGTGGACTTAGTGGGGCTGTTGATTCATTTGTTTCCATCATTTCGGAAGTGGTGGTAGACTTGTCATATACTAAACTAGACGAGGCAGTAGTATCAAACGTCACTCCATCAAGTGATCTTGACCTTGCTCTTCTTTCACTCTTCTTGCTTCTGACAATTCCTCCAGATTCCTCACGAGCATCATCATCATTATTCGCCTCGCCCATCTCCTTAACCCGAAGCTGATGTTGCTCGGCATGTCTACGCTTTAATGCCTCGACAGCCTCATTCAATCTTTCCATCTCATGTGCATATCGTTCACCTACCTCAAATGCTAATTGCTTATCTGACCCAGCACGTTTGGTAGTGTATGCCTCAACACGGCCATATATTACACGACATGAACTAGGTGTGGATGTTGTTTTACCATTATTGTTGTAAGATGAGTACCCTACGGGATTATAGGCATAATAATTTGGTGTTGATGCACCACTGTCCTTTTTGTTATTCGATGAACGCTTATTGGATGAAGCTGATTTATTAGAACCAGACTGCTGCTTGCTCTTGCTTCCCTTTCCTTTGCTATTGTTTTTAGTGTTTGTACTTCTGACTAAACCAATGGGTGTAGGGCCAGTACCCGAACCGCGAGTGTTTAGTGTTGCACCTGTTAGATCGGTTGTTAGCTGGGTTAATCGAGAATCTTCGAGATATTTCATGGTATATTGTGTTGTGTTTGAAGAGAACTGTGTCTGATATATTTAATAAGAAAGTACATGTCATGAGAATTATTTTTTTGAGACAAATAATTGCAATACACTGGCAAAACTATATCTATACTGCTTCACATACCTGTTTTTTTCTGTTTCTATATCTGAACTGTCTATTTAACTTCGTATTCTATTCTGGTATTGACCTTGTGGTTTAAAGAGAAGTGAATTTTATTATTATGAACTGAAGGTCTATGACACATAACTATATTTGTGCACTCTAGATCTTGCGCTGCAGCGGCAGATAAAAGGATCAATACTAATGTAACAACCTGACGATTATTCTTAATATGGATTGCAATAGATTCCTCTCAATAGGGGCCAATATACACAGTAGATTCACTTCAATGCCATCAACTTGAAAAGTTCTTCCTTCGATTGTAGCGGTATCCACTTGGTATCCTAGCCAAGAAGTAAGTACTTGTAAAGCAGCTCTATGGTATGATCAAATAGGTAAGGAAGTATACGGAGGTTATAGTTAAGATATAAGTATTAATGTTGGAGACACTCTTGTCGGGTTTAGAAGAAGCCAATCAGTTCCAATTCCAATTGACGATGCCAGTATAATTGATCTGTTTTGCCATCTCGGGAGATAGATATCGACTTGTTTTGAAGAAACCTACATCCTCCAGCATTGGTATTCGTCCGTTAAAGATTGCTTTCAGTCTTTTCCCGATCCATATATCTCGATATTGTTCCCTTGTATTACATCGTGATATCATCTCTTGTGTTGTATTCTTCTTTTCCTCTTCACTACACGGAGCACAGTTGATTGAATTATCATTGTTTACAATCATATCTTTACCAATGGCTGGCCGTAAAGAGTAATTGGCATTCATAATCGCATGGCCCATTCTCTTCTCGTAGTAACTGATGAAGTTATTCCCTTCTTTTAGACAATCGAAGATAGCGCCAGCTTTCATTATCAGCTCTAATCCTATTCGATCAACTGCCCACATCATAGATTGTATATGTACATTGAATGACTTTTCACAGTTTAGATTCAACCCGGTCATTTTTACTTGATTATCCAGCAAATCTAGGAAACGATATGTCCAATGTCTACTATTCGTTGTTGTAGATGGCGGGGGAGGACCAGTCGTACCACAATTGACCATGATAAAGTAATCATAACTCGTCACATTTAGATCAGGTACACCACCATACAATGCCAATCGCGGCGCTTCAATATCATAACATATATCTCTTCTTGAAATCAATATAGTTCTTGATTTAGAACCTACCTTTTGACATTCTAAATTCAATCGTTGTATCCATGGAGAGTATGTATCATAAAATTCATGCCCGACAACTATTATTGTATCAATAACTTGTGTCGATATACTACTTTTGCAATCTATTCCATTATTTAAGAAGAATTCTAGATTCTTTTCATATAATGCTACCTTCTTTGCTTGTTTTGATGATGGTCCTGCATACACTACCAATATTCTATCCTTATGATCTTCTTGAGATGTAGATATATGGTTGTTGTTAAATAATAATCCACCAGGTTTAGTATCTTCGTCGCAATGCAAGTATTGCAAATAATGAATGTAGAAAGGTGAAAAGACGATCAATATTGTAGCAGGTAAAAGTAGAAGTACAAGAAGATTGTATCTTCTACTACAACTCGTCTGTTGGTGACTATCAATTCTACTGTGACCTTTCATATCTCTACCATTGTAGGTGATGTCACGCAAACGGAACAACATTAATCATTCATCTATCGGCCACGGCCAATGTATGTTCTTACAGATAGAGTATCGATTATCGATCAGTATCTAGATCAGAGTAGAACGAATCTTTTTTGCGAGGATACCGCTGGACTGGGGGATGTTGCAAAACGTCATTGCTCCTATCTCCCCTTCGGCCGTCAACAATACCATAGAGAGCACGGACGATATCCCATCGCGGCAGCAGTGATCAAATATATATTTGTAAAGCAGAGACTAGATATCGCGGTATTTGGGGGATAAGAGACAATTGATAATGAGATCTATTGATACATATCTTATGCTCTTATTAACTCTCCTCCTCCCCATATCATCATTGGCATTTACTTTCAATAGCAGGGGAGGTTGCAGTAGTATTAATAATGCAGCTGTTATTACATCTAAACAACAGCATGGAAATAGTATAGCAAGTTTGCTAACTAATGATTATTCTCAAACTTGTGCCACACGTCATATGCAAACTTTGACAGCATTGCAATTATCAAAAGAAGATGATTCCTCTCCCCCCTCATCCTCCTCTACAACAATAATAGCAGATGATCGTCCACAATCATTTGCAACAGGATATTCCACAAACCCATCACTATCCTCGGCAATTGAAGAAGCTACGAATCAAGCATTATCATTATTACCACCGGCAACATCATTACAATATGAGATTGATTTAGCAATCGTTGTGGCATCTTCGTTATATGAAGAACCATCGAAGATTGTTCCCACGTTGATTAAAGTAGTTGAAGCGTCGAGTGGTTTGTATGGTTATAGTGCCGTGAAGCATTTAGTGGGTGGTACAGCCGGTGGTGTTATTGGTAGCAAGTCACTTACTACTTCTTCCAATACAGATGATAATAATGAAGCAGTTAAAGAATGTCAACCAATTGAAGCAGAAGCCACCCCAGCAATATCAATTACATTATCATTACTACCCAATGTTGAATTACAAACTTTTCATGTGAATAAGGAAGATGTTCCCGAATATGATGGTGATTTAACAAGAGGGAGTGAGTATGCCAAAGAACAATGGAAGGAGGAAGTACTTGGATTGAAAGATTTTGATAACAGTTTACAAGATGATAGTGATGAAGAGGAGAAAGATGAAGAAGAGGATGAACCAATCATTATGGTAATACCATCACCAGCATTTCAAAATAGTTTAGATGATTTCTTACGTGGATTACAATTCGTATATCCCAATGGACTTACATTTGGCGGTATTGCCTCCACGGTATCATCATTATCACGGGCACGAATCTTTGCCTACTCCTCCCAAGGTACGACTGGTTCACCAGAGGGTAGTACCTACGGTGATGGATGTATAGGTGTGACAATGAAGGGTGATATAAAAGTTGATTTGATGATTGCACAGGGTGCCAAGCCAGTGGGTGGTGTTTATCGTGTTGTTTCGGCTGGACAACAATCTCCCGGTGGTGCCACCACTGAGGCCGAAGATGAGGCTATGCGATCAACGATTGGTGCTATTGTGTTAGATGAGGCGGCAACTGTGGAAGATGATGAGGCTACAGAGTTTGATCAAGAAGAGGACGAAAAAGAGGAGATATCCGATGATGATTTGGAGGCAAAGCGAAATGAATTATTAGATACCTATGCCAAGGCACGTATACCCAAGCCACCATTAGCCGAAGCAAACTTTTTGATGAAGAAACTATCAGATGACGATCAAGCATTTATGCGTCGAGCGTTACTTATTGGGTTAGAAAGAGGTAATGGGTTGGTTGGTAGTACTCCGAATGAACTTGCAAGGCTTGCCAAGGGTGAGGGACATCGATTTACTGTCCGTCAGATTGCATCAGCTGGTATGAAAGACGGGTCTGTTACATTTCCGTTAGGGAGTGTAAATGTAACACCTGGATCTCGATGTAGATTCTTTGTTCGAGATGGAGAATTTGCCAAACGAGAAGTAGAAGCGTTGTGGACTGGATATAAGAAGAAGGAGTTGGAAGGTACCCTGTTGGGTGATAGTGATGTTAATCCTCCCACTGCATGTCTTGTATTGCCAACATTGGATAGAGGAGCCAAGTTATTTGGTGGTAAGGAAGGATATGAAAGTCAAATGGTATCAGATTTCCTGCCAGGTGTGCCAAGTGTTTCGGGATTCTTTGCCAATGGAATCTTGGGCAAGCTAGATGGTACAGTTGCATCAGGTAATGCAAGTGGTAATGATGTTATGCTTCATGGCAGTTCATCGCAATATGTAGTATTCCGTAGCAAGACAAAGCGACCATTCTATTCACCCCAAAAGGCCAAGGCTGATGCCGCCAAGGCCGCATCTCTGATGGCACAAGATGAAGAGTTTGTTGCCGGAGTAGACGAAATCTTTGCAGTATCTAAAAAGGATGTCTCTGAAAGTAGTGATGAAAAGTCTGCCGCTGCTCCACGATCAGAGGATGGAGAACTAATCGTCCGACGTCGTGAAATACACTCAGGACGGTCCATGTCTGTATCAACAGTCGAGTGGTCGGTAGCCGAAAAAACGGCCAAGGCAACATCAACACTAGAATATTACATGTGGGAGAAGGAGACACAAGTCGATAGATTAAGAGAGCGCATATCATTGGCATTACTCATGTCACAGACAAAGATGGCAATGAAGGATCCTACCAAGCCCAGGCCGAGAGATTGGATTGGGCCTGTGAAACGAGCAGGTGAAGATGGCAAGTTTGTCATCATCCCTGAATGTAAAAGAATAGAGCCAATAACAGGCAGTCTTCGTAAGAGGTATGATATTACCAAGCTGGCAAAAGAACTCACAGTAGCTGGAGCACCAGCCATCTCCGTCAACAGTGATGGGGTATTATTTGGTGGTACCATGGAAGACATTGCAACGGCCCGAGAGGCATCAAACTCTGCTACCGTGGCTGCATCACTCGACTCTAGTGATGGGGATGGAGTGGAAGCGCCTCCAATATTGGCTAGCGATTTACTACTTTACCCATATCAATTATACAAGCTTCGTTTAGCTGGCGCTGATGCAGTGACATTAGTTGTCGGTGCTCTTGAAAGCAAGGATCTCCTTTATTTGACAAAGATCGCAAGCACCAGCCATTTGCAAGTGGTTGCTAGTGTTACATCCGAGGTTCAAATAGACATGCTGACCAAGTTGGAAGCTGGAAGTATAGCTGCCTTGGTCATATCTAACCGCGAGTTGGAGAATTTCGACTTTGATAATACCGGAAAGCAAGCACTAGATCTTCTAAAGAGTGATGCACTTGCTGCATTCAGAGAAAAGAATGGTGATAATGTTCCAGTTCTAGTAGAGGGACGAGTAGGTATAGTGGAAGCAGATGAAGGTGATAATGTAGCATATATACAAGCCTTAAAGGATGCCGGTGCCTTTGGTGCGATAGTTGGGGGCGGTTTAGCGGCATTTGAGCGAGATGTCGCTGAGTTATCAAGCTCTTGGTCGGTGTAAAGTTGCGTAGAGGCTAACTATAATATTAACTTAATCTTAACGTCATCTATATAGTGGACTTGACATGAAGAAGCGATTCAACTTTTGCAGTGTATTTCGAGTCGGCTCAGCGTGCTCCCTGTCCTGTTTAACAAGATGAAGGACAACTCTCAAGCTCTCCTTGTTTGCAAATGGTGTGCTTGATGGAGTATTGAGCTGCTCATGCATCCACTTTAAGAAGAGCTCTGTGCCATTATCAAGTAATAGAGCATCAACTAATGACTGAGATAATCCAGACTGAAGATAAAGATTGTCATCATCTGTCAAATCAGCTTGCAGTGTTCCAATATCAATATTATCAAAGTTTGCTTGCAGTTGCAATGGGTATGTAGGCGAACAAACTAAGGCAGCGAGAGCAAGTACCACTGCCGCACTACGATCTTTACCCTGTGCACAATGTACCAGCACACTTTTATTTTGTTGCAAATGGTGTATAAGGAATACCAATCCTACTGGTAGCCATCGTTCTAGCTCCTTCTTGTCCTTTTTCCCCTCCAAAACGGGGAGTTGCAAGTAATAGCATGGTTTGTTATGTACTTCTTTTTGTTCTTTTATTGATTGACTCATGTTTGGGTATTCATTCTCGGTCACATTAAGAATGGCATCAAATTGATTCCAACAATCAGGAGGACGGCCACATCTCCGACTTCCAATCCATAGATTCATATCACCAATCTTATCCATATTTGTTGTTGAGTTGCAATCTATTCCGTCGTTATTATTGTTGTTCTTCCACTCATCCACTATCAAATCAATACGAATATCAACTTCATCATCTGTGAGGGTTAGATTGAGCAGTTTTGTTTTATTCTCCCAAAAGAGAGTATGAGTCAAACCACGCCCCCATGAAGAATCATCATCTGCTGCTCCCGGTGTGTAGTAATATCCATTATTGTCATTATCCTTGTCATCATTATTATCATTACTGCAATTTATCCATTTAATATGACTCTCGGTAGCATAAAAGGACGGATTGCAACACATGATTGTCAAGTATTTATCTGAATCAAAAGTACTAGATGATGATGTGCTATTGTTGGTATCATTCTGCATTGATCCACTTGCTATCCAATATGCTCTTACTGGTTTTGTCATTATATCAACCAAACGTTGTGGACCAACAATTGCCTTGCTTTGATATAATAGTTCTACTCTTGAATCAATCAAACTTGAAATCTGTGCATGTTCTTCTAAAGATATAATTGATGATGGAGTGTATAATTCAGTATCCCAAGTATCATCGTCTTTACTACAATTATTCTTTATCCCAAACTCATTACGATAACGTTGTACTATACGATTAATAACACAACACCAAATCGGTATCGTTCGTGAAAAGGAATCGGGTAATAATTTTCTAACTGAGGAATCAATAAGGAAACATCCATTGAATTTGTGTAATAATTCTAATAATTGAATATTCAATCGTTTGAGAGAGATGGCATATGTTCCAACATGTCCATCTGTACTTTTGAAGTAAACCTCTGTGTTATCTGAAGAAGGAGGGTCAAGATACCATGATCCACAATTTTTATTTGGAAGCCATGGCCATTGATGATGCTGTTGTATCTTATAGTCATCTGTATTATTGTGAAGAGTAGAAAGGATTCGTTGTTTCAAATCTTTTGTATCTCTATCAATGGATAGTAAACGATGACGTGCTCGATATGCCAACTTTCTTTTCCTCTTACGATTGTTGTTGTTACTACTATTCATTGTTGTAGAGGTATTGTTCATTTTCGGATCAGATACCGTAGATCGTATCCTTTGCAAAGAAAACCGAGCGAGTAATAATGCAACTTCTATTGTAACATATCATTCAATCAATAAGGACATCACATCACATCAGTATAAGGCATATGATAATGCTGCAATTAATCTCGCCAATACCTTCATTTATTCAATAAGGCTCTTTCTTCTGTCCTGTCACACCCGGTCAGACAATTTCAGAATAACCCTAAACAATACAGTAAATACTTCTCCTCTGGTAATCTCAATGATACTGTCTGCGCGTAGCGTAGCTCACGCTCAAGTAGAGCTCAGAATCCCAGGGTAGAAATAAATTAACCCTCGGAGTTTCCCAACAGAAAGACAGGATCGACTACTTTTAACTTCTTCAACTCGGTACCTCTGAGAAGTTATGAGAGTAGAAAATTATTAAATCATGCACAGCCGGCGGCGGTGAAGTTGATAAGGTGAAGTGTAGCCAATCTTCTCTTCATAAGTTGGAGTTGTAGGGAACAATATAATCGTGATATAGGTGTCATCTTCCTCTTATTATGCTCTCATAGATGGGCTTTGTCATCCCATAAAAAAGACAACATCAATAAAAAGATAGAGCATGACATCGACGACGGAACAACAAGGCATAAAGACGCCATCGAGTCCTCGTAAGATTGCTAATCCTCAACAAGGAATGGCTGATCCAACAACAACATCGACTGCTAATGCAGTATCATCTGACGGTGTCAGTACAGCAACAGCTCCGACCGTGAGCAACACTGCATGCACTTCGCCGCTAACAATCACATCTCTCGAAGCCACTGCGAATGGAACAGCCGCTGCTAATAAGGCTAATAATAGTACTACTAATGCTAATAACCCAGCACCATCATCAGGAGGAGTACCCACAGTTGTTAATCAACCTAACAACATGCTAGCCGTACCATCCGTCGAAACGATGTTATCCTCCGGGGTATCCAAATTGCAATTAGGTGAACATAATCAGATTCCCTCCATGCCAGTACCACCACCACAAGCTCAACAACTTCTTCCCATGATGCCAGTCGTATTACCCTCACCCTCGTCAATTAATTATGATAATGATACTGCAATTGCTAATTGTAATGCCGCTGAGAGATGTACATCATTATCATCATCTCCGATGCCATTGCAAAAGCGTACTCCTCCTACTGAACATGACAATCGAAAGTTGTTTGTTGGTGGTGTACCTACGGATGGTAAGTGTATGCATATATATTAGTGTTGCTGTTCGTTTGATATGCATCTCTGTTTTACACTTTGCATTCTAATACAATATCTCATTCATATCCATATCTTTCTCTATCCTCCTTACTTTTTGGATACCGATAATGACAGTTTCAGATAAAGAGTTTCTACACTTCTTTGAGCAATTTGGTCCAATCATTGATTCAGTTGTTATGTTAGATCGTGTTACTAAACGTAGCCGTGGATTTGGTTTTGTTACCTTTGCTCATGAGGTGAGTTTATCATCATATGTTTTCAATGTCACATCTTGTGAACAATTATTGCTTATCGATCTTTCTCATATCTCATGTATCACAAATTCCCAACGACAAACAGGAGGATGCCAACAAATTACTCACGGCTGTTCCAGGTAAATCTGGATATGTCATGATACGTAATAAGCAAGTAGAACTCAAGGCCAGTACACCCAAGGTAGATGATGGGCGAGACACATACAAGAGTCATCCTCATGCTCATCAAGGTGGCGGTGTCGGTGGACAAGGCATCTGGAGATCCAACCCTCCTACATCACCTCAACAGAATGATCACTACTTTGTACGTCGAGGTTCTAGAGTTCATTATAATAACCATCATCAGCCCCATGTAGCCCAATACAGCGGCGATGTTGATGGACGTAACTTAGATAACGTGTCAGTTCAGTACACTCAAGATGGACAGCAAATGATCCGTCCTATATACCAACAGCAACAGAATTACATGTATGGATCAGGTGGTGGTGGGTATTACTATACCCCCACTAACAATGCAGCTTATCCTGCCTCCTCGGCAAGCGGCCAAGCTGTCTATGATGGCCAGTCATATCCTTCGCCAAACAACAATGGATACTATGATGCCTCCTATCAGTATCAAGGCGAGTATGGAAATCAACAAGCCATGCCTCAATCCCCCTACCAAGGTGGATATACAAACTATGATGAAAATGGTAATGCTTATTATGCAGCAGAAGCTGCTCCCGCAGGAGATATCGATGGAGACTTTGATCAATCTTATAATCAAAACTATGCACCCGGAGAAGGCGAGTATGAACAACAAGCTGCCGTTGAAACTAATGAGAAGTATGAGTAAAGAAGTGAGTTAAATGTTCTAATAAAAGTCATTTGATCTTATCTCCAAACTATCCTAGTATTCATCTTCGCTATTCTTTATTTACTGAGCAGATACAGGATATGATTGTTGGACGTCAAAAGCTTTAACAATCCCTCCTTCATCCGTGCTTCCATTAACAGTTTCAATGTTAATAATCTTTCCATCCTTTACAGTCAAGATCTGATGACGAGTCCAATCTCCCTTCTTAGTAATGATGATATCCAAATGAGACGAGTCAATCACATCGATCTGATCGAAAGATAGCACGGCCTTGTCAGCAAAGTCGTTCATCACAATCTTCCTGGCGTCATCTTTTGTCAACCCAGATGGGTAGTTCGCTACGTCAGCCACAAGGTCATCATGGAAGTTATTCTCAAAGGCCTTGTTCATATCTTCCACAGTAGAGTCAGGATTGTTTTGAACCTTGATATAATGATTCAAGTTGTATACCAAATCATCAATATCGGATATCGTTTCAAGGCTAACAACCTTGCCCTCTTTCAATGTGAGAAGCTGGTGCCTACGCCACTCATCTCCCTTGACAATTGCCCCTTCTACATGGTCCTTGTCAAGTACTTGAAGCTTTACCAAGACCACCGGCTTGCCTGCTTCCCTCTTCTCAAACTCGTCTTCCTTGATTGCTTTCACTTGAGCTTTATCAAGAGAAAGAGGAGCATCACTTGGCGACTCGATACCACCAAAGCCACCTCCTTTTAGCTTTGCAGTAAAGTCGTCATGAAAGATGGTCTCGAAGACATCATCCATTTCATCAATTGTAGACTTCGGATTGTTTAGAACATTGAAATAATCCTTCATATTATTTGTGAAGTCATTCATCATCTTCTCGGTCTCATAAGACTTGTCAAGTAGAAATGCTCGAGCTCTAAGCATATCATTCAATTGTTCTGGCGGAAGTAAGCTCTCATCCTTGATACGTGTTGGATAGTATGAAGAGAAAATAGAAGTTCATGAAGCATGAATGATAGGCATATACTTCAGTGAGCAGGCATGTATATCAAACGTCATAGCACATGAAAATTGACATACCTTGACAAGCTTGTCATCCTTAAGATCTCCTTTCATATGAATGATCACATTAAACTTGCTGTTAGCAACACGGAATTTGAACTCAACCTTGTTATTATGGAAGCTCTTGATACGAATGTCTGATGCACGAGAGTTGAGAGCAAGACAATTCTCGTGAATAGAACGGATCTCATCATAGTTCAGTGTCATACCGTTGAGGTTGACATAATTCTTATCAAATACAGCCTCGAAGAGATGATTGACTTGAGAGAAATCCTTCTTCTTGCCATCAAAGGCGGCAGTAAGAAAGGTACGGATGTTAGATTCAAAGGTAGACATGATTGTTTTAGTTGTAGTAGTAGTAGTTAGTTATAATTGAAGATTGCTTGATATTGATTTTGTAGTTGTTGATCGTTTGTTATTCGCTTTTTATGAGATCATATCTAGTAGATGAACATAAAGTGTGGATGGTCAAGTTACTTGAACATCCACCGCATGCACTTAGTGATAAGATTATCTACCGCATGCAGCTCAAGCAACTTACTATTGTACATTTGATGAACAGCAAGACATCAAGCTAAGTAAGACTGCTCAGCTTTTGTAACGGTATCCTTTATCGACATGATAATGATGATGATGATGATACCTCTGGACAGTCTCGTTGGCGAACCTAAGATAAAGGAATCTCTTATAGTGATACTACGAGGTATATGATATATATAATTATGTAATGTTGTCTATCTATGTCGAGGATATCATACACAAAAAGTAGTCGTATCGAAGTAGAAATAGAAATAGATCTTATCTATCACTCTACTGAGACAAAAGCGATGGTGACAAGCTACTACTATCAGTACTATCCGATCTTGTTTCATCTGTTATATCATTGTACTGAATATATGGCTCGATCATTACTATCTTACCATCGAAAACCGTCAATATATCATGATATTCATAACGAGTCTTCGAATACATATCTCTTATGAGCTTGACTTCAATATGATCTTTATCTATTATCTCACATCTTTGCAATGTAAATCTAGTATCCCGGGTAATATCATTATCATCAGTGCTATCATCGTCACTTGTAGTTCGTAATCCTCTTGAATGAAGTGCTAGTCGCAGTTGCATCGAGTCGTTTTTCAAATTGAATAGTGTATTAGCGATATCTCCTATACCGTCCAAACTTATCCCGGTATCATTATTTTGCAGTTCAATAAAGTACTCAAAGTTCTGTTTAACCTCATTTATAATGTCGTTTCTTGTCGTTTGTGTGTTCATATGTAAGGTGAAGTCCTCTTGTCCTTGTCTTGTACTTGTAAGAAGGGAGCTAAAAGAGAGGTTTATCTTTAGTATGGTAATCTATGTCTATATGCATTATGAGCTTCACTTCCATCTACCTATCTAAACATGGTCATGACACGACGCTGATTCGTGGCTTGGGCTCTGTTTATCTGCACTATTGCTCTTCTCTGCCTCATTGATTGCAAAATGTGAGCGACATTGAGTACCGGTTTTGATTCTCAATGTGAAGCTATGCAATTATTCTTTCTACCATTTGCAATTTTGAGGTGATCTTAATCAATCGTATCAATTGATCTTGATATACTAATCTGTCGTGATCTGACTGAACACACTAGTACGGCAATGGTATCACATTTATCTTCCCTTCTTACAACCATCCTCTTTGTTATTTCATTAATTGCAATCAATAACATTGCTTGGGCTTTTGCAAGTGCTGAAACAGAAATTGATAGCAATTCAGAAACAATAAACTATAAGATGCAAAGACCTTCATTCCCTGAGCACTGGGGACCTCCTCGTAAGTGTATTGCTGTGTTTCATTTTGATACGTTTTTATTATGACATAAATGTATAATATGCTAACCCTTTCAATCATATTATATATCATACCCCAATCGTTAGCCATGAGACAAACAAGAGACTTTGTTCTGCTACCTGGAGATTATGGGCGTGGCTCTAGTACTTTGAGAACATGGATTGAAGAAAAGATGGCAGAAGACGAATCTAGAAAGCTAGGAGGGGGAGGAGATGGAGACAAATGGCCTACAAAGATTTTGGTGAATATGAGTGGAGAGGAGGCAAAGGCAGCTGTATTGGCTGGTGATAGTTCTTTGTTGGAAGAAAATGTACACATACTTCCATCAGACTCGATGGTGACAATGGATTATAGAGAGGACCGAGTGAGGATTTTTGTCAAAGACGGAGTAGTAGTATCACAACCTCAACACGGGTAGAATAATCAAACATCGGAGTACTGAGATGATGAGATGCTGTATTGAAGATTGTATTGTAGACTGTAGGGTAAATAAAATGGATTAGACTGATAATATTATGAATGTTCGGATTGGGAAAAGCGGAAGAGAGTCGACTATAGCATATAATAGTGGATATTGGATGCATACATTCAAATAGTATTCATTTACTGATAATACATCCTACTCATTTAACTCTTCACTGCATCTATAATCGACCTCTAAAACTCCCTCTCCATACATCTTGCCTCTCTCCGTCACACTAAACCTGTGCAAATGAAACTGATCCTCTATGACCGAAAACTTCTCATCTTGCTCCCCTTCTTCTTGGGACTATCCTGCTTTAAGCTTGTATTAGTTAATGTGACACTTTCAGTGGCAGCCTTATCTATACCCTCCAATCCCTCTCCGGCCTGCTTCGCTCCATCTGTCTGTCCTGCAGCTGTTTGATTCCCCGAGCTCGCCACATTCTGTGCAACTTGTAATCTAAAGCATAATGCCGAAAATCCCTCCATCAATACCTTGCACTGATCAGCGGTCACGGCAGTAATGTCCACTGTACGTTTGGGAAATATTAATGCAAAGCTTTTATGTGCATTGGCTGCCTCGCACTTTTGACGTAATATGGGCGTTCCGGTGAACATTGGATTATCCGGGTCGGGAGACCAGGCGTGCCGTACCTCTTTACAGCTTGTTAAATCAAGTTTAGGTGGACGTTTCCCTGAGGACGGTTCTCCTAGTGCAGGTTTCCATGATAATGACCGCCCGTCAGGATGGACGTGTAATACCCTTAAACGAGATTTACACCATCGACTGCGTCCGTGTTTCACAACAGTAATACCGGAACGTAACCGTGCCACGAAACATCTAACAATAAAATCAGATGCATTCGTACATCCGGTAGCAGGTTTAAATGTTGATAATAACATGGGCATACGAACCTCATGTGTCTGTGTGGCAGTACCCAATGAAACAGACTCGCCACTAGCATGCGGCAGAGGATTTAGGGGAAGTCCCATTGTTTGCATAGCCATACCACCACCCGCTAAATTCGTACCCATGATATTATCATCAGGAGATACACCACCCTCATTTGGTTGCTGAGAATTGTATGTGGGTGGTAATAAATAATCCGACTCGGCATGTACATGTACGCCTGGATCTGAATTACGATCAACATCCCCAGGAGAACTAACATCATCTGATCCTTCTTCATCCTCGTCGTCATCTTCTTCAATATTATGTTCATCTTCGTTTCCACCCTCCGCGTTCTCTTGCTCATCTTCTTCTCCGCCAGCTTCTGCAATGTGGGACATGTTAATATTGGCACCATTACCAGAAGTATCTCCCTCCATCTCTTTATCACCACCCTGAAAATTATCCACCCCACCACTAGCATTAATATTACCCCTTTCAACTAAATCATAATCACCATCATCAGAATTGGTAGATTCCATAGCCTTTTGCATTAATCTTTGTGTCGATTTACGGTCAGAATTTACTTGAGTTGACCATCGATCTTCCTTTTGTTTCTGATTCATGATTGGTAATATTTAATTTGATTTATTGGTTTGTTAATTGTGTTTTATATACCTTGGAGATGGCTGTAGTATTAGGTATTCACAAGATGTGTACCTATTTTTGTGAGGTTTCGCACTTATTTTTTGCAGTAAACTTAATATCACCTCCTGATTATATCGATAAACAATCTACTTTTA
>Ga0214479_100571_pt1 | contig 20678 bp, 7 predicted proteins | sample M1_20Mar14CPVII9_5_FD_165054 | JGI IMG/M metagenome (GOLD analysis project Ga0214479, IMG submission 165054) | Marine eukaryotic communities from Monterey Bay, California, United States - M1_20Mar14CPVII9sort6BwellE14 | ecosystem: Environmental > Aquatic > Marine > Unclassified | place: USA...
ATTGAGTCGATATGGCTTCTTAGGCAACTCAAATCAGCATCATTTTTTCATCCATCATCATCCATCACATTATCATCCATCAACATTGCAATCTCAATTAGATGCCAAGAATGATGGATATGACGATTGGTACATTGACGATGAAAAGTATAACAAGCCTATTATAGACGATATGTCTGCAAATAAGAGTGGCAGTAAAAGTTTATCTAAAGCCAACTCATCATCAAACAACGATAATGACGAACAGCAAATTATACGAACATACTTTGCAACATGTATACCAGGATTACATAACACGTTATATAATGAATTAATAACGTTAGGTGCAAAAAATGTTGAAACACAGGGTAAAAGTGGTGTACGATTTCAGGGTACTTCGAAAGTTGGGTAAGCAATAACATTTGTGTTTTTGTGCATATCTTGTGTTTTTGTACATATCTCTCATCTAACCTATATCTAACACGACCGCACACATCTATGCATCATCGTACATAGTCTCAAATCAATACTATGGTGTCGAACTGCACATAAGATCATGGAATTGATTGCCTCTTCATGTGATCCTCCTCAACTTGATGATGACTACTACGACAACTCATCATTAGACAATTATGATTCCAACTATGGTATACAAACAAAAGATGACTTATATCACTTTGTCAAAACATCAATCCACACTCCGTCACTACTAGGCGACGGTTCTGGTGGTCTATTAACATTATCAGTATCAACAATCTATGCAAGTAAACCGCCGAATAAAGAACTATGCCATAGTCATTACACTGCCTTGACAGTCAAGAATGCACTAGTTGATTCGGTTAGAGAATTACGAGATGATGGTATAAGACCTAATGTGGATATATACAATCCTGATGTACCATTGGTTGTTGTATTGAAAGGTAGACGATTGAATAATGGTAGTGGCAGAAGTAGAGGTAGGAATGATTACAACTCATACGAGACACAAGAGGATGATATGGTAGCCGATGTAGAATTGTATAGATGTTTACATACTCAAGGGAGTCTTCATAGACGTGGTTATCGATCGGGTAGTACTGATGATTCAGCTAGTAGTAGTTGGAACGATGATGATGTGGAGACTGAGTGGGAAATGGATACGGATAACAGCCGCCGACGTAATAATAATAGGCCACAAGAAGTCAGTACCTCGGCACCACCACCGATACACAAAGCTGCAATGAAGGAAACAATGGCGGCAGGACTTTTATTAGAATCAGGTTGGGATAAGCTTGTATCGGCAGCTCGTGGGGATGGTCAATGTGCCGTGTTAGTTGATCCAATGACAGGCAGTGGTACATTGCCAGTTGAGGCGGCACTCATTGCCTGTGATATGGCTCCTGGATTGTTACGAATAGCATCATGGCGTAGTAGTGATAATAATGATAGGCAGAATCCACACCGATTCCCTCCTTGTATTAGGTGGAAAGACTTTAGTGATCAAACTACATGGGATGAACTTCTTGATAAGGCTACAAGCCGTGCAAAGTCGGGTATGAAATGGGCACGTTCACTCTCTTCTTCTGAACAAGATGGTCATAAAAATGTCAAGATATTATGCAATGAGATCAATCCACGGGCCAAAAGCCTAGCCCAATCATCGATCCGATCTGCAGGAGTGGGATCTCTTGTCTCGTTAAGTGAGGGTGATTGTATACATTGGGGCCTCGGAGGTGAAAGTGAAGAAGAAGAAGAAGAAGAAGAGACAAATAGAGATATCATACAGGGTAGAACAATCTTCGTATGCAATCCACCCTGGGGTTTACGACTTACAGATGATATTGATGAAAGTTGGGTATCACTAAGAGAGTTCCTACGACGTGAAGCGGGTGGATGTGAATCATGGGTACTTAGTGGTAACAAGGATCTGACGAAGATACTTCGAATGAGGACAAGTCGGAAGGTTCCTGTACAAACGGCTGGAGAGGACTTACGGTGGCTTCAGTATCATATCTTTCAAAAGAGTAAGAATAAGATTGAAGTTTAATGGCTTCTTATATTGACATCAACTACCCCTACTTCATTAGTTCATAGTCTACGTGCGTTGTAAATTAGCTATAATGTATTGAAACCAGTTGATTTGTTTATTCTTTAGTAGACACATGTACTTCTTCAATCAGTAGTATTTCCATTCATCTTTGTATGCAACAGCTTCATCCCTCTGAGCAGTCTTAATCTCGTCAACATATGTTTGATGTGAGCGTAATGCTTTTGCGTAATCTTCTTTTGTAGCAAATCCATGCTTGCACATATGTTTGATGATCCCCAAAGAGCCAGAATTCCCATCTCTCACTGCAAGCATGAAGTGCTTCAATGCCCTCTCTACATTGCCTTCCTCAATTTCTAACCCCCACCTAGATTATGCCTTGCTTTCAAACAACCTTCCAAAGCTGCCAACTCGTAGTAATGTTTTGCCTTCTTCATGTCTCGTTCCACACCATTCCCCTCCTTATAAGCACTTCCAATGCAACTATATGCCACAACACAACCAAGTTCTCCTGCCCGATGCCACAATTCTAATGCCTTCTCATGATTTTGTTTTAGACCAAATAGTCCCCCATCGTAATATGCTCCCATACTGGAGATTGCCATGGCATCATTCATCTCTATTCGTTTCTCATATCTTTTGACCTTCTTCTTATCTGATTTTGGGGGTGGAGTTCTACAGAAGGGACATATATCATGCTCTTTTTTAGTGGCCCTCGATTGAAATGCATAAACACAACCACGGCATATAACTTTTCCACAACATGCCATATATACTGTTCCTGTTGCTAGCATTGGCAATCGTATCATACAGATTGGACAATCTTCATTAGGGGGTGGTTGTTTGAATAACTTTTCATCATGTAATTCCTTTGCCTTCTTCTTACACTCCTTCTTGTGTTGTGGCCGATGGGCAATCTGACAATCTCTACTGCAATATTTTACTAACATACAAGCCGTACATGATTTGAGATTGATACTACTTTCCTCGCCCTTGCCGCAATTGGCACAAACTGATGTTTCTGTTTCTGATGTGTTGCTCATAATATGATACGATGTATACTGTATATGTATAGCGCTCTTCACCTATACACCTACTCAACTGCAACCCACGAAAGGATAATATCTAATATATCAAACTATACTTTTAGATATGCCAAATATCTGTGCCTAACTAACCGGTGGATAGTATTGCCAAAGCAAATGAATGTACCGAGTGCAATGAATTGCAACACTTTTGTTATATCTACTCTCCTCTTTCACTGATATGATATACGACAAACGACACCACACAACGAAAATTTTGAATACTCGAACACTACTATCAATTAACTAATTGTCCACCCAACACTGTACTTGCAAAGGCAGGAGAGAGATTAGATTGGCAATTGTCGATATTGGCAGCAAATAGCAAAGTAACAGTTTTCATGTTGTAAAGTCCTTTTTTAAGATATTAATGGCGAAGTTGAAGTACCTCTATGTAGAGAGGTAGAACATAAACCAACATATCATACACAATAAGAGGTTTGGTATAGAAAGTATAAACAATATAACAGTTTATTCAATTTTCTATCGATTAGTAGTAGTTTGGTATTAGCATCGAGAATATTGGGTGAGCAATAGTGCCGCAAAGATTAAGTCTATATTTTTGACTTTGAGTTTGTGAGGAATAGATTAGTATATCTCTTCTTATCTCCTTGACAACAGTAAAACAGTACCATCCTATATCATATATCTAGTAGCATCATATCGTATTTAGTTTCGTGTGTGGTAAATAGTGGAGAGATAGGCAAATCATTAGAAATACACATCGTATCAAATCATGAGCAACACATCATCTCAAAATAATTCGTCAACATGTGCCAATTGTGGCAAAGTAGAAGAGGCTGGTAGTAATCTGAAATCATGTGCGGCATGCAAATTGGTTAAATATTGCAGTAGGGAATGTCAAATTGCCCACCGGCCACAGCATAAGAAGGCATGTAAGAAGCGAGCGAAAGAACTACACGATGAGAAATTATTTAAACAGCCTCCGCCATTAGAAGATTGTCCCATCTGTTTGATACGATTGCCTTCATTGGAGACGGGGCGTGTTTACATGACATGCTGTGGTAAAATTATATGCTGTGGATGTATGCATGCATTTAAATCGAGTGTTGAAAATGACGATGAGATATGTCCCTTTTGCCGAGCAGTACCTCCATATTTGGTGGTTGAGGCAGTAGCAAGGATAAAGAAACGCGTCGAGCTGAATGATACACAGGCTATATACCAGCTAGGACTTTACTATGCTGAAGGGACATATGGATTACCTCAAAACATTGCCAAGGCATTAGAACTTTGGCATCGGGCAGGAGAACTGGGTAGTGCTGGAGCATATGCCAATATTGCTCATGCTTATAAGAATGGTTTTAATGTAGAAAGGAATATGAAGAAAGCTAAACATTACTGGGAATTATCAGCTATGGGAGGAGATGGAAATGCAGGTGCAAGGCGCAATCTTGGAGTACATGAGGGCCAGGCACGCAACTTCGATAGGGCATTAAGGCATTTCATGATTGCAGTAAGTGATGGGGACTCAGACTCTTTGGAGATCATCAAACGCTACTCCTTGAATGGATATGCAACAAAAGATGATCATGCAAATGCCTTAAGAGATTATCAAGCATATGTAGATGAGATTAAGAGCGAACAGAGGGATGAAGCTGCCGCATTCAGGGAAGATTACAAATACTACGAATCTGCTATCTAGAAGTAGAACTAAGATTAAAGAAACCAATACGGATATTACTCATCTATTATCAGCTCAAATAAAGAGATCCATTTAGTAAATAAAGAGGAACAACCAACTTACTGTTGCCCTTACATTCCACTTGTAAGCATATCGCAAAAACCAAACTCTCGCAAACCGCAAATCCAAAACTCTACAATTTTATCAGAGAGGGGATATGCTTCACTGCTATCCATATCATATGCAAAGAGGTTTGGTATAGGTTGTATAGACAGTATATTAGTTTAGTTAACATTCTAACGATTAGTGGTAGTTTGGTTATATCAGCGACAATATTTGGTGAGCAGTGACGCCCGAAAGTTGTAGACTATTTTTTGAGGTTTTGAGGAATATAGACTATCTCTTCTTCTCTCCTTGACAACAGTAACACAGTACCATCCTATATCATACATCTAGTAGAATATATCGTATTGGTTAGTTTCGTACTGTTTAAGTTGGATGGATATAGGAGTTCATAAGAAAGTATACAAATTGAGCATAAGATATGAGCAACACATCAGAATCAGAAATTACATTAATATGCGCCAATTGTGGCAAAGAAGGTAGTGATGTTACGAATACATGCAATAAATGTAAAATGGTAATGTATTGCAATGCCGCTTGTAAGAAAAAGCACCGGCATAAGCATAAGAAAGCTTGTGAACAAAAAGTAGCTGAGTTGCACGATGAAAAGTTATTCAAACAACCCCCACCGTTAGAAGACGATTGCCCGATATGCTTCCTACGATTGCCATCGCTAGGATCGGGACGGTCTTATATGGCATGTTGTGGGAAAATGATATGCTGTGGATGCACTCATGCACCTGTCTATGATAACCAAGGCAATGAGGCTGATAATGAAAAGTGTCCATTTTGTAGAACTCCATGGCATAGTTCAGACGAAGAGAAGGTCAAACGATACGAGAAACGTTCGGAATTGAATGATCCACGAGCAATCTTCAATCTAGGAGGTTTCTATAATGAAGGACTACACGGGCTACCTCAAAACAATGCTAAAGCATTAGAAATATGGCATCGGGCAGGTGAACTTGGACACGCCGCAGCATTTCACAACATTGGTAATGCCTATAAAAATGGCAATGGTGTGGAACGGTACATGAAGAAGGCTATACACTACTGGGAATTAGCTGCTATGAGAGGAGATGCAAAAGCGAGGAACAATCTGGGAGTATTTGAGAATGAGGAAGGCAGTGTGGATAGGGCATTGAAACACTTTATGATTGCAGTGACAGATGGGGATTATAGATCTTTACAGAGCATCAAGGGACTCTACTTAGATGGACTTACAACAAAGGATGAGTATGCAAAAGCATTACGATCATATCAAGCGTATCGAAATGAAATTAAGAGTGATCAGAGGGATACAGCTGCAGCAACTAATGGGTACAAATACTATGAATCTGCTGTCTAGAAGGAAAGCAAACTGAAGAAACTAATAAAGATCTTGACTTATCATCATTTACTAACCTATATACTTATCAAAGACCCAAAGGGCGGTATCTTTTAGGATACCACTCCATTTTTTTGATGGTAGCAGTGGCGTGAAGAGGTGGGTACTATGCATATCAACTAAGCAATAAGAGGTTTGGTATACTAATAGTACAGTCAATATATCTATTTTTGATGGTCTTTCGATTAGTGGAAGTTTGGTAGCGTGAGACGAAGTACATTTTGAGTTGTAGGCATTGAAAGATAGTGCGACCGTTTTTTTTGTTAGTGAACCAATAATATATATTAATTGCAGCACTCGACGGCAGCAGACACACTACATATACACTGCAGTATATACTGTATCAAAAACAATAACAAACTGAAAGAATAAGCTACTATATTGCAATCATGAAGAGTCGACGAGGGATACAATCGTCACTCAATAACAAATCAAAATCACCATCTCTCTTAACAACATTAATCAACAAACATATATCCAATTCTAATTCATTAGTGTATATATTAGTATTTGGTATATTAGTATGGATTATATTATGTATTTATATACATTTGCAATTGACTAGTGGAGGTGGTAGTAGTAGCGGTGTAGTGATGCCGTTTAGAAATCGTCTTAGAACTAGATTAATGATTAGGTACGTTATATGTATGTGTTGCAATGTGTATAGAGCTAATGAGAAAGTTGATGCAGAGATTGTAGATATATGAAGGTATATGAGAGATGTATTTATGGATGGGGATGATATACTGTGGGGTTGTTGTTGCAAAGGTACAGAGTAGTTTTTTTGTGCACATCTTGTGTCACTTTTCATTTGCAACAATCTCAATTAACAATCAAGAGAGAGAAGAGGATGAAAGTGGTGTATGTATTCTATGGTTGGTTGTTGCAAGGGTATAGAGTTATACGGGAGATATTTGAGACGCAGTACATCGTTCAGTTGATATGCAATGTTGATGGATTCAGTATGTCTCTCAATTTAGGAGAGGTGTTTGGTTGTATATCTGCAAGACGGGCAAGCTATATTGACTGTTGACTCGTTGTTGCGCTATAAGTTTCTCACTCTCTCACTCTACTATTCTATTGTTCATCCCTATCTATACTCAGCAACCCAATTGATCCAATAGATGAAGAGGACGAGACAGCATCTAAATCAGAAGCGCCAACACCAACACCACAATATCATTCACCAACGACAGGCATATCAGCATGTCTATTAGTCAATGATGAAAATCCACGTCTAAGAGAATGGATAGCCTACCACTACTACATGCTACCACTCCGATCCTTAATAATTGCAATCGATCCATCGTCACGATCGGTACCAGTTGAGATAATACAACGATGGAAAGATCACATGAATCTAGATGTACAATTATGGACAGAAGAGGAGTTCATGCCACATGGTGGTGACGGAGCGTGTAATCCATCCGACAAAGAACAAGATTGTTTAATGCAACACAGAAAACGACAGCAATACTTTGTTCGAGCATGTATGAAAGATTTTAAAGATCGCGATAAGGGATGGGTATTGTTGACTGATGTGGATGAATATATAACATTCAATAAGGTCGATAATGCGCAAGAGACGTTAGGATTGACTGTCAATCCACCATTGGATGAGGCACCTGCTGGGATACCAATATTAGCAAATTGGACATGGAGCCGTAAGGGATATTACAGTACTGATAAGAAGAGTGGTAAGAAGGTTCGAATAACTGGAACATTTGTACAGGGTACAGTCTACGGCTTGTCTGATAAGGGTATACATACTAAAACAACTATACAAGCGACCGGACGAGTAACATTCCAAGAAGAACAGGTCTACAATGGTATGATAATACGTACTGCACCATTGATCAACTCAAATGATGAAATATTCTATGGTGCATATGGTTCTATATTTACTGATGATTATGGCACAAAGTGGTATCTAAGAGATGATTATGTCTATAGAGATGGATTAGATACTAATGAAGAAGATGTTACAAATCATTCATTTCCAATTATTGAAGATTCGTATACAAAGACTTATGATAATGGTAAGACGATACTTTATGGTATAGTTGCGGGTAATGAATCATTTTGGAATGATGATTATGTCGGTAAGAATGATGACGATGAAGACGAAAAGGAAGAATCACCACAACAACAAGAATTGGAGAGTTTACTATCAAGAATACTTGGCAAGAAGAAGAAGACAAAAGAGAAGAAGGAAGTAGCAGCCAAGGAGGGTAAAAGATATAAAGCTGGAGATGTTGTTGAAATACAAACGAGTTGGAAAGAACCACCGTCTGGTAGTAGACCACTCAAGACACTCAATGGTGGACATTTGATTAAGGATGTTGATCGATACATCTATTACGTCAAACGAGATACATTCTTAACACCACCACATTTGACAGTTGATCAACTATTGGGGATACGGAAACGATTGCCAAGTGTGGGTGATGATGTTACTTTATTAGATGTACTCAATCAAGAGATGACAAGATTTAATGCCGAGTTGGGTGAAGATTATGTTTATGAAACGATTGGTCCATGTCTATCACTGCCAAGGTTGTTGTATGGTTCAAAGGAAACTAATACCGCCGAAAACATGGCACCACAAGGCTTTCACGAGAAAGACTTTGTCACCCTACGATATAGATGGCATTCATTACCCGACAATCGAGTGAACAAGTATCAAAAGAATATCATAGATGTCTCACGAGTTCCATATTTCAAATTCATGGGTGAGGCTGAGAATATACACACTCCCATACATCAACTATGTCGCAAAGGCCAACCACCACGGTATACAACATCCTTCTTTCGTGTTAATCATTATTTGGATTCATATGAATCCTACTCGTATAGAAATGATGCCCGTGAAGATAAGAAGAATTGTCTTAAATGTTATAATGATAAGGGTAAGGAGGCACATAAGTTTGATGATGATGTTATACGACCATGGCTGAAAGGCTTTGTTAAGAGTGTAGGAATTGACAAGGCTAAGATATTATTGAATGGTACGGGCTCCTTTGAAAAGCTTCCAGAACCAAAATTAGTTCCAAGAGATGATGATCGGGATGATGATGATTATGAAAAGATGCAAAAGAGGAAAGCTCGTCCACATCGGGATAGTGGTATCTAGTAGTTGAGAGGAGGTGTATACATCTGGTAGTTAGTGATGAGTCTACTTTATATGTATTGTAGAGATGGGATTGGTAGTACGAGTCATATCAATACAAACAATTGGTATATGATATAGATCAAGGGCATGATTGATTAGCTATTAAACAACACATGTTAACGATTAGACATTAATGGTTATATCAAATTAATGGCACCACTAATAGTTATGTTGTTTACCAAGTGATGCATACACGAAGCCTCCACAACAGAAACATTACCCTTATTGGTTTATATGATATGACTACTACCTGCCTACCTGCCTCCATCCACTACCATCTACCACGTTAATACTAGAGTTGTCCGAGGAAGGAAATATGTACTCGATACACTACTACCTGCTGGTAATACCACATGACCACCAACTCAATCATATTATCTCTCTCTTGAACATATCTGAAAAAAGATACCATCTCGGAGATGAAGGATACTCTCCTTGTCTTTGACTAATCATCATCCTGGCGTATATATATCGTATCACCACACGCTAATTGAAAACATAATGATCGGAGTGTTGATGTGCATTATTAGTTCAATACCACACAACTATATCCAATTGACAAGTGTATCCTAACCCAAAATTCGGTATCCTTGAGTATACTCGTCATCCTTCTCTAGATTGATATGGTATGAAGTTGATACTATCCATTATTACTACCACTAGTAATACACACCAAACAAAGCTTGTATTGTAATATAGTACTCCCAAGATAGTACTAGTACCTTTAATATAAACCAAAACAGTATATCACGTATATCTTCTCTTCTACTAGTCGTATCGAGTTGATTTTTAGTGTATAATGATCGTCTCACTCTCCTCTATCTATATATGGTGATTAGAAGGCCAAATAACAACCCTTTGTCAATCAACTCAACTCGGTCAAGGGTCGTTTGGCCAGATTTTGGAGCCGGCGGCAGCCATGGACTCCGCCATTTAGTACTCTTCAGAGGTTAATATTAATTATCATCATCATTATCACTAACATCATACTCATTCGCTATCGCTCATTTGTTATTGTTGATCTCCTCCTCCCTCGCTGCCGCTCAGTCGTCGTCGATTATATAATACAACAGACTCGGCTACGCCTCGTCAGTTCATACGGCAGCAAGCTGCCTCCTTCACTTTACATGCTCCATGATGTAAGAAAGAGAAGAAGATGATACTCATGCTCCGCATTCGTATCAACAGTTCATATGATAAACGTACCAATATCACCATCACCACTAGTAGTAATAAGCATTACTATCATTCGTACCAACAAACATGAACTATCTGCTACTGGTGATGATGGTGCAACGCTAGTTGCATCATCATCCACCAGCAGTAGTAGTTCATCATCAAACACAACATCCAATCAACCTGTCTCTACTTCCACTACAGTCATGATAAGTGTATGCGGCCCCGCCGCTCGGGTCTTCTTCTTCTTTGTCTTTCGGGTTCTTAGTCTTTGTCTTTCTTCTTCGTTCTGGTTGGGTTCTTATTCTTATTCCTAAGAAGTCTTTGTCTTTCGGGTTCTTTTCTTCTCTTTCTTTTTCTGAGGCGATGCCCTTGGCTGAGCTGTGTTTATATCACGTGAGGCCCCGCCGAACTGTGAATCTCTTATATTATCGTTCTTAATGTTGACTGTATTTAGTGTTTGATATTGTCACGTAATTTTGATAATTGTAGAGTTTAAACTCAGCTTTCGAACAAGCTAATCGGCACTCAAATCGGCGGTGTGATTTGCAATAAGTATAAGTAGCACTTGCTCGAGTTGAGCACTTTTCATTTCAAGGTCAATATTAGCGGCTAATAGTGTCATAATCGTGTAGATCTCGTTCTCCTGATCTCAGAGAGCTAAGAATCGTCTTCATAACCCTACTAGATGCTGAGATTTGTACATCTAAAGATCGACGATATAATTGCAAGGACTCTGCCTTGAAGATGAATGATTGGCTGAGCATTACATATGATTCATGTGATGATAATACAGCTATATATGTATACTAGAATACGAGAGATATAACCCCTCTCGTATCCATTGCAATAGCATCTATTACTCTCTGCTCTTCTTTGCAATCACTTGCCTCAATTTTTAGATTTGAGATAATGTGACACGGTACTCAAAGAATGACGGGGCTTACCAAATTAAAAAGAATTAAGAAAGAATGGCTTCATTTTTTATGTCAATGAGTCACAAGAGTACCGGTGTATCCTAACGGCTATCTTTTTGGCGAAAGAAGGCCAACGGTGTCCACCACCCTTTCTCTTTGTTAAAAATTTCAGCAAGAGATTGAAATGAACGGCAGAGTACGTGAGATTAAAAGGAGTGCAGATATTGATATTAAAGAAGAACGTTAGAGAGAGTGTTAAAGAGAGTGGTGCACCCTCTTAATTCATCAAGAAGCGTTGTTAATAATAAAAGATATCTAACTACTACTACCGCCGATCAAAGGCTAGTAAATGATACCATCGTATCTATCTTTTGCATAATAATAATAATGTAGTAAACCAGCGGAGGTCGGCCCATCGTCGTCATCATATCTACACAACAACAACAATCGTTTGCTGCAATCAATATAATAGTACAAAACAACAATGTACAACCCTTCTAACTAATTTTAGCAACCCAATTGATCCAATAGAAGAGGACTTATCATCATCTAAATCAGATGCACCTACACCAACACCACAATATCATTCACCAACCACGGGTATATCAGCATGCTTATTGGTTAATGATGAAAATCCACGTCTAAGAGAATGGATAGCCTACCACTACTACATGTTACCACTCCGATCCCTAACAATCGCCATAGACCCATCGTCACGTTCTGTACCAACCGAGATAATACAACGATGGAAAGAACATATGAATCTCGATGTACAATTATGGACAGAAGAGGAGTTCATGCCACATGGTGGTGACGGAGCGTGTAATCCATCCGACAAAGAACAAGATTGTTTAATGCAACATCGGAAACGACAACAATACTTTGTTCGAGCATGTATGAAAGATTTTAAAGATCGTGATAAGGGATGGGTATTGTTGACTGATGTGGATGAATATATAACATTCAATAAGATTGATAATACTCAGGAAACACTCGGTTTGACTGTCAATCCACCATTAGATGAGGCGCCTGCTGGGATACCAATATTGGCAAATTGGACATGGTCTAGAAAGGGATATTACAGTACTGATAAGAAGAGTGGTAAAAAGGTTCGAATAACGGGAACATTTATACAGGGTACAGTCTACGGCTTGACCGATGAAGGAATACATACTAAAACAACAATACAAGCGACCGGACGAGTAACATTCCAAGAAGAACAAGTTTACAATGGTATGATAATACGTACTGCACCATTGATTAATTCCAATGATGAAATATTCTATGGTGCATATGGTTCTATATTCACTGATGATTATGGCACGAAATGGTACCTAAGAGATGATTATGTATATCGAGATGGATTAGATACTACCGAAGAAGATGTTACGAATCATTCATTTCCAATTATTGAACAATCTTATACAAAAACTTATGATAATGGCACGACAATACTGTATGGTATAGTTGCGGGTAATGAATCATTTTGGAATGATGATTATGTTGGAAAGAATGATGATGATGATAAAGATGAAAAGGAAGAATCACCACAACAAAAAGAATTGGAGAGTTTACTATCAAGAATACTTGGCAAGAAGAAGAAGACAAAAGAAAAGGAAGCAGCAGCCAAGGATGTTAAAAGATATAAAGCTGGAGATGTTGTTGAAATACAAACGTGTTGGAAAGAACCACCGTCTGGTAGTAGACCAATCAAGACACTGAATGGTGGACATTTGATTAAGGATGTTGATAGATACATATATTATGTCAAACGAGATACATTCCTAACACCACCACATTTGACAGTCGATCAACTAATGGGGATACGGAAACGATTACCGAATGTGGGTGACGATGTTACTTTATTAGATGTATTGAATCAAGAAATGACAAGATTTAATGCCGAAATGAGTGAAGATTATGTTTATGAAACGATTGGTCCATGTCTATCACTGCCAAGGTTGTTATATGGTTCAAAAGAAACTAATGCTGCCGAAAGTATGGCACCACAAGGCTTTAACCAAAAAGACTTTGTCACCCTCCGATATAGATGGCATTCATTACCCGATAATCGAGTGAACAAGTATCAAAAGAATATCATAGATGTTTCACGGGTTCCATATTTCAAATTCATGGGTGAGGCTGAGAATATACACACTCCCATACATCAACTATGTCGAAAGGGCCAACCACCACGATATACAACATCCTTCTTTCGTGTGAATCATTATTTGGATTCATATGAATCATACTCGTATAGAAATGATGCCCGTGAGGATAAGAAGAATTGTCTTAAATGTTACAATGATAAGGGTAAGGAGGCACATAAGTTTGATGATGATGTGATACGACCATGGCTAAAGGGTTTTGTGAAGAGTGTAGGAATCGACAAGGCTAAGATATTATTGAATGGCACGGGCTCCTTTGAGAAACTACCCGAGCCTAAACTTGTGCCAAAAGATGATGATCGTGATGATGATGATTATGAAAAGATGCAAAAAAGGAAGGCACGTCCACATCGGGATAGTGGTATCTAGTGTTGAGAGGGGTATACATCTGGTAGTTAGTGATGAGTCTACTTTATATGTATTGTAGAGATGGGATTGGTAGTACGAGTCATATCAATACAAACAATTGGTATATGATATAGCTAAGGGCATGATTGATTAGCTATTAAACAACACATGTTAACGATTAGACAACAATGGTTATATCAAATTAATGGCACTAATAATAGTTATGTTGTTTTACTCAAGCCCACTCAACAACAAAAGCAATACCCATTAATATTGGTTAGGACTATTATCTGCCTCCCTCCTCTACCATCCACCACGTTAATATTAGTTGTCTGAGGAAGGAAATAATGTGCTCAATACACTACCTGCTGGTAATACAACATGACCACCAACTCAATCATATTATCTCTCTCTTGAACATATCATACGCACAAAACAAAAAAGATACCATCTCGGAGATGAAGGATACTCTCATTGTCTTTGACTAATCAACTCATCCTGACGTGTATATATCACCACACGCTAATAGCAAATATAATGATCGGAGTGTTGATGTGCATTATTAGTTCAACAGCCACAATCTATATCCAATTGACAAGTGTATCCTAACCCAAAATTCGGTATCCTTGAGTATACTCTCATCCTTCTCTAGATTGATATGATATGAAGTTGATACTATCCATTATTACTACCATCAGTAATACCAAACAAGATATAATACTTCCCAAGGTAGTACCCTTTTTAATATAAACCAAAACAGTATATCACATATATCTTCTCTTCTACTACTCGTATGACATTGATTTTTAGTGTATAATGATCGTCTCACTCTCCTCTATCTATATATGGTGATTAGAAGGCCAAACATGAACCTTTTGTCAATCAACCCAACTCGAGCAAGGGTCGTTTGGCCAGATTTTGGAGCCGGCGGCAGCCATGGACTCCACCAGTTTAGTACTTTTCAGAGGTTAATATTTAATATCATTATCATTATTATTACTATCATCAATATTAATCACAGCCTCGTCTACGACTCGGTAGTTGATCTCCTCCTTCGCTAACGCTCAGTAGTCGATCAACAGACTCACCTTCGGTTCGTCAAGTAATGTCGCTACCGCTCCATTACTTGTTGTTCAGTCGCTGACGCTCCTTCACTTACACATCATTGTCGCTTCGCTCCATGATGTAAGAAAGAGAAGAAGGATACTCATGCTCCGCATTCGTATCAACAGTCCAATGATAAACGTACCAATCGTAGTAATAAGCATTCTAATCATTCGTACCAACAAACATGAACTATCTGCTTCTGGTGGTGATGGTGCAACGCTAGTTGCATCATCATCCACCAGTAGTAGTAGTTCATCAAACACAACAACATCCAATCAACCTTCTTCTACTTCCATTGCAATCAACCACCGAGGGAGTGTTGGTAATGTCGACCGTAGGGAGATATTACCAACACGACCGAGGTGACGACGACGCCGAAGGCCAAAGGAGATGTGTTATATACAATCATTAAGATTGACTGTATTATGTGAGGCGATAGCCGAACTGTGATTGTCTTATATTACTGTTTCTCAAACTTTCAAACTTTACTTGCGAGACGAAGTCGAGCTGTGAATCTCTTATATATTGTCATTATGTTAGATTGATGTAGAATTTGATTACGATTCGATAGGTTGTCTTATCATCAAAATCTGATGAGTTGTTCTCTACTACCAAAATCCGACCTCCGACGGTGATTTGCAGAATGTAGCACTTGCTCGAGTTGAGCAACTTTCATTTCAAGGTCCTTTTTAGACGTTATAAGTATCATAATCGTGTAGATCTTGTTCTTCTGATCTCAGAGAGCTAGGAATCGACTTCATAACCCTACTAGATGCTGAGATTTGTACATCTAAAGATCGATGATATGTTGCAAGGATACTAGAACCGCCACTTCTTACGTAGTACTATTGGTAGCTCTACACGCTGATTTGCATGAGTAGAAGATAAATATTAGTATTATAATAGATATGATACCATCTTTGTTGCAATAGATCTATTAGTACTCTCCGCTCTTCTTTGCAAACATTAATCTTGCCTCAATTTTTAGATTTTAGACTGAGAAAGTTTAAAGTGACACGGTACTCAGAATGACATGGGGCTTAGCAAATTAAGAAAGAATGGCTTCACTTTTTATGTCAATGAGTCATATTAATACCGGTGTATCCTAACGGCCATCTTTTTGGCGAAAGAAGGCCAACGGTGTCCACCACCCTTTCTCTTGTTAAAAATTTCATCAAGAGATTGAAATGAACGGCAGAGTACGTGAGATTAAAAGGAGTGCAGATTATGATATTAAAGAAGAACGTTAGAGAGAGTGTAAGAAAGAGTGGTGCACCCTCTCAGTTCATTAAAGAAGAGCGTTGTTAATAATAAAAGATATCTACTACTACCGCCGATCAAAGGCAAATAAATGATACCATCGTATCATCTCTTTTGCATAATAATAATAATGTAGTAAACCAGCGGAGGTCGGCCCATCGTCGTCATCATATCTACACAACAACAACAATTGTTTGCTGCAATCAATATAATAGTACAACAACAATGTACAACAATCTATCCTTCTAACTAATTTCAGCAACCCAATTGATCCAATAGACGAAGAGGATGAAACAACAACATCTAAATCAGATGCACCAACACCAACACCACAATATCATTCACCAACCACAGGCATATCAGCATGTTTATTAGTCAATGATGAAAATCCCCGCCTAAGAGAATGGATAGCCTATCATTACTACATGTTACCACTCCGATCCTTAATAATTGCAATCGATCCATCGTCACGATCTGTACCAACCGAGATAATACAACGATGGAAAGACCAAATGAATCTAGATGTACAATTATGGACCGAAGAGGAGTTCATGCCACACGGTGGTGACGGAGCGTGTAATCCATCCGACAAAGAACAAGATTGTTTAATGCAACATCGGAAACGACAACAATACTTTGTTCGAGCATGTATGAAAGATTTTAAAGATCGTGATAAGGGATGGGTATTGTTGACTGATGTGGATGAATATATAACATTCAATAAGATTGATAATACTCAGGAGACGTTAGGATTGACTGTCAATCCACCATTAGATGAGGCACCTGCTGGGATACCAATATTGGCCAATTGGACATGGTCTAGAAAGGGATATTACAGCACTGATAAGAAGAATGGTAAAAAGGTCCGAATAACGGGAACATTTGTACAGGGTACAGTCTACGGCTTGACTGACAAAGGTATACATACTAAAACAACAATACAAGCGACAGGACGAGTAACATTCCAAGAAGAACAGGTCTACAATGGTATGATAATAAAAACTGCACCATTAGTTAATTCAAATGATGAAATATTCTATGGTGCATATGGTTCTATATTCACTGATGATTATGGCACGAAATGGTATCTTAGAGATGATTATGTCTATAGAGATGGATTAGATACGAGTGAAGAGGATGTTACGAATCATTCATTTCCAATTATTGAACAATCATATACAAAGACTTATGATAATGGTACGACGATACTTTATGGTATCGTTGCTGGTAATGAATCATTTTGGAATGATGATTATGTTGGAAAGAATGATGATGATGATAAAGATGAAAACGAAGAATCACCACAACAACAAGAATTAGAGAGTTTACTATCAAGAATACTTGGCAAGAAGACGACGACAAAGAAGAAGAAGGAAGTAGCAGCCAAGGAGGTTAAAAGGTATAAAGCTGGAGATGTTGTTGAAATACAAACGAGTTGGTAAAGAACCACCGTCTGGTAGTAGACCAATCAAGACACTCAATGGTGGACATTTGATTAAGGATGTTGATAGATACATCTATTATGTCAAACGTGATACATTCCTAACACCGCCACATTTGACAGTCGATCAATTAATGGGGATACGAAAGCGATTACCAAATGTGGGGGATGGTGTTACATTATTAGATGTATTGAATCAAGAAATGACAAGATATAATGCCGAATTGGGTGAAGACTATGTTTATGAAACGATTGGTCCATGTCTATCACTGCCAAGGCTACTATATGGTTCACAAGAAACTAATACCGCCGAAAACATGGCACCACAAGGCTTTAACGAGAAGGACTTTGTCACCCTTCGATATAGATGGCATTCATTACCCGACAATCGAGTGAACAAGTATCAAAAGAATATCATAGACGTGTCACGAGTTCCATATTTCAAATTCATGGGTGAGGCTGAGAATATACACACTCCTATACATCAACTATGTCGAAAAGGTCAACCACCACGGTATACAACATCCTTCTTTCGTGTTAATCATTACTTGGATTCATATGAATCATACTCGTATAGAAATGATGCACGTGAGGATAAGAAGAATTGTCTTAGATGTTATAATGATAAGGGTAAGGAGGCACATAAGTTTGATGATGATGTTATACGACCGTGGCTCAAGGGTTTTGTTAAGAGTGTAGGAATTGACAAGGCTAGGATATTATTGAATGGTACGGGCTCGTTTGAGAAACTGCCAGAACCTAAACTAGTACCAAGAGATGATGATCGGGATGATGATGATTATGAAAAGATGCAAAAGAGGAAGAATCGTCCACATCGAGATAGTGGTATCTAATAAGTAATATCACATCATATACTTCATAGCATACTTGTATATATGTTTACTCTTATGACTAGTGTTAGTCATTTGACTCGTCTATCTTCCTAAAAAATGAACACATCATGTGCACATTCCCTCCTCTATCCGATAGAATATCCTCTCAGCACTACCAACTAATGTACCCTCAACCAATAAGAAGGATGAATCTATATCCTAAGCGACCGACTATATCTAGCACCGAATTGTTAGTAAGATTTTCGTATCGACTCCCACGGGGAACATAATATTATAACATAACGACAGCCAATATAAATTCAAGGTTCTTCTACTCCAATCGGCACTATACTTAGCTCTTCTTATCGTCATGCATAATATATATGATAGGTGCTGTATATATGTCTATGCTATACTCCCTACTAACTCATTATTAACCGCTTTAACTTGGGGTAACAAATTTAAATTTAAATAACCGTTGTATTATGTGGCAGTTGGCATATGATGATTTGAACGACTAATATCTATATGTTTGTAACTGTTTCCCCCACATTCTATACTGTTTGTAACCGTTTGAATGACGCGATAGATGTGTACTATCTAACTAATCGTCTCACTTTTTGATTTCATCATCGATTTCAAGAAGTACCCAATTGTTAATATCAATTACCATACATCCCCAAGCTTACCGCTTCCCCATCATTTACTAAATGAATATCAATATCAAATCCATTATTGGCTTCCTTGGCCTTCTTGTCGGACTTTGTTCGGCAACATCCCGTGGAGAATGCAAGAACCTTTGCAACGTCGACGTTTCTCAATCTTTGTCACCTGCTCAGATGTGTCAGTCAGCTCTCCAATCGTCTCCTTCTTCCGCTTCCATGAACTATCATCACTGTCTTCAGGGGAGGAAATTATTCCTTCGTAAAACGTGTCTTTCGATGTGTATGAATGAAGAGATTGCCCTTACATCATATGATGTTTGCAGTAAACATTATCGTCGCCGGGACGAGTTAACGTGGTGCCGACGAGGTTATGAAAAGACCTTCGACTCGATGAAGTTGCTTCTTGGTGATCAAGATCAGGAGAACATTACCCCCATTCAAAGTGACGAGTCTATTAACATTGCAACAATTGAAGAGGAATCCTTGGTCGAAGAGGAGTCCTTGATGATTGAAACTGTTTCCATCGAGAGTGAAGAAGTACCAATGAAGAATGAATCAATCTCTCTTGTTCATGATGATCAATCGGCAGTTCATGATGATCAATCGGCAGAGTCTTCCTCATCGTCAACATTCGAGGAGGAGGAGACCCCCACCCAAGTCTCTACTGTCGTTAACAAGACGGACAATTCGACACCATCGCTTACCAATTCAAGTAACGTCCATATCGATCGATCCTTAATGCCTCTTTACATGCCTGATCAATTCTTCACCCACACGGTCCCTTGTCTTGGTGACGAGACGAAGCTGTTGTTTGTTAAGGATGACGTTGAAACTTCTGCCGATATGTCTCTTGATCATACTGATTCGAAAGAACTGTTCCCAGCCATTAGCCGTGATACCCTCGATACCAATCTTATCTCAAGTGTCTACTTCTTTACAAGTGCCGCCGTCTTCTTTGCATCCATTATCATTTGGTTGTCGGCTGTTTATTGTTGGACTTTACTCGTTGGTATTATCAGTTGCCTCAAATCGATGACGTTCCTTGGACGTGCCTCCGTTACTACTACTACTCGATTCATTGCTGATACATTGTACAAACGAGTCACCGTCTTAATGATGACGACCATCTCCTTGTTGAGATGTGGAATGGACACAACTACAAGTCTAATTCGAATCCTACTTTTGCCAATTGAATCATTATTGAATATACCTCGTTTCATTTGGCGTGTATACGGTCCTGGCTCATACGGACGAAGTGTATGGCATATCATGTTTAACTCGAATCCCAAATGGGAAACGTATCAGCTTGAGAAGATATGCTTGGCCCGTATCGAGGAGGCCTTGAA
>Ga0214479_100572_pt1 | contig 20606 bp, 19 predicted proteins | sample M1_20Mar14CPVII9_5_FD_165054 | JGI IMG/M metagenome (GOLD analysis project Ga0214479, IMG submission 165054) | Marine eukaryotic communities from Monterey Bay, California, United States - M1_20Mar14CPVII9sort6BwellE14 | ecosystem: Environmental > Aquatic > Marine > Unclassified | place: USA...
CGTAATTCCGTCGGATATTGTTTGGGAGGCAGTACGAAGCATTAAAGCCCAAGATCTATGTGCCCTGCCAGATTCTAGTGTTGATGTGTTTGATGTGCCATCTGCTACTGTCAGGGGACTTCAATATACAAAGATCTTAGCTATATCAGAGGCACTATCCGATCGATCGAATAGCATATCATTTTCTTATTTCCACATTGCAAAGATTCGACAACTCTATTTGGGAGAGAATCCAACTTCAACTTGAGAGACTAGATTTAAAGTAGAATGGATTGTGCGCATTTTTTGAGGCTCAGTGCGCATATCCACAATTGGGTACAACTACGGGTATTTATACCCAAATATGGCCATGTTTACGTGATTTATGCCCTATATTCGAGTACTTTGTGGCGCTCGAGATCGAGCTATTCGTGCGCGTGCGCACATGCGCACTACCCACAAGCCTAGTACCACCAATAAATTATGATCTCCTACTCTGTTGATTTGATTGAGATTGATGATGAAGATCACCATTTAACGTTTGTTTAGTATAGATAGAATACACTATCCTTCAATATTAGTTTATCAACGCCCATATTGCAACAACTCTGATCGAATTTCGTCAATTACTCGCTTCGTTAGGGCTACTCAATGATATTCGACATGTGATAAATGATAATTTCTAATACATCTTATCAATCGTCGATGACGATGTTCCAATCGTCCTGATACCCTATCCATGCCATCCATCTTCTCGTTATCATCTAATTTACACGATCGACGGTTGTTATCTCTCTAGATTGTCAACCATTTATGGTATACAACGACGTATAACTTGATGGTGCATCAATGTGTACAAATTAATAATGATGTATAACTAAGTACGTACACGAACGTATTGAATAGAGTGTCAACACATTAGTTAGCTCTATTACTTATTGATTGTATTGATGGTGGACTGGTTGATGGGGTTGCGGTGGGGAGAGAGAGGCAGCTAATTGTCAGTAATACATTCTCTAGAAACAACCTGTCTATTCGTGTCTATTCGTTGTTCTAATTGGATTAGGCTTCGAATACAGGACGGTGATGTATAACAGTTTCTAATTTTAGTAGAGATAAACATCGATCCAATACACATATGGTTAGTTGATCTACTCTGTACAGGTTCAATCGAGCTGTAATATAGAGTGTTATTACATAATAGCACTGAGGAAGAGAGAGGAGACAATGAAAGATTTATAGATTCTGCTCGTTCGGCTATGCACTTACAGCACACTTCCATCATTTCACATCATCAATAATGTTCACGACAATGTCTAGTGTTACTATTATCTAGACGAGCACAAAGTAGAGGTTGACGAGGTGGAGAAAAGGGAGAAAAAAAGAAAAAAAAACCAACTATTACTTTAACTAACAATAACAAAACAGTCAAACCCCAGCCCCATGCCACTTCTTGTGAGCTAATTCGTATAAACTCTTGACTTAACAAATGCCCCCCTTCCTTCTACATTTTAGATGAACTGAACATACTCTAATAAATCATGGGCCGCCTCCACACTCCCAAAGTAGCTTTCCATTAATTTCGTGTCGGCCAACAATTCCTCTTTGTTATGGCTGCCAAACAACGAAAGGAATAGTGCAACCACATCCTCGTCAAGCATGTACACAGACACGGGCTGAATTACCTCTGGGGTAACATCGGCAGCGAATTTATACTCCTGTTTCCTGGTAAAGTGATGCTTCTGTTGCTCGGTGAATGACGTAAACACCTTAGCAATATGCGTGCCAATTGATGTAGGGGTATCATCATCTGATTCACTGACAGAGACAATGGCATCCCAACCCCAGGCTGCCCCAGCCTTCTTTCCCTGAACGGTGCGTGTTTCATAGTTTATGAAGGTCGAGAGAGATGAGGGTAACTTCCGTTAGTAAATGCGGGTTGCAGAGGCAACCAAACAAAGATACATAAAGACCAATTCAACACTCGGATCTCAAATACTTCACGTTGAACACACGATAACATATGATACTAAGATACTAACGCGGACTTTCAGGCATCTCAATATTATCACGTGGTTGTTCCGGGTTATATTGCTTCCTCTTCCCGAAACCAAAAATCATCCACTTCTTAATCAAATCCTTCAAAGAAGCAAATTCTCCGTGGTGTTCTTTCATAGGCTTTACGTAAGCAGCTGCACTGCCATCAGCGGTACTTGTATAACTGATGAATATGTTTCCAGCTAGCGTTTTTGTTGTCTAAAGGATGTGATGCACGTTAGTAAAGTTATACATAGATATAGGAACAAGGAGAATAGAGCAACAATTACTGCAAAATATATTTGAGTATACTCACGTAAACATTGTTGTGATTGCCTGCTCTACCCATCCTAATCGGACTATTCGATAAGCGCATCGTGAATGCACTACTGTATGGGTTAACAGCAGCAATACTATTGTTGGCTTTCTTAGTGGGAGCTTTCTGCATATTGTTTATAGAATCACTTTTCATGAAGGATGAAATAAAAATTATGATACATCGTTTAGTGAAATATATGGTATGTAGGGCTCGAAGGCACGAAGGCACGAAGGCACGAGCTTTAGGGCTCGAAGGCACGAACATTATAACTTAGTATTAGCACCTGAAATACACCTTTCTACCACATCATAGCTAATTTGCAATTACCGATGGCACGAAGTGATTAGCACCAGGGATATAGATTCTATGTCATAACTGCAATTTGCCCAAGATGGGCGCTTGTGATTATCTATGTGGCATGGCAATATCGTAGATGGCAATGTTTGATAATACTAATGTTATATTCTATTCGCGTGGCAAGTGGCAATTCATTAATTCATCACTCTCGACGTCCTGTTTTGAAACGGTATCCCCAAAAAAGTTACTCAGATTCTGACCCTTCGGCATTCCCATATTGTTGGCCGAATTTGTCGAGCAGAATATAATGGAAACATCTATCTGAACCAAAATTCCATGCTGAATCCAGTAATGGTGGACTATTTCACCAAATTGAGCATATTTAGCCCAGAAGCCCCATAATAGCAAAAGTGTAGGCGGTTTGTGCAGCCACTTAACTTTTCCAATATATTCATTAAATAATGGCCATATCAAAGGTTTCAACACCCTATCCTAGCTAAATTTGCACGTAGGATTCGAATACAGCAACCACTTGAGCCAAATATAACGTGGGACACAGTACAAATATAAGATTCTGATTCTAGGATACTGAGGTCAAAAAAACGAAAAGTCAAACTTATCATATGCCAACTTCAGAATGTATTCTTTAGGTGATATATAGCAATATTGTCATGAGAGCATCGTCATATATATATCATATTTAATGAGCAGTGGCCGGATACATGTTGCTATAAGGTTAGGTCTAACCTAAACTTTTTAGCTAACATGAGCAGAAAATAAAGGGGCCTACTAACAAAATATGTGACTAAAGTGGGGTTAGGTTAGGGTCGGAATCTGGTAATATTTTTTAGGGACCTTTCACTAATAGGTACATCTTTACTCCTAACTACTAAAATCTCTCTAGTATTTATTGCAATACATCGACTAATTCAACTAACACTTCTATAGCGAAATATACCTTCAATAACAAGTTTATTCAAAGTGGTGTACCGTATCTATTTACCTCTTTCCAAATTGTTTGTAAATGATACAATTTTTGCCATCAAATAAACCATCAATTAAGCCATTATTGTGAGCATTAACAACCCAGTGATCCTTGCTAGAATGTTGTTTGGGGTGGCTACTATTCTGCAGGCTCTCCCTCAACCTCATATACATTCTTTTCAAATCTGGTGGTATCATTGGGCATTTGTTAATATGCCGCTGTAGACGGATAACAACGGCTCGATATAAACCATGAACTGTTTTAGGTTGAACGGTGTGGTACTTTTCTCTATCACTGCGGCTCAAATGTTTACAGAATTTGCAGCGGAAATTGATTCTATTCTTCTCTGGATCATCAAAGAATGGCTCGATCATCTCACCTCTGATTAGGCAATGTACTGGGTTTATTTTGGTTACGTCCTCCTTGTTGTGGATATTGAAAGAAGTGATAGAGCTACCTGATTTGGTTGTATTGGTATTCATACCAAAGCGCTTCTTCTTCTGCTTTGGGTGGTAAACACTTTTGTCGTCCAAGAATAATCGATCACCCTCATCATTGGTATAACCACGTTTAGACGATCGGGCCACGTATTGCTTTGGTGCTTTGCGAACAGAGCGTAGTTTTGTTTGTGCATTGGTGTAATTCTTCGCAGTTGCAGTTGTGTTTCTATTGTTCGTTTTTGATATAACATCGGTAGATGACAACGAATCATTGGATGATGTACTGCTCCACGTGCTCTTGTTTTGGAGCTCTCTTTCCCATTGCGATATCATATTCAATTCTTTCTGTTGCCAATCGAATTCCGAGTTTAACATTTCCAGATCGTAGTCTGAGATTCCTCTCTCTTCGGCGGTATACCATCCTAACACCATTGTTGAATCTGATATTAAAGCTTTTGTGTGCCGTTTATGCTGTGACGGGCATTATGATTAGAATGGCAGAAGGGGCGGGATCTGATATGACTGCATTGCATTCTTAAAGCCCCAACCAGAAACAACAGATATCATAGCACAACAATGGAAGAACCATTACTCAAAGAGAGATCAGATCGGTTTGTACTATTCCCTATAGAGGACGATGATGTGAGTGTACTACCTGAAATGGTTTTTATTTTATACACGCTTGTACATAAAACTGACATACAACCACACTCCTCCACTCCCAAATCCGACACAACAAACGCTCATAGATATGGCAAATGTATAAACAAGCGGAAGCTTGCTTCTGGACTGCTGAAGAACTAGATATTGCTGGTGATCTAAAAGATTGGGATAGTCTATCAAACAACGAACGTCACTTCGTGTCACACGTTTTGGCCTTCTTTGCGGCCTCCGATGGTATTGTTAATGAGAATTTGGCTGCAAACTTTGCCACTGAGGTTCAAAGTGCAGAGGCGAGATGCTTCTATGGATTCCAAATTGCTGTAGAGAATATCCATTCAGAAACTTACTCCTTGTTAATTGACACATACGTGAAAGATCAAACTGAAAAGATGCACCTCCTTCATGCTATTGAAACTGTACCATCTGTGCAGAAGAAGGCTAGGTGGGCATTAAAGTGGTGTGACGCCAATAATGCATCTTTTGCCGAGCGTATGATTGCTTTTGCTGCTGTTGAGGGTATCTTCTTCAGCGGGTCATTCTGTGCCATCTTTTGGTTAAAGAAGAGAGGATTAATGCCGGGTCTTTGCTTCTCGAATGAACTCATCTCACGTGATGAGGGATTACATTGCGATTTTGCCTGTCTACTGTATAAGAAGCTTGTAAATAAGTTACCAGAGAGTCGGATTTTGGAGATCATTACCAATGCTGTTGAGATTGAGAAAGAGTTTGTTGTTGATTCACTTCCTGTGGAGTTGATTGGGATGAATTCTGGTCTTATGTGTGAATATATTGAGTTCTGTGCCGACAGATTGCTAGGAGCCCTTGGATGCATCAAGTACTACAACGCTGCCAATCCCTTCGAGTGGATGGAGATGATCTCCTTGCAGGGAAAGACTAACTTCTTCGAGAAGAGAGTGGGAGAGTATGCCAAGTCTGGAGTTGGTGTCAAGTCAGAGGAACAAGTATTCAGTATTGATGCTGAATTTTAATGTTGTTGTCGTTCCCTATTGTCTGTTATAATTTAAGTTCCCCGTGTTGAGTTACTGTGTGTGATTTAGCATTCACATTTCTCGCTCCATTGCTAGAATAATGGGGGTATAAGATATTTACAAAGCACCCCCCTCATCTTCATCCTCCTTCTCGTCATCCTCGTCAACATCTTCTCCAACATCCTCGTCATCATCCTCGGCACCCCCTTCTTCGTCACTGTCAGTGCTATCACCATCATCGTCATCTGTTAAAGACGAGTCAGACCGATCTCCAAAGCGATATTCATCCGGCCAAGTTACACCTCTTACAATATCGGGGAAACCAGGCAAAAACCTCAGCACGTCCGACAACTCCTGCCAAGATTTCTTATCAGGCAGATCCTTTATACAGATGCCCCTTTTCAAATACTTATCGTAACGCTTGAAGCACAACCTGATAATGGTATTGTGAAGCAGACGTGGTTGAGCGGAAGAAGAAAGAAACATCTCAATACCATTCACTATCCCACGCGGTTGTGCACTCAACCCGATTTCTCTCACCCTCTCCAATGCATTCCCGATTAAATGGTTCCTTATATCCAATACCAAACAAACAAAATGAACACAAGGAGAGTAATATCCTGCCATGATAGGTCGGATGATGCTATGACTAAACACATTGCCAATACTAACAAGTTTCTCGACAAAGGCTTTCATCCCGTCTAGATCACTAACCCCATAACGGTGCTTAAAGCGGTAGATATCCATCTCATTTACCACTGATTCTAAATCCCTCCGAGATTCCCTGATAATACCGGCGAGGTATGTTTTCGCAATAACGTTGTCGACAATACTGGTTAGCTCCGTGTATCCTCTGAATGTCTGGAGTGGTAGAGGGACGGAAAAGAATTTCCCGTCAAAACAACTCTTACAAATATTGAGGTCGAATACGTCCAATGCGTTGTACACATCCCTCCCCTGTCGGACCACAACCAAATCAATATTCACAACACTTTTCTTTGATCCAAGTTCTTCAAAGGGTTTGAAAGGCATCGATCCACCAACACACGTCAACACTTCAATGGATCTCATTCGGCTTTCGTCCCCTTCGAATAGCTCATGCCTTCTTAACAGCCTCCCTCTACCAATTGCATTTGCATAACTAAATTTACTATCATCTCGGTTCGTGTAGTGTTCCACATGTGATACATTACGGTCAAACTCTTCATGGTTGTAAGTAGAGCTACAACCAGAAAACACTTGATATTGATCCAACAACCACTTACGAACAACAGGGGCTTGAGATTCATGGACGAAGATGTCAATGTCACATCCCTCCCATGATTTGTGCAGGCATGATTTGCCAAGCACAGCCTGCACAATTAGACTTCCACTATAGATACGTGTTTTGGATATAATACAATGAGAACGGGTGACCAATGTAAAAACACAGCATAAATCTCGCCAATACGTACCTCAAAACAATAGAACCTCTTGGTGAGTAGTCTGTCATACTGCAGAACGATTGCAATGGGTTCGAGCTCTTGAAGTTTGTGGAACTACTCTCCAGTGCCATCTCAAGATTGTGTCTGAGAGACCCAAGCAATAAACCTTTTTTTTGTGTATCAGCTGGGTAGGCCCTACATAGATTGAAAATATCACTGGGTGGTAAATAACCAACAACGTTCTTTTGCACATCTCCGGGTAAACAATTGAGTAGATGATTCCAATTCATGCTGGACTGAGATGCTTGTTCTTTGTACAAGAGAGAAATGTGATCGAAATATATCATCTCACATCCAATTACCTAGAGGGCACTCACAATCTTAATGCCCCCACCCCCACCCCTCGTGCCCAGTTTGTCAAGAATCTACCACAGCACACTACTATCGCGTCAATTGCGTTATTGTTATAAAATTGCATCGGGTCAAACCACATAATATAAATCAGACAGAGCAAATAAATTAAATGCCGGATATTACTAACAGGTCTTCTCCGCCAGTATCTAATGCACCATCGGATAGTAAAAGTGAAGAGAATGTAGCAATGATATCTCCTTACGACTACCTGACAGCTGATGATAAAAAAGCGGCTGAAGACATGGAAGCCAATGCCAACAGATTGGCCAGTGACCGAGAGTTGATAGCCCATACCTTCCAGCGTACGTTGCATGTAGCGATCAAATCTGACACTCTCTCGTCCCTTGTCGATATTGTTCTGTCTTGTCTTGATGACATTACTACATCTGCCACGGAGTTAAAATCTTTAGCCAATTATCATATCAACAACATCATCCTCTTAAACAAATATAGTAGCAAGAATTATAATGTATACATGGAAATGGCTTGGGGTAGAGGTTATATATTCGATATTGAACAGAGTATCGACAGTTATATCATGGCATGGAATGAGCTTGGTGATTTTGATCTTAGATTTACCACACATCATATTTTTTATAACCAAGGTATATGGTCTAACGAGGATATGCTATCTCATGAGTATTCAGGTGATTCAGTATCTGAATAGGTTGTTATTGTATGGCAATTAAATTATGTAAATGAAGACTCCTCGTTGGATGAGCTTATGGGTATTTAATGTGCACTTTAAGCAAGGTTCAGATATACAAATCTTCATTGTTATGTATGGAATGTAGGTTTCATATCGTCAATCTTGTCTTAAATGCAAGTGACCTCAGGTACAAACTATGGTAGATCATGATGTATGAGAGTAGAGTACCTCGAACTATACCCCCCTGGGGTATATGATTTTACGCTAGCCTCAGATCAGGGGGGGTATAAATCTTGAAATATGTGAGAATATAGCTCAATTTGGGTACTTATTGGGGTATATATGGGTATATTAGGGAGGGGGTATAAGTTCTTGGTGCTAGGCTCACTCGAAAGAGGGGGGTATAGTCCAAGTTGGGGGGTATAGTTCGACGGGGTCTGTATTTGTTTTTTTTTAGTGGTCTCTGTTGAGAGATGGACATCTCTTTTTTCGGGCCATGTCTATTCGGTATCCTTAGCCTCAAAAGATCCAGTATCCTTGAACAAGGGGCACTACCAATTTATATCTCATTCGGGGGCACGAAGAATGAGGGGCACGAAGAATGATCACTATACTTATTCTTTGCATAATTATTAGACAACAACAACCCTTAAGAACTTCCTAAGATTATGACAGGATCCTACTCTATGAACCTACGCAGTAAAGCACTTCGACTACGCAATGGGAGGCGATTACCATTGCCATTGGAACTACCACGCCTTCCTCCAAAGAAGAAGGTCGGCAAGGGCAAAAGAGGTGTAGCACGTCTACTACGCAATGGGAAGCGATTACTGGAACTACCACGCCGCCTTCCTCCAAAGAAGAAGGTCGGCAAGGGCAAAAGAGGTGCGGACCGTGTGAAAATCTCACCAACAACACAATCATATTCCATATCCACACCAACTACTATTACAGAAACATCCTCCTCTTCACTTTCTTCAACTTCAGTGCGTAGTGAGTTTAGGTAAGAAAGAGTTTTCATACTTATACGACCCTCCTTGGATACCATGTGTATCTAATCATCTCTCCGTCTCTCCTTAGTTCCACAAGTCAACCGATGCTCATTAGCTTGGAGCTTCAGAAATTTGATACTCTTAAAACGTCAGAGACCAAAGAAGATGTGGATGCCACCACACTTTCATCTATCAGCAATTTGACCGAAGAGGTATCCAAGAAGTTGGAAGAGTTGCTTGCGACGCCAGCAGGTGACCCGAAAGCTACAACAGCCAAGGGAGAGACGAAGAAGGGCCCTTGGCCAATCGGCGATCGACAACGTGAGGATGATTCTCCTACCATTGGGGAGGGTCAATTGGATGATTATGCACGTTCTGGGCAAGAAGCTGTCAAGCAGACTCTTGAATTAATGAAAAAGACGGCTGGAGTTCGAGATAAGTACGATACTGCCTCCCTCAAAGACTATGGAGTTGGTCCTCGAAGAATTATGGAAATCGATCGTGTGATGTCGGATGACAACCGCCGCGCTGTGTGCGAACAGTGTGCACGCCGAGAAGGAATCGACCACGGAGAAGATCTATCCAAGGTCGGCCCTGAGGAAGTGTCAGTAACACCTGCCAATCATAAGGAAGATACAAAGAAGGAATCTCCTGATGTTGCCAAACCCTCCTCAGCCACAGTCTCTGTTGGAAAGGCACAGTTGAAGAATAATGTGTTTGGATTTCTTGCACCCAAAGAGGCATCCAAGAAGTCGGAAGAGTCGCTTGCAACGCCAGCAGGTGACCCGAAAGCTACAACAGCCAAGGGAGAGACGAAGAAGAAGCCCAAGAATTACAAGAAACCCAAAGAGTCAGTGAAACACAACAAGTATGGCAGTAATGCCTCCTACACGTCCAGTGGATGGGATGTTTTCCGTACACAAATTTCGTTGCAATGTAGACATGGTCACTCTTTCGACAGCCCTGCTGATTTCTTCCGATACTATCAGTCAGTACATGGAGTGCTACCTAAACGTCGGCACCGAAAGGGTGTCAATATTGTCGGTGGACGAGTCAATTTCCAAAGGGTTGCTTCGAAGATGTATGAAGAGTTATCCGAGGAAGACAAGGCTTTATACAGTATGTTTGCTAACTTATTCTGGAAGAAGTTATAAGCTAGCAGTTGGGACGTCATTAGTGTGCCATATGTAGTTGTTGTTGGTTCAGAGGGTGATTTGTATAATATTAAAAGAGAAGAGTGCTGGTATATCTGGAAACGATTTTGTTGTAGTTGGTACCTAATGTGATAACTTCCAATGAATATCATCCACAGTATTTCCCAATAGCCCGCGTCATATATTGCTGCCACTCTCCCACAGAAAATCTTAATCTTATTCTTTTAAATAACTTACACAGAAAATCAAAATTGAATGATGTTCTCCAACAACTGGTGAAATGAGCATATAAGAGCAAATGTTTATGAAGAGGTGGATTGTATCGTCCGGTAATCCAAGTATAAATGCTACCTATGCTACTAGTAATACTCAGTGACTCTGTTATTGATAACTGATGCAATACATTGTTTGTATGTTTTTCTTTTAATTTGTTCTTTGTCGATATGAAACATCTCTCTTTGGGTAAGCCTAGTGATCTCTATGCCTCTTGCACCTACCGACAACGTACCATATCGTAGTGGAATGATTATCAATTATTATAGACACGCCTGGTATATTGTGGCGACAATTAAGCTGTTCATTGATCGTTATATTGAAGCTACCACCTCTGATAGTTGATGGTTAAACAAATAAATATTACAACAACTCTCCGACACTAACTGATAACATGCCGACAACTTAGAGCAGCAGCGAGGACCATATATCTCAACTAATGATATCTATTAAAATAGATGACGAATAGTAGAGGAGCTATAAGGTGGTAGAGGCCTCTCCAACACCAAAGAATTCTATGCTAATGACTAATGTGTGTGTGGTGTTTAAGTAAAAGAGACCATTATGCACTAGGCATATGTTGGCTGGCTCAGCTCAGCAAAAAAAAAATGGATACCAGAAAGCTTTCTTTTATTCTGACTATTTTAGACTGGAACGCGAAGTGCTCAGCTCTGCAGTAGGCTCTCTACCTAATTGATACTGGTGCTAAAGAGCTGATAATTAAATGCCTTAATAACGGGCGGCTCAAACATACATACCACGGGAGATGAAGGTACCCAGTAGCAAAACGATGACTCCAATTACATGGGAATCCACGGGTGGAGTAAAGCTTTTTTGGGCGAAATCCTACCAATAGGATCCTTTACAAGCAATAGCTGAATTAGATCCTTTGCATTTGGTGTGATATCTCCGTATCTCCAAACAGATGACGAAGAGAAATCCAAACCATCGTTGAGGATGGAATTGAACAACTCTCGATTGTTTCCACCAATGAATGGCATACAACCAGAGAGAAGAATATACAATAGAACACCGACCGACCAAACGTCAACCATCTTTGCATACCTGCCTTCAATTAGTTCTGGGGATGCATAATGCGTAGTACCAACAAAAGACGTCAGAGGCTGCTCGTAACCATCCCTGTGGAAACACGAAAGTCCAAAATCCACAAGTTTTACAGTAGCTCCACACCGATTATCTTCATACAGGACATTCTCAAGTTTTATATCGCGATGAACTATTCCATTGTCGTGAAGGTAATCGATCGCTGAAAGCAGAGATTTTATAACGTTGGAAGCCATTGATTCTGTGAAACACCCTGCACTCAAACTCTCCATCTTATCAAACAAATCACCACCACAGTATTTCTCTGTTACAATATGTACATGATGTGGTTCTTCATAATAATCGATCATTTTCATTATATTGGTATGATCAACTACACTGAGGACATTAATCTCATTCTCCAGATAACAATCATTGCCACCTTTCCTGACGCTTTTAACTGCGTATATACACCCTGTCTTTCTTTGAGTGCATTCACGTACCACACCAAAACATCCCCTGCCAAGTACCCGAGATAAGATACACTCGTAATCGTCATTGAAATCCCATTTGTATACAGAGGAATGGTCCACCAATGGAACCACCGCAGAGACCATAATTTGAGTGGGTTAATGATAATGATTATATCTCAAATATCAAATATCAGAAGCGCACATTTACGGAGAGGAAGAAGCTGTGTAGTGCCCTCATGGGGTGTAGTGCCCTCATGGGGCAGTAAGGGCACTACAATATTAATACTTTTAACACTCACAATATATCAAAGGTGGGAGACCGTTTTTCATTACTCATGTTTAAGGTGTTAAAGACAAAGAGAAAAGCTACAGCGGCGCCGGCTGGTAATCATCCTCCAATTAAAAAGAAGGCGAAACTCTGTTCATCAACATCCACACGCCCCCCAAGTTCATTTAATGTTGTTGATCCGTTTGGGACAGATTTATACCAGAAGTCAACTAGTAGAGATAATAGGAAGGCAAACTATGAACTACTAGGCAATTGGACAGAAGGATGTGTTGAACCCAGGTGGATCGATTCACTGATGGGAGTGGATGTTATCGTACCTGGCTGTTGGGTGGCTTCATCAGCCGGATCCCAAAAAGGGTTCATTGCAGACTTTAAAGATGGCCTTTTTGAAATTTACTTCCCACTCCTTGACACGAATTGCACTGTTTCTTACAACGATTTAAAAACGGTCATTGATTACAGTCAGTTTAATGTGGAACCTCATCACCTACCAGCACAAACACCAATGGTCCTCAAATTAGGATAGAATAACCAAAATATGTTGGTCTTATTTTGACAGAGAACCACACCTTTGTGGACCGTGTGAAGAAGAACCTTGTTATGACCCACTGCTTCACCAACGAGGAGGAAGATGGTGGGGGGATTTGTGGACTGGGTGTGAAGAGATCCATTTGTTGCGAGTTTGTGAAGTAGATAGAAGAAGAATAGGTGCAAATTATGTTTGTGGATGAATTACATTAGGTCCAGGGCAACTTACCTTAACTACATATGTATGTACACTTTCAGAAGTACAAGTGTTACTCTGTTCGGTCTGATGAAAGGTGGCCAATATTGTCGAGCGAAATATAGCGAAATATTGGACAACACCTATCTGAACCAAAATTCCATGCCGAATCCGATAATGGTGGTCTCATTCCACAAAATTGAACACAAGAGCCAATATTTAGCCCAGAAGCCCCATAATAGCAAAAGTGTAGGCGGTTTGTGCAGCCACTTAACTTTTCCAATATATTCATTAAATAATGGCCATATCAAAGGTTACAACACCCTATCCTAGCTAAATTTGCACGTAGGATTCGAATAAAGCAACCACTTTGGCCAAATATAACGTGGGACACAGTACAAATATAAGATTCTGATTCTAGGCTACTGAGGTCAAAAAAACGAAAAGTCAAACTTATCATATGCCAACTTCAGAATGTATTCTTTAGGTGATATATAGCAATATTGTCATGAGAGCATCGTCATATATATCATATTTAATGAGCAGTGGCCGGATACATGTTGCTATAAGGTTAGGTCTAACCTAAACTTTTTAGCTAACATGAGCAGAAAATAAAGGGGCACTACTAACAATGTGACTAAAGTGGGGTTAGGTTAGGGTCGGAATCTGGTAAGATTTTTTAGGACCTTCTCGGAACAGGTTGTTGAGCAATGTATTTTACTTACTTACAAGCAGCAGTAGTTGTATATTTATATTGCAAATTAATACATTTAAATTAAATAGTTACACCTGGTGATGGAGCATTCAACTTCTGCGCAACTTTCCTTTTGTATGATAACATGTTGGAATCCCTCATCAAACCTCGAAGAATGAGTGTATCATTATCCGCATAGTCAGCCCAATTTTGGAAATCTTCATGTTCCATAAAGTGCCTGACGCTTTGTAATCTGATTGCCACCCTACGAATCTTAATACATTTGTCAGTATATCGCCGGCAAAGTTTCTTGAGAAATGCACTTCCTCCCTCCATAAGTTTATCATATGTTGTATGTCTTCCAATAAAGGACGCGATTTTAGATTGGAGTGAAGCTATCTCACCGTCACTAAACCCTATCAACTCAACTATTATTACAACACCTCTTGAATCGTCACCTACTATAATATTCAAAAGTAACAAATCATCCTTATCTTTCTTGCTCTTTAATGATTCGTGTTGAGTGGATACAGAGAGAGCAACACGTGTTGCATCTTTTATTGATGCAATTGGTGTTAAACCCAACCTTACTTGCAATGATAACAAATCACCAAACGTTAGATTAAACCAATCCACCATGTTTTCATCAAACGGTACTACAAACATCAAATGACTATCAACAGCATGATTACTTAAATGTCCACTACTAAACTGCACATCTGAATACATGAAACTGCCACAAGAACGAGCAGAATAAAGAATGATCGAAACCGACAGGAGCTTGCGAATGATCTCTTCTTGTTCTTCATTAGTTGCAATTAAATTCTCAGTAAGCGTGTTACCAACAAGTGTTCTAACGGTATCATAATCATTAGCGCTTAACCTATTCATTAGTTACGAATGACACGACTAATCGGTGTTACAACCCCCCTATCAACCTAATTGCGATTTATGGATAAGATACCACCCTACTGAGGGGCGGTAACATGTTCGTGCCCGTTGAGGTTTAGTATACTGGCACTTCCAAAATACGAAGATTAAGGATCAGTATCAGCAAAATGGAAGTAAAAGTAGCTTACTATAAAAAATCTGTGCTTGTCACTGGCCGCGATGTTGAGGACGAGATCAAGGATATTGGGAAGGGGGTGTTTAACCGCACATTAAATGGTTGGGTCTTCCCGAGAAGAAAGCGAGACGCGGTGGTAACTAAAATCGAATCTCTACCTGGAGTAGAGTTGGTGGATGAAACGGCTGCTGGTTCTACTCCCAACAAGAAGAAGGGGAAGAAGAAAGGTGGAGGAAGCAAAAAGCGTTGTACAAACAATAGTGGCAAGATTGATATTCTAAGGTATGCAGATTATGATTATTATATCTGAATCTGCTATAGGAAAGCTTACTCAACGGCATATTAGTTAGTTGATAACATATCAATGTTAAAGTTAGGTTCAGCTAGTAACTGATTCTTGGACACGCAACAAACTTGAACTTCTATGTACTTCCTGAACCAAACATATCAGGAACCATCCTCATAAGATGGTACATTAAATTCAATTGAAGTAATGTTCTCCTAACCAATTGCAGTCTTAGCCGGCATCCCAATCCAAGCATTCTTCTTTACAAACAACATCATATCGATTATTATTCTCATTGTAGGGACTAAAAGCATCCTCATGTATTTCGACGACTGACCCTTTCCTTACTCCTTCTCAATGCATTCCCCGACCCATTGATATGATTAGATGCAACAAACAGTAGTGGCGTGGCCTTAGCAAACTGATATATGGTGATTAAACTATTTGATACTCTACCCCTTGAACAACCTCCATGAGGTAATAATTGATCATAGTTGGCTCGCCAGATACACAAATCGATTCCCGCAAAGCAAAGATCTTTTAGAAATCTTCAATATGGTGTCAACTTGATTCTTATCTTATGTACTTGATATGAATATATGGGTCGACGATCCTCCTTATTAGTCTATCGAATTGGTTATACATACTGGTGTTCATCACACTGTATCATTTAGTTTACGTTTTAGTTGGGACATTGATTTCATGCACATTATCTACTCTGCAATTGCAATAGCTCAAGTAATATACCTTCTAAGATCTTATTAAATATAAACATAGTAGACTGGACCTTAACTTTATATAAATCAACAAATATAGCTGTTAACTCACACACCCCTTGATATACAATTACTGTGGATAGATTACTACAGAGACTCTACAAATTGCTCGTATATCAACATCGCGGCCCCAATTGGACAGAGGCAATGGTCGGCCTTAGTTTGATAGAGGTGGCAGCTGCTTACTACATCAGGTTGGCACCTTTTCCTCCCCAACCATTTAGTACTAAGTGGAGCAAACGTAGAAAAGTCGTACTGTATTTGCACACGAGACTGTGGAGTTACAGCAGATGTATACAAACAGGTCACCTCCTCATCCACACCATCCTCCTGCTTGACCTGACTGGCATCAAGAATTGGAAACCCAACATATACAGGGCTGCCACGACCACCCGCATCATCTTCTTTGGATTCGCGTCCCTGGACAGAAGAAGCAACAACCAAAGGTGCAAAGATAACTGTCCCGTGTGTTGTTGGTGAGATTTTCACACGGCCCACACCTCCTTTGCCCTTGCCGACCTTCTTCTTTGGAGGAAGGCGTGGTAGTTCCAAGGGGAATCGCTTCCCATTGCGTAGTCGACGTGCTTTACTGCGTAGTTTCATAGAGTAGGATCCTGTCATAATCTTAGGAAGTTCTTAAGGGTTGTTGTTGTCTAATAATTAGGCAAAGAATAAGTATAGTGATCATTCTTCGTGCCCCTCATTCTTCGTGCCCCGAGTGATATCAAATGGAGGGGCGTGCTTGCAATAAAAACAGCGATTTATGGTTAAGATGCCATGCATGCTAATAGAACAACCCCCTCATATCAAAGATGGAACCAGAGGTACTACACAAACGACTGGATGAGGATGATCCAACACTGAAGAGATTGGTTCTTTCAGCGGATAATGGAAATGACAATTTCTTCCCAGCGACAGACCAAGATTACATAAAGCTAGGACGCCTCATTGGCAAGAATACACAGCTCATTGGCCTATCAATTGAAATACCATGGGATCAAATCGGTATAGACAACCAAAATCTAAGTCTGAAATATCTTGCCTCCGGGTTGAAAAGAAACAGGAGCATCAAATACATTTCACTGCATAACATAACGTTCCTGGGTAAGTAGAATATAACAAAACTGTTTTCGATTACAGGTCATATCCCTTGACTAACACTCCATACCACTCACCACTGCCAATTTCTGAACATGGATGTTACCAATATAAACCTCGGCAACCAAAAGAAACCAAATGCACTCTCTTTCGTGATATATCTTCCTTCTTCCGCAACAATGAAAACATTGAAGCCGTTCGACTAAAGAGATGTTCACTTGATATCAATTCATGGCTGCTCTTCACAAGATGTACTTTGCAGTCACCATCCATCCAAGAAATATGCATCGAAGATACACCCCTGCCTTTCACCAAATTCACTGCCGCGTTGATGGCCTTTGACGGTAATTTAGACAAAGTGACAATAAAAGGGTCACAAATCGGAGACAAACACATCAAGCTTCTGGCCAATTGTTGGATGGTTGATAATACAGCCCCGACAACACTCGATTTGTCGAGAAATACCATCAGCGAAAGAGCATGCGACCAGCTTTCACGAGTGATGAAAGTAGTGGAAAGTCTTTCCCTTTCGCATTGCCGGTCTATCGGCACACTTGGCGTCTATAGCTTGTTGCTGGGCAATGAATCACTCACAAAAACTTCACCTAGCTCTCTATCCTCATTGAACCTCAGTGCGACAGGTATAGGTGACATTGCCTGTGGCCCATTGTACAAGATGCTAAAGAGCTCTTGTTACACGACGAAAGAGTTGATACTGAATGATAACAACATTAGCAACCGTGGACTTGCAATCCTCTTAACCGGTCTTGGTAGTAACAAGCATCTACAACGTCTGTCTCTCAAGAAAAACAATATAACCAACAAAGGCTGGTCTCACGTATTACCTCTTGTCTGTAATGATTCCTCTATCAACGAAACTTTCGAATCCAACCATACTATTCAGATGGTAGAAGGCCCAAGCAAGACATTCTGGAAGAATAATCTGGGTAAGAAGATTCAATTGCTATTGGGTGTAAATTGCAAAGCAGCAGAAGAAGCCCAACATCATCAAATAGGCACAGGAGAGAAAGGCGCCGCCGCAGAAAAGATCATCCGGTATCATCTACAAGATTTATACAACAGGGACATCAAACACCTCGTCAAAAGAGGAGGAAGTCAAAGTAAACCAGTCTTTTTAGACTGCAGTGATGATCATATATTTCCTTGTGTACTTGGTTGGCTAGGAAAACAGGTCAACGAGAGGTACACGGCAATGGTATTGACATCCTTCACTCACATAGTCAAGCACAAGTGCAACGTCTTTGAATTGAAAAGATCGAATCCCCTATACAAGAAGAAAAGAAATACCAGTAAAATTTACACATCTGGGAGATTCCAACCAAAGCGCCCAAAGAAGAAGCGACGTAAAATGTAATATCGAGCTCTGTGATCTATCAACGCAGGATGACTGGCAGGATGACTTTTGATATTATGTGTCAATTCTGTAATATGTTTAACGATTGTTGGTGTACTGTAATTTTGTAATTTATTATTATTAACCAATGTTGTTGCCAATCCCAGATACCCTTTACTACATTATACCTCCTATCTCCTCCTATCCACCTTTAATAAATAATAAACATCACATGATACCGTATAAGTGGCTTCTAGTAGAGTATTGCGGCGCCTATTCAGATACTTAAGTTAAAAACTGGTGATTGGCGTCAAAAATTAGTAGCATATATGAAATCCTCGTGCAATTCTACGTCATATACAATGTCGCAATGATTATTATCATTGATTTGAACATCTTCATATCTAACATTTGGAGAAATACCAAGAGAGGATACGCTACCCCTTGAAACTCAAAATTCTCCTACGAAAGATACGCTACGTAGGAATTGTCTGACCGGCGCACATTGCTAACCACCATATGTAGAGAGAGAATGGAACCATAGCGGGGCTATGTGATGAAGGCCTTCCAATAGAACAAGCAACATACATGGATAGCCTGGTCATCAAAAATCAAGGGTAATAAAGTTGATCCATTTTAATTCCATTAAGTCACCTTCCACCCCCACACCACCTCCACCACGCCGAATATTCTCATATCATCCATCAATTGCAAAGTCTAAAGCACAAACATCTTACTTTACCGCCGCAGGAAACACATACGCAACCAACGAACATATTATGATATATATATATTAGACAAAGAACAAACAATGAACAAACATAAGTTTTCTTTGATCAATAACATTCTTACGGCACGCTCTCCACGGATACGACGAGCAAGCTGAATATCCTTAGGCATGATGGTAACACGCTTGGCATGGATGGCGCACAAGTTAGTGTCCTCGAAAAGACCAACAAGATAGGCTTCGGCCGCCTTTTATCAACAAATAAAGAAAGAGGGGGGTTTACAAGGTAACATTTTATCTTTTAAATAAAAAAAGCAATAATACACAACAATATACTAACCTCCTGTAGCGCCAACACGGCAGTACTCTGAAATTTGAGATCACTCTTAAATTCCTGGGCAATCTCACGTACCAAACGCTGAAAGGGCGCCTTGCGGATCAATAGGTCGGTACTCTTTTGGTAACGACGAACCTCACGTAATGCAACAGTTCCAGGACGGTAACGGTGGGGTTTCTTGACACCTCCAGCATTGGGTGTAGACTTACGTGCACTCTTGGTGGCGAGCTGTTTGCGGGGAGCTTTGCCGCCGGTGGACTTGCGTGCTGTTTGCTTTGTTCTGGCCATTTTGACAACTGAATCGGTGTATAGAAAACAAAAAAATAGTTTGGTGTAACCTAGGGGGCACTTAAAATGTAAATGTGAAACGGGGGCACGAAGAAGTTACTTGACTAGGGAACAACACAACACAGCATTGTACTTTACAGCCAGCAGCCACAACCATGTACAACTGTCTTCCTTACGAAAGCCGCGAGAACATCTGTAGTTTCCTGGCGCCTCCGGATGTGTACAACTTATGTAGGGCGGATCCAAAATGCTTCCTTTTAAGCCACCTGGATGACACCAGACACCGTGGTGAAGAGATGTTACACCAGACTTTGATGAATGGTCTCCGTCGGAACTTACAGTCATATGATGGTGAATTCTTAAACTCATTCATCAGCATTTCACGCGGGTTGCCAGTAGGTTCTGTGGCTCTAGGGGGGTCAATTGTTGTCCAGACAGTGCTAGGTGAATTGTGGCCATCAAACACAACGCCATACGGAAACAATTATATTACCACAAAAACTTTGAACACCCTCCGACGTATACGGCAGTCCAATATTGCCATATATTGTAACGCGGAAGTTGCCACGTATGTGCGAAGTTGGTTAGTTGCTTCCTTTGACCTAGTGTTGGTTGGATTAGTGGGTAGCCCACAAGACCAGCAAAGGAGAGCAAACTCTCGAAATGTGGAATTCTACACGAAAGCTCCTGCCAACGGAGATGTTTTTCAAATGAATGACAGCTTATGGGAATTTCAAAGAGATCACTCTATAATCAATAGTATTGACATTAATGGTGCCACATTGCGTATCAGTACAAATACTGGTGTATCGGAATTTGAAAGAGATCCTCCAAC
>Ga0214479_100573_pt1 | contig 20602 bp, 14 predicted proteins | sample M1_20Mar14CPVII9_5_FD_165054 | JGI IMG/M metagenome (GOLD analysis project Ga0214479, IMG submission 165054) | Marine eukaryotic communities from Monterey Bay, California, United States - M1_20Mar14CPVII9sort6BwellE14 | ecosystem: Environmental > Aquatic > Marine > Unclassified | place: USA...
AAAAAGTAAGTATTGAGCGGCGAAGCCGCTTCAACTCAGAAAGGTTACTACCTAACAAGTTACTCAGGTGATTACCTTGGTCTATTATCAGGCATGAAAATCATGCCTAAATCGTATCCATGAGTAGGTATTGCAATGAATTGGTGGTGGTCCTGTTCAGTTGGAGATCGCCAAATACTCGCCAAATTTTATTCTTAAATGACTATGGAGGACGGACAATTAAAAGGTGGTGGAGTTAATTACCTCTAGTGGTCAGTAGTTGGGGCTAGTTAAGTGGCCAGTTAACTAGCCAGTTAACTAGCCCAATTTCAGTGAGTTTTTTTGTTATGATAAAAGTTCCCTAGTATAAAAGTGAGCATATCGGCGCTTAGTATACATATTCAAGATATCGGATTATCTATATGTCGGTATTTCTAGATGATTAACTAGTGTTTTAAAGCATTATAAACTAGCATGAAACAACATTTTTTTGCAAATGACCATCGAGGATCGAACTCGGCTCGAGCTAGTTGAGCGACTAACTAGCTATGTACAATTACTTAGTAAAATGGCAATCTCCTAACTAGCCAGTTAACTAGCCCGTAGAAATCTACGTAGGAATTAGTATTTTTTTCAACTAGCCAACTAGCCACTAGCCCCAACGCCTGACCACTAGGTAGGGTAAACTGAAATTAACTCACCTTGGAGAGAGTTGAGAGATATTTTAGAGGAGCTATCGATGTCGAGTTTGAGGTTTAATATGATCGTAATATCATTCAATAATATGTCAGATAATGTAGAATAAGTTTATGAATCACTTAATCGTGTATATCTACTGATTCACCGTGTAGGCTTGACAATAGGCAAGTTACAAACTACATACAAAAGTTACAAAAATTATGCAAAAGCAAGAAGATAAAGGTGATGCATTTGCAAACCTATTGAATACATTGGCAGCTAACGGTGTTAAGATTGATACGGCTGATAGTACTAGTAGCTCTGTAAATGATGTATCAGATAATACGACAGAAGCCGCCGCCGCCGATACTGCTTGTGAAAGTAAAGCATTAGATGTGAACAAGAAGAATTCTGAGTTCATTAATTCTGATGATGCACTGAGCATACCAGAGGAAGCAGCTTCAGTTATTGAAGAGGATGACAGTATAGAAGAAGATATGGACAAAGATTTTGCTGATATTAACGGCTGCATAGATGCTGACACGATGTATAAGCGGTATATTGAGGGCGAATCTGATGAGCTTGACACTTTGAAAGTGAGAAATTATGATAAAAAAGAGGAAGTTGATACTCATACAGAAGGATTGGAAGTTGTTACATCAAACGATGCAATTGAAGATATAACAAGTACAAAATCGACATCAATATCCGATACTCCATCAAATGATAAACAAATGGCTGCCTATGCTTCAATTTCAACTGCAAAAAGAAAATCACCGCCAAAGAGTAGTAGCTCTACAACAACACAAAGCATACCATTAAAGTCATCACATGTTGACAGTAAAACATCATTACTAACAAAAGGAATGTCCTACTTTGGACGAACTACACCGAAACAATCATCAGTTAGATATAATAATACAAACTCCGATACACAAAGTGTCATGTCGGAAATATCCACAGATGTTAAGTCTACATTGTCATCGGCTGCAAAAGCAAAGCAAGAGAAAGATGATATGATATTAAAGCAGCATCTCAAAGAATCTGGGTTGATACTACTCAAAAGACTTATTGAATTTCTATCCGAATGTCCACCAACTATAGATGAAGGTTCATTGGTTAGTGAATGGCGTAGAAAGAAGGAATCAAAGAGTCCTACTACTCAACAAAAGAAGAAGAAGAGAGCAAGAGGATTAACATTACCAGCCTCGGCAATTGGATGGTTATCAAGTCAACTATTAGATGATATAGACGATATTGATATATTAGATGACGTGCCTCGACAACAATTGGATTGTGTACACATGTTATTACGACGTGTGACTAGTTTACGAATCTCTGGTGAAGTTTGGCCACCACCACATCCATCGACTATCAAAGGCAAGAGTAAGAAGAATCTAGTAGACGATGGAGGAGGGAATAAGAAACAATCATTAACTACCAATTTATTATCAAAGTTGGCAATTGATACTGGTAGTATAGATGATGAAAGTTCGTGCGGCACCGGTGGACCATCCACAGTCTATGACATAATATCACCACCAACATTATCAAAATTTCAATATTATCATCATGAAATACAATATAATCCCCATGTTAATATGATATTCTTTCCAAATGTTAGTAAGTTAGTTATTCATGGTATACCACCCAATTGGATTAGTAATTTAGATACATGTAAGAGATTGGATATATTTCAGTTGGAGAGGGGGTGTATATTGGATGTTAATTTGTTATTCTTCCCTGGTGATGTTATTCCTACTGTTGATACAAGTCAAGAAGAGGATACTATACCTAGGAATTTAAGTCTAATTGATGAGAATATGGAGAAGAAAGTGGAGGCAACAACTCTGCAGCAGCAATCAGCTGACGATGATAAGGATGATACCAAACAACAGCCAGTATTATCCGCAACTCCATTCGAATACAAATCAATATCAAAACTTAAACTATCCAACTGTGCCATGGGTGAAACAGCCGGACTGCGTGGTATCAAGAGACGAAGAAGATCGAATAATGTACCACGGATACCACCACTTGCTCGATTTCCCAATCTGATATCGTTAAATCTATCGAATAATGAATTGTTCAAGAGTAAGACTGTATTTGCTGGACTTTCGTCTTTGCCGCTTTTATCATCGATTGACTTGTCGTATAATCGACTATCAAGGTATGTACTTTGTGTGTCTGGTGTGTCTAATTTGCTTAATCACATACTCACTGTCATCTCATTCTCTTTGCAGCTTGGATGATATATTCATGCATATAGGAAATCTCATTGAACTTATACTAACGGGGAATGAAATCTCATCAACACGAGGATTAGATCGCCTCTTTTCATTAGAACGTTTATCATTAGACGAGAACAATATATGTAACCTGGCGAACATGTCCGGAATTGCCAAGCTGCCTTTCCTAATGAACTTTGATTTAAAAGGTAATCCATTAGAGAGTGAAGACCCTGCAGCATGCCGCATTAAAGTATTCAACTTATTCCGTGAGGTTAGATGTAATAACTTGCCTAAGAATGCAACCTTTCGTGATATGCAGCGACTTTTGCCCGTCTTGGATAATGAAGTTGCCATTAAGAATGAATTGGTTGCATTGAAAGATCTCACCTTTCGCCAGACTGTGATATCGGTAGACTCAATAGTGCCTCTGACTGCAACTGACAATACCAACAACGACAACGGTGGGATGGACGAGGGACAGACGATTGATGATAGTAATGAAATATCTATCAACATGCCTGATCAAAGAGGTGGTATGAGACGTGTTATCAAGAGTGGCAGAGTCAACACAGCCCATCTTAGAATAGCTGGATCAGCTCTCTTACATGAGAAGGCAGCTGAGCGAATTGAACGACTTCATTGCAAGGAGGAAGGTAAAAGGAAGGATGCCACAACACAAACCAATATTCAGTTTGATATGAAAGATTTGATCACATCCATTCGCCCTGTCGCCGAGTCTTTCATATTGCAAGAACAAGATGGGAACTCACAGAGTTGTCTATTAACAAGATCCTCCTCATCTCATTGCAGCGGTGAAGAGGGTATTGCCGATGATGACTCTCCAAAAGAATCATTTCCTTTTAGACTACCATCATCTATACTGATCGAGGCCGATGATGATGTCTGGAATCCAACTATACATGCGGATCTCGTTGTTCCTTCTGACACCTTTGTTTGGGATCTTGCACCTGATGATAATGAACAAGGTGACGTAGCTTCAGATGAAGGATCATCCTCTCTTGATGACGATGATGAAAAACCGTCTTGGTTGAGTGAAGAGCACGACGTCGAGGACGATGTCAGCATAGATAGTGATTCAACCAATCAACACAACAGAAAGGAGATGAAGAATATTATCAGTGAGATTTGGGAACAGTCATACCGTGAGAATATAACACCACAAAAGAATACTCCTTTAAAGACAGCTCATTCTTCTGATGTCAAACCAATGCAACAGCAGATAGTTGATTTCAATGCAGTAGAGAGAAATTCCCAATATGACGGCCCTGCTGACTACCAACCACTCTTTGTGGCAAGTGATCTCGATTTGTACTTTGATTCATACATATTTCATCATGATTCTGCAGAGGAAGAAGAGGAGAAAGGCAGTAGAAAAATCACAGCTCCAAGAATCCAACTATTCAAGTTTGATAGAGATACACTCATCAATAGCAAAAGACAAGAGGATACTTCTATTCTTCCATCAGAACTAGACTTTAGTGAACGATATGTTGGAGTTTGGAAACAAGACGTCTTGGCATGTGGTCCGTATGCACGCACACGTCTATCACCCATACAAATGATAAAGAGAGGTTTCCATGGAGACCCCATCATGCGTGGTGCAAAAGATGTAATGGTTAGTGAGGGTAGGCAGTTCATATTATGCCTATCAGATGTTGCTTTATACTTTATAATTGATGACGAGGTGTCTCAAAAGCCTGCAGGCTCGGCGAGAACATTTCCATCACGTATTCCTCCAAACTCGGTAAGTTGAGAAATGCAGATATGTTCCTATATCTAACTCGCCCTTATGACCTGTTTCTAACACACTACATTCGACTTCTCACTTACACAGACTTTTAGTGATGCGTATTGGCCTCATGCGGTGATACGGCACCCCTTGGATTGTCTACGAGGGATTACAATTGGGTTTCAATTTCAACGACTAATCCTTCGATTTTGTATTGGAAGTGCCTCGTCTTCATTCGAGTATACATATGTTATTTTGACAAGCAACAAGTTGCAGACAGTATCATTACTCCAGAAGTTTCAATCACTGCTTTCAGCTATCGATAATGGTCGTCTACCTGGATTGGAAACATTGATCGATAATGACGACAAGACATTCTTAGATGAACTCGGTGCACCTCGATCTAACGAGGTCGTTATGCATTACTCAATACTGCATCAGATATGGAAGAGGGGTGACAGAGAGGCGTCAAGAAGAGCTTTTGTCATTACAGACGCGAGGGTATACCTTCTTGATGAGTATTACATCGGAGATGGTACAAATCCAAATGATGACAACGAGAAGAGGAAGAAACTGGGAGATGTCTCACTTGCCATTATTGACTCAGCAAAGCTTAACCGTGTCACAGAAGTACGTGCAGCTAATGAAGACCCAAGAAAGATAACATTAGTCATCCTTCCACAAAATAAACTGAAAAGGTCTCATAGATGGAGACTAGTATGTGGTGATGGCGAAGGAGCTGAACGATTGATTGAGGATGTGCGTAAAGCGCTGGCTATGAATAGAGTTAAGGCTTAATTTTCATAAACTAAAGAATGATGATTCTATAAACATATACTGATATGATATCTAGGGTTAGTAAATACTGCACTCGCCTCTTCTCAATTGACAACCACTCACTGTTGCTTTGTGTATTTCCAGAGCACACAAAGCAACAACCTATCGATGAAGTTAGTTTCCATAACTAACAACTTACATTGTTCCAAACGTTAGCTCAGGGAGATCTGGGGGGTTCCATTCATGTTCATTGTTGCCATCCTCATCATCATCAGATGATGAATACTCATTAGCGGGGTCGCCCCCAAGGGCGAACATAGCAACGCGAGGGTCATAGCGCGGGTTAGGAGACTTAACGGGAGAAGCCTGCTTGAGGTCACGATTCTCATCGGTAGAACCATCTTCTTTGGCACTTGGTTTCTTATCCGATAATGGATCCGCATCGTCTTGGCTAGGGGAAGAGTTACGCAATTCCTCAGCAGCGGCATCAGATTCAATAATGGATTGAATCTTCCTCTGCTCCTCTACCCTTTCTAGCCTCTCCTGTTCCTTCTTCTCTTTCTTCTCCTGTTCCTTCTTTTGCTTCTTTAAAGCACGCTCGACATTCTTACTTTCCCTAATTCTTGTTTCCTCAGCAGATTCACCAAACGATAATGGCACTCCGAGACGCTCCAACAACTCATCCTTTCGACCTGATACCTTGAGCCCTCGCTTCTTGAGCTCGGCCTTCATTTCAGAAGCCTTCCATGACCTATACTCTCTCCATCGAATAACTGGCACTCCAAGTAACCCCAAAAATACGTCCCGATGTGCATTCTTGTTCATACTAATGTTACGTAAAGTCAACTCATTGTGCAATTGTTCATTTGTCATGGATAATAGTACCGATTGTTCAGGAAGTGGTGGCCCTGGCCTATCCTTCAAAGACAAGTAATCATTAACACCAACATTGCGTAATACACTAAATGATACAGGACGTGGACCTTGTGCTTGTTGTAAAAAGCTCTCGAATGGAATCTTGGCAACTCGTCCTGCAGCGTAATAGATTGGAATATCACCCGCACGACAACCAGCCTCTTCACCTTGGCTTCCCTTTGCTACTTCTGTAATAATTACTCCCTTGCCATCTCCTGTTGTTCCTTCTTCGTTCATCAATGTCAATCCCAACTCAGTTGGTTGACGAAGAACGATTTGGATTACAAGTTTACGATCAAGGGATGGAGGAATGTTAGGATTACCCCCTCCCCACTGTGGTGCCGCTGCTGCCGTTCCTCCTCCCCCAATATTTGGAAGCATAACATTATCATTTGCAAGCACAGCGGGATCTTTAGAAGTGCTGCTGTTATTATCCAATGCCGATGCCTGCCTCTTTAGCGATTTCATTGCCTCATACGATCCTGCCTTTGCTGGACCACACGAAAACACTCCATCAGGTTTGGCAGCTGATAATGCATTATCCAAAAATGTATCTTCTTCCTCTCCATCCAATGAAACACGTGGTAATCTACTTTCATCATCCAATGAGAATTGTTCTTGTTGTTGATAATTTTGTTGCATACCATTACCATTACTATTAATCCCCCGCTGCATATTATTCATTATCAATTCAGCATCAGCACTGCATGATCTCAGGACACTATGGGTCAAGTATATTCAAGAGAGGGGGTTGGTATTTGCTTGTAAAAACATATGATATATAATGAATGAAATCCCCAAACTACACGATAACACATTCAATAATTTGGTTGTACAAACTGAACCCAATGCCCAAAGATTGTTCACAATCAACTAATTCTGCTTACCTAAATACAATCGGTCGGACATCACTTTGACATTGTTTCAGAAAATCAATATATGGTATTTTAGTAACAACACCCGACGAAAAAATGACTGGTATATCACCAGGGAAACATCCAAATCGTTCTCCTTGACCACCCTGTGCTACCTTTGAAATAATTAATGAAGCACCATCTTCTTGTTTTTCGAGTGTAAGACCGAGTGTACCGTGGTTTGGTAATACTACTGGTAGTACAATTCCTCTTTCAGGATGTTGATGTTGTTGTAGAGGAGGTGGTACGAGTGATGTATTTGTATTATTAGCAGTTGGTGCCAATGGAGAATAAAACGGTGGAGGAGGCATTTGATGTAATTGTTGGTTATCTCCTGTTGATATGCTGCCCGTGTACGTTGGTTGTGATTGTTGCTCTAATGATATCATTGTATCAGGTTTGACATTGCTATTTGATATAGCTGTAAAAAGTACACGATATTGTTTTATAAGATATCAAGTCAGATTCAGGAACTCGCGAACAAATAAATAATAAAAATATACATAATATATTATGTCATATCCACTCACAGTGATTTGCCGCCGCCTCAGCATTAGCACTGTCATTATCATAAGTATCTCTGTTCATCCTTCTATAGATAGCAAACCAACGCAATAAAGATCATACAACTAACAACCAACACTCCAACAACTAACAGCAACAAAAAGGAAGGTCTATTGCCAAAATTAATTTTAGTCACGGTCAAAGTAAATCCGCCTGAGAGCAAGCTAAGAGAAGATTGGGCGGCATGTGTAGTACTGGTGACAGATTACAGTATTGAGATAAACGATTAAGATTCAAGATGGCAGACTCCTCAGATGATGAAGTAGAGTTTCTGGGTACAAATAAGAGTACCAAACAAGAATCTCTACCCGATGTTAATTCTATGAAAATCATCGAGATAAAAAGAGAGTTGGAATCAACACATCGGATAAGTACAGCACTGATGCAGGAAAGGAATGAACTTGTTATTGCTTTAGTAAATGCTAGAAATAATGGACATTCGAATAATGACTATAGTGGCGTTGCAGATTATCGTGCTGCTGCTCATATCAAGTATCAGCAACAGCAAATGTTGAGCAATAATGATTCTACACAGCCAGCAAACAATAATGGTAGTACCTCACATCAGAACAAGAAGGAATCTATCCGTAAACTTGACACTGTAGAAAAACTCAATACTAAACAAACTCAAGCATATGATATGGCTATTAAGGAGGGGAAGAGTATCTTCATTACAGGTCCAGCGGGCACAGGTAAATCTGTACTACTCAAACATATAATGGCTACACTTGAAAAGCAGAAGGGTACAGGTGGAAGATGGGCAGCAACGTCTTCTACGGGAACGACTGCAGTGGCATTGGGAGGAGAGACACTTCATTACTTCGCGGGATGTGGAGTACCAACATTAGTTGCCGATTTTGGTAGAGTATTTGGTATTAAAAGGGCTTTGTTCAATTGGTCATGTATTGAAACGCTAATAGTAGATGAAGTTAGTATGCTTGCTGGGGAGTTTATGGACAACCTATCTGATATTGTGAAAAGGATTAGACATGACAATCGACCCTTTGGTGGAATACAACTCATTCTATGTGGTGATTTCTTACAATTGCCACCCATACAACGGAACAAGAATGATGTTGTTGAGATGATGAACCATGGGAAAGACTTGCATGAGATACATTGTAACAAGGGCTTTGCTTTCCAGTCAAAGGTATGGGAAGAGGCCAACATGACAACAGTCATCTTGGACGAGGTATTTCGTCAAAGCAACAACAAATTCATTGAAGTACTGCATGAGATTAGAAAGGGGAATGTGTCCTCTGAGTCTGAAAAGTTTCTACGGAAGTGTGAGAGGCCACTGCCACCAACACCCGCAGGTATAATTCCTACCAAATTATATTCCAAGAATAAGAATGTTGCAGATGAAAACAATGCCCAGTTAAACAAGCTACCGGGAGATCCAACCCATTACACATCGATCGATTATGTAGTTGAAGAGCCATTTGGTTCACGTCAGCCTGTTATGAAGGGAGAAGTTAGTAGTGATCTCTTATCATCTAAGGAATCGATTTTGTGTAAGAATGACTTCTGGGATCAATGTCAAGGTCAGAGCCATATTGATCTAAAGCCGGGTGCTCAGGTGATGTTGATACAGAACTTCACAGTCGGTCATGGTGATAGATCATTAGCTAATGGGTCTCGGGGAAAGGTGATTGAGATTACATACAATCCACCAAAAGATATTGCCGTCATGGAAATACATGAAGGTCACCCAGAAGGCAAACCGATCAACTTGCCGTATACAATTGTCGAGTTCCTTAATGGTGAGCGTGTGGCCATTGGACTATGTACATTTGAGTGCATGCTTTCAGGCGTGGGAGTCTGTGTACGGCTTGCTATTCCTTTGAAGTTAGCTTGGGCAATTAGTATACATAAAAGCCAAGGAATGACGTTAGATTATGTCAAGGTTGATCTCAAGGGCGTGTTTTCCGAAGCTCAAGTTTATGTGGCATTAAGCAGAGCATCAAATGAGGATGGCCTTGAGTTGGTAAACTTCAACCCACGTTTAGTGAGATGTGATTGGCGTGCATTAAAGTTTTATACTGACCCAACATACAGGCCTCGTCTGTGGAATGAGAAGCCTCTAGCCTCTACAAATGAAAGGGAGGAAGCTCCTCCGCCGGCCAATCCTGGCTCACTTCAAGGCCTCTCTATCGTCTTCACCGGTGAACTTGGTAGCTTTGATAGAGAAAAGGCTGAGCTACTCGTCAAAGGATGTGGTGGGGTTGTGAGGGGAAGCGTCAGCGGCAAAACAAATCTACTCGTAGTAGGCACAACACTTGAGGATGGTAGAGAGGTTGAGAGTACAATAAAATACAAGAAGGCAAAGGAGATCATTGACTCGGACAAGAACAAATCCAACTTGCGGATTATTGATAAAGGAGAGTTGTTTGCCATTATCAAGGGTACCAAAACACTTTCAGATGTGGGAGGTTTAAAGCAACCAGCCAAGTCTCAAAATGTCACAACTAATGGCAACAAATGTGACACTTCGAAGAAAGGTGGTGAAGGAGATGTCGTTGATATGTATAGCTCCGATGAGGACCAAAAGCCTAATGCTACGGCAGAAGGTATCAAGAAATCTAGTCATGGTTCTGGTGGCAATGTCAGATTCTACCAATTTGAGGAGGGTACAATGAAAAGCCTCGGAGAGAATGATACCAAACAGACTAAACCAGGCCTCCTCCATTCAGGCAGTGAAACAATCAGTTCTAACAAACAGGATGTCTCAGCGGATGGTAACACAGAAAAGATCCACGGGCGAAGCCAGAAAGAGCAAATAAAAGAAGCTACTGCTGCTGCCAAGAAGCGTGGTAGATTTGATGATAGTTCTAGTTGCTCTGATAGTGATGGAGAAGAAATGAAGAGACTATTTCGAGAGAAACAAAGGAAGCGCTGAAGTACTGAGTAGACTGTCACACTTCCACAAGAATCTACTTCTCTGATAACGAACAATACGCAGACTATCACACATTTAGAATGTGGTGACAGAGAGATAAAATACAATAACTTTGATCTAACACAACTCTATATCTAATAACTAGGATACCACTATCAATGTAGCCTCACATTTATTAGAACAAAGAATCCTCTTGACATTCACCAAACGTGACAGAAGTATCAATGAATGCAACAGATTCGTCATTGATATAAAAGGATGTCACAAACTCTCCGTTATAAGACATATGATAGTCACGATAACCTCCATTCGAACTCGACTCCTTTATTGATAATGTATATTGAGCCTCCTCATCAATACAGTAATCATAAGAGTTATAACCATCATTCGTCACAGTATCACTAAAAACAGTCATGTCTGTACATTTGTTTATAAGCTCTAAAACGACCTCATTTGATTGGTTACTATCAATGTGTAGACTAAGTGTCTTCCCAAGGCATTGTGTCGGAGATACAGTTGGCTCAAGAGTGGGGATCTTTGTAGTCGTTGGACTTGACGTTGAGTCATCACAATCGACTGAGAGTACATATGTCCCCTCCGCTGATCCATAACCACTGCAAGTTAAAGAAAGAGGATGACCATTTGTCAATATGTGAACAACAAAATTGCAGAATGAGGATACTCAAATTCGAAAGAAACTTACTGGACGTGGACTTTATAGTCAACACCTTCTTCTGCCTCAATCTCGACCACACTTTGGAGACCACAAGAGTCATCATTGCCTCCGACATAATCATTTCCCAACTCACGATATACATCAAGCATCGTATCAAAGTCAGATCCACAAGTATTCAGGGCTACTCTTCCCGTTGCATCGACTAGTCGGTACCACTTCCCATCTCCTTCATCAACAGTTGAGCCTGTCAAAGTACTACCACAAGTAATTACAGTCTCAATATCTTGGGCTTGGGGGTTTACAGTCGGCTTAGTTGTAGGCGTAGGCATTGCGGGTATAAAGTATACATCATCAATAAATACCGCACCACTCCTGTTAGGAGCACTCCCATCCGGTGGAAATCCTTGTCCTGGAATATTCTGCGGATTGAACGAATAGACGAAGTCAAAAGTATGCGATCCAGGTCCAACTTGTACTGCCCGTTCTTCAAATTGATTAGATGGATCACTTATCACTCCTTGGACAACACCATCAACTGCATATTCGAACCAATCATATGGCATTTGATTACCGGCCAATACCGAAAAGTGTAATGCCCCAGCGCCATTATCCCCAAGTACCAACGTTAGATTACTCGATGCTGATACTTTATCAACAGTTTCTAATATCGGTGACTTCATTGAATACATACCCGTATTGGACCGTTCATCACTCTGTTCCCATATCAAGTCATTATTATCTATATTAACACTATTCCATGCTGTCGTGACAGGTTGGACTTCATCAAATGGAAATGCTATTGGTACTGGATCCTCAAATGATTGGTAATAGATAGGAGGCAAGAGTGTAGTCGGAGGAGAAGGGTCACAACTTTCAATTCCAAATACTTGACTTCCTTCGATAGTACTAAATTCGCCTCCTTCTGCCACTAGCTCTCCGTCGTAAAATACCTGATACGAACCATTACCTTCTAAACAGCAGATTCCATCGCCATAGGCGTCTTTGATAATGAATGTATACCTCGTGTCTTCAATGCAGTACTCGTTTGAATACTGAGTAAACTCATCAGTATACATAGTACTACCAGAGAGAGTACTACTACTCAGAACAATATCTTGGTTACAAGTATTGATAAGATCCCAAGATAACTCATTTGGATAGGCGTCAGTGAGTATGTCTACCATGAGAATCTTACCAAGACATGGCGGTGTTGGTTCTGCGCTGATAGTAGGTGATCCTGTTGGTTTTTGTGTAATATAAACTGGTGTATTTGTTGGGAACGAAGAGGTAGGCATGTATGTCGGACTACCCGTGGGTGACTCTGAAGTACCAATGCTTACTGGAACCTTGGAATCAGTGGGAGAATACGAGCTAGGGCTCGGCAGAGGATCTATTGTGGGAGACGATATATCCTGGGCCGAGGCCGCCATAGCAGCTACCAACAAGGTCAAGAAGTTGCTCATCATCACATCCATTGCAATAGAAGAAGAGTACTATCTATGAGTTGCAACAATGAATTTATGAACAGTCGTGAGCTCAGAGGTTCTTGATTAAGTCCAAGTCCAAGACTTCAATGAATGAAACAACTTACTAATCTTGCAATCAAATGTGAACAAACAAGATCGTCAAGACCAAACCGGTACTAATGTCTCGCTTTGTCTCCTCATTTATTTCCTCATATATAGTTGCATACTTCCATATCAACACCTCATTAGATCTTCTAAACATCATCTTTCAATATCCAAGTATTACTAACAGTAAGCTCATGACATGATTGATTCAATGCAGTTGTATTGAAGCCAATAATGTTGTCTATTCTTTCCCATTCCGTCTTTTGACAATTTCTTGTCGACCACGGGTGCCTTCCGGCCCGTCCAATCCAATATAAAGCCGATGAATTGTATTTCTTGTCTTTGAAATCTTGATACATCATTGCAGCTGCTCGAATCTCCGGTTTATAATGACCGCTGGAGTAATTGATACCCCACAATCGTCCATTCTTACCAATATATAGCTTACCTCCACTAAGTGCGGCCTGTCCAGAGAGTAAAGTCATATGCTGAACTTCACCTGGTGAGATGTAAAATGATCGATTGAGGTTCCACATATATGTATAGGCATTATCATTATCATCTCCACTCTCCGGTACCAGTTCATCGTTATGCTTGTATCTTGCAATAAGATCTCGTCCGTCTTGTGATTGAGTGATGTACACTTCATGCTTCAATACTTCCTCATCATCCAAATATTGATGAATTCGTTTATCGAAACAGGACAATTCACATGACATTTTGTTGCATCTATCTTTGACCTTTCCCCGCTTATGTTGCAATAGTTGTCTACCAGCTCCATAATCTAGCCATTCAAAGAAATGTTGTCCACTAAATGGCTCTTGTCTCTTCCATTCCTTACGATACTTTCTAAAGCAATAACTCCGATGACCACGAGGATCAATAACTTCACATAAATATGCTACATCTGGGAGGTAAATACTACCTTTTGGTCCTTTGTATTGTTTTAGGAGCTGTTCAAATGTATCCTCCTCTTCTTCTATTGATACCGCACGTTGCCACCAACGATATGTTGAATTGTCAGTTTGCTCTGTAGAGATTGTAGTGTGCATTATGTCGTCATTCCAGAGTATGTCGTTCAGTAATAACCCCTCAAGCTCATGTAATGGTACCAAGTCTTGATTTGTAATCGGAAAGTTATGAGCAATCGGTCTATCCTCCTCATCGCATTCGATAACTATATTCTTATTATATTGGTGACGCCTACCAAGAAACATTCTTATTCTTCTAACCGGTTGATATATAGAGTAGTAATGATATGGTGCAGTTGTTTCCAAGAAGCCAAGAGTGGAGTTGCAGCACATCTTTGATTTGAGAGATGTATGTGGCATCGCCTCGAGGATACCCAATCCAGGGAAAGTGAAGGTATAGTTGTGCTTTGAACATTCTCTGCTTGTAATTATAATATCATCTCGTATCAGCATACCACGGCATTCATTATCAAATGCATTATCATCTGATACTTTATGTAGTGGAAAAAACACATCTCGTGCACAACCTGCAATTGATATCTCATCGACACCGATGACTGAAGATGAGTTAACTGCCGCCGTATGCCACGATGCCCAAAAGTCAGCATCAGTACTACTAATGAGCAAAGTAGTACCGCCATATCCATATCGAATATTCTTCAACCCTATCAATACCAATTGCAAGCAAGCGATTATACTTCCAGATAATATCAAAACCTTAAGTCGGCTAAACTTGTTATCGGATTGATATCCGATCATCTTGACAATCTATACGCCGCGTCTTTTTTCACCATCAATATATGATGATAGAACGATGTACTCATCTACATTATTCTATTCCATTAGCTCGCTAATAATTGTTTCTTCATGGCTCTTCTTCTTGACATCAAAGCAAAAATGATCTTTTCTAACGAATAAAGTAACCGTTTATCTTTGACCAATTTTGGCAGACTTTGGAGTTTTGGAGATTGGTTGCTGAGGAGAGAGCGTATTGGTATTGGCGGAAATACATTAGATGATATGGTAAAGAGAGAATTAAATATAAGAGTTCCATAGTTATAGGCGTTCGTATTATAAAAAGAAGAAGAGTAGCAAGTAGTCAGACATATTGACAAGAGGTCATCATTGTCCAACAGTGATAAAGGAAGAAAACATATGAACATGGCAGTTACAGAAGTTACAAGCCCTCCACCTGAGAGGGCAGAATCGACGGCATCGGTACTATCAGAACTAAAGAAACAATCCTCCGATGTTAACATAATCAAAGAATACAAGGATATGTTCTCAAAAGAAAAGTCCGATAAATCCGATTTAGCAACAGATCAAATTACAGACGTTGGAGATGCAGCACTTGATTTACTAAAGTCGTTAATTGAAGAAGCAAAGTCATCTAGTAGTAAAGATAATAAGAAGTGGAATTTTCATACTTCTCCACATGTTCACTTTGATAAGACTTTGGACGATACATATAAAGCATTCCTATCATGGGCAAGGGTAAAACAAGATACAAGTAAAGTGAATGTGAGCAAGGCATTCCGACGATTAGAATCATATGCGGTAAGTCATATCATATCTTATTCACATTTTATATTATGTGTGTATGTTAAATGTACATATCATACATCTAACAATATATACTGTTTGATATCTATTGATATATAAGGATTGGATGGATGATACAGGCACCGACCTAATTGAACCTCCGTTAACATCTTCATCAATTAAAAAAGCATTGGATGCATGGCAATTCAACTCATCAATCAATAGTGAAGGACAATTAGTTTGGTGGTGTGATATGGGTAGAGTAGACATTGCAAAAGTGAAACAAAACTTTACCCCGGAGCATCATTTAAGAGCATTTGTATGGTATACTCACGCTCTCATGTATAATGAATCGGCACAGCAAAATGGTATGGCATTCGTATATAACGTGGCGAAGATGGGTATGATACAATCATTTACATTAATGCCAGCAAAGCTAGGTGCCAAACTAGACAAGTTAACGATTGGTGTCCTTCCAATTAAGATGCAAAACATGTACATGTTCGAAAGTCCGACGTGGATTAACATCTTTATGAAGTTGATTGGTATGTTCATGAGTAAAAAGATGAAGGAACGAATGATATTCATGAAGGACTGGAGTACTGCTGAAACTGATAAGATTGGCGGACTAGAATGCTTTCCCAAAGGGTTTGGCAAGGTGAATGGAACGCTGAAAGGAAATGTCATTGAGGACTTATACTTTGGAAAGGAATGAGAAACAGAGTCCTTGTATAGAATTTAAATACACTTAAATGTACGATCGTCTTTAATATACATTAAAAGCATCGAGCAGTTCACTGACATATGCCAATATGGAATCATTTCCAAAATGGAGGGGATACCGAGGATACCTCATTTTTTCCGAGAGATTTCTTTGATCTTTGATGAATGAGGTGAAAGGTTGCTATTTGATGTTGCTGTATTGATGCTAATTGCTATGGTGTAGCACGGCAATTCGACAGTAAACACAAGATATAAATCAGGTTTTACCGTTCTATCAAATTGTGGTCTATCTGGACACCTCCGACTAAACACATAAAAAGTTTCAGAAGACTTACCTTGGCATTTGGCATTACTCCTCATATCTATATACTCTCCAACCATTATTTGCCAGATGATTGCAGCGGACGGTATGGAACACAATGAAAATAACAATCAAAATAATAATGAAGAAGAAGATTATAATGAAGATGAGGATGTTTGGAATATAAAAGATACCAAGTTAAATGAAGATTCCCTCACAAAAGTATGTAATAATGACCCAAGCATCAGTGCACTATCAATTGAAAATCCCGATCGTATTGATTGGGAGAGTGAAGGTAAATCGTTTGGAGCTAATAATACGTTGAATTATTTACATGTATCATGGTTGCAATCGACAACTTGGGATGATTATGGTAATGACGTACCAATTGATTCAGACACGAAACAAAATTACATATTGTTCTGTTCGGCAATTGGCAGAAACCGCTCCATTAAGACGTTTTCTATTGCACAAAGTGCCTTAGCGACAGCTTTGCCAAATATATTTAGTGATACTATAAGTCCATTCTTTGAGCATAATGATAGGCTTCGCAATATTGGATTTTTCGACTGCAGAATGGGTGATGGAAATTACAATTCATTAGTTTCTTCTCTATCCAAGAGACGCAACAAGAGTTCTTTGAGATCGTTAGAGATGCAAAATTGCGGTATTGGTCATGTGGTAGCTGAAAAGCTCATTACTGTGATGAAGGAGTATGTCAATCTAGTAAGACTCTCGTTACATGATCTTGGCTTTGAGAGAAGGGAAAGTTATGTTGCATTAGCAAGTATATTACAAGATCCACGGCACAGGTTGAAAGAGTTGAATTTATCATGGAATAGTAGCAATGGTATCAGAACTTCTAGTATACTAGCAAATGCTCTGGAAAGGAGTCGATTGGTTTCTTTTGGTATTGATAAAGGCAAAGTCCCGGGCGTAATTTCAAAGGCTCTTGCCGATAATAGGACAATGAAGTCTATCAATCTGTCTAATTCTTCCTTTGACCTGTCTGAGTTCCGGGCATTTGCGGTCTGTTTGCATGGTCCCAACTGCTCACTAACGAGACTTTGTCTCTACAACTGCGGACTTGATGATAATATGGCAACTGCGCTAGGAAATGGGTTGAACAATAACACAACATTAAGGTTTCTTAGACTTAGTAGGAATAGGCACATTACATTTCCTGGTTGGCAATCTATATTAGTTTGCTTACGACCCAATTCATCATTAGAAAAGTTAAATATTAGTTGTTGTGGTATTGGTGATGCAGTATTGGACGAGGTTGTAAACGGACTTACTGATAACTCTACGTTGAGACTACTCTATATGGGGCACAATTCAGCAATTAGTGCTAATGCATTACAACGTCTTTCAACATGTCTACTCAATCCTAGATCGGTACTGGAAAAACTTGACTTGATGGTTAACGTGGATAGCAATGTCGATAGTGAAACCGTGGTAGCTTTTTCAAATGCTCTGATGAACAATACCAAATTACATTCATTACTATTCATTTCCGGGTGGGATTCTGAGGACGATATGCAATCAGTTAGACACACTATTGATGAGAGGAGCCTTCAGATTTTCTCAAATCTTTTTTGCAACAAAGCGGACATAGAGAGTATCTACACATCCAATCATACACTACATACTATTACTGATTGTGGTTTCGCTGAGTCCGATACCCCAGAAGACATTGCATCATACTTGAAATTGAATGAGAATGACGATAAAGTGGAAGTAGTACGCCAGAAGCTTCTCCAGTATCACTTCGTGAATGGAACTTGCAACATTGAAGAGTTTGTTGATATGGAGTGGGGAGAATTGCCTCAAGCTCTTGCTTGGGTGGGGAGGAATGACACTGGCCACTCTCTTCTTTACAAAATGTGTCAAAGTATGCCAGTCCTATTTGATACTGAAAGTAAAGCAAAGACAACGGGTAGAAAGAGGAAGTATGGGTGCTAAATGAGATGACATGAATTGGATATTAGCAGTAACACGTATAAAGAGAATCATTTGTGTTGAATTTCCTACTTTATTCTCCTCCAAACTAACATGGTAGCATCTATATTGTTTGAAGTAAAGCCATCATCTGTCATGTATAGACTACCGTCTCTTATTTGTTCCCAACATTCACTTCTTTCATTGCAATCATCAAATGATTGTTGCACAGCATCCACACAAGCAGCGGTAACACTGAAAACGATGCCTCCCTCTTTTACAACACGAGCAAGTTCATCTACAGCCATGTCTAAATGCTTTCTTGCTGTTTCTTTATCTTTGCCCCCACTCAGGTATATGCTGTCAAGGGTGCCTTTCTCTAGTACTGCATCATAACAATCGGAATCATATGGCAAATCTCTTGCATCTGCAACTCTTAAGTCTTCTACCTGTTGCAATCTCTCATCGCCAAACATGCGTTTAGCACATTCCACGCCCTCCGGAGCATAGTCAAACATTGTCAACTTATGATATCCTGCATCGAACATGTCTCGTATACATGCATCATTACCAATTCCCGGTATTAGTATAGACGGAGATTGATCGAGAGGTACCAATTCAATGAAAAACGGTGAAAGATCTTCCCATCCACAATACCTGTATTTGTTTGTATTAATATCGGATGTGTATGAGAGGGAGATAAGAGATTAAATTATGAAATTGTCATTTCTAACTAACTCTTACCATGAGAATGTTGTAGTATCCTTACTTTGACCGTCGACACTATTATCACTATTATCAACTAATGATTCTCTATATGATTCATCCCAGTATGTCATTCTACCGAACTGATTGTCAGGCTCCTCAAGTTGTGATGTTGATGTTGATGTGATGGATGATGGTCGTATCTTTTGCTCATATCTTATGTTGTTTGCTCTGTTACTACAGCGTATCCGAACTGGGAGGTTACTATTCGATAACCAACCATAAGAGAATGTGGCTTGCAGTACTATTAGTACAATTGCCGCAGCGATTACGACCATTGTATTGATGAGGTAGGGGCAGAGAAGAGATTGTAAAGATTTGAACAGGGAATCAGGTTGGCGAGTTACCTGTTTCTAAGGAGCGCTATGCATATATGCATATAGCAACTAGATGATTGTGATTCAGGTTCGGATTATATATCTTCCTACTGTGGATACAATACTATTTCTACTGTCAGACCAAATATCGTCTAATTAGAACCAGTATCGAGTAGAGTTCATATTCAAAGATCATATCATGTGCTCATATTTGTTTGGATTTAGTCTATCAGCTTTCTAAAGGTACTTATCAAACCATTGCTTTGTGTTGATCCAAAAGTCTGACTCACTCATCACTAGATCAATTGCATGATCACAATCTTCATATACCAGAAGTTTTGTTGGTACATCCTTTGCCCGAAGAGCATGATAATACTCGATGCCCTGAGATGGGGGAACTCGTCTATCTTTCATTCCCAATGCCATGAGTGTTGGAGCCACTGCTTTATCCATATGAGCAATTGGACTCTTGTCCCACATGACATCTAGTTCTTCTTTTGTTGGAGTACGATAGTCTGAAAAGTTGTAATGACTGTCAAAATGGAGGATAAGTGGTAAGTCAGAGTGTATTATCGAGTAAGAAAGGACACAGCAAAAGTCTTACCCTGATCCAAGTGTTTCAACATAACACCAGTCTGGAATATCGGTTGCTGTTACCATTGATGCAATGTTCATGCAAGGATTTCTCATGGCTGCTACCTTGAAAATGTCTGGATGTTGACCGATACAGTGCCCAGCTAGGAAGCCGCCTGGTAGAGGATAAACAAACATTAGAGACCGAACACGAGAATAAAACACCACATACCATGCAATACACTCACCATGAGAACCACCACATATGCCCACTCGATCTGGGTCTGCAATCCCTCTATCAACTACCACTCGCACCGCTGCAACAACATCCTTGACATCTAATGAGCCGGCGGTACCAGCCAAACTTTCTAATGCCGATTGCCCGAATCCAGTAGAACCTCGAAAGTTCACATGAAGGACGGCATACCTTCCCTGCTTGCACAAGAAGCCATAGGTAGGAAAGTATGAAGTTGACATGCACGTATGAGGACCACCGTGTGGCACTACGATCAAAG
>Ga0214479_100577_pt1 | contig 20408 bp, 21 predicted proteins | sample M1_20Mar14CPVII9_5_FD_165054 | JGI IMG/M metagenome (GOLD analysis project Ga0214479, IMG submission 165054) | Marine eukaryotic communities from Monterey Bay, California, United States - M1_20Mar14CPVII9sort6BwellE14 | ecosystem: Environmental > Aquatic > Marine > Unclassified | place: USA...
AAGCTGAGGTTCAGGTAGCATGAAGATTGAACAACATTATGAGACAATTCATATCTCTTCATCTATCGTTACAGATTAAGGGGTATAGTGTGTAGATTGGTTGGGATAGCTGTTCGGCTGACTTGAGGTGACCTCCCTTAAAACAGCACGGTTATCTTATCTTACTATTTCAACAATGCAGTTTCAATACATTAGTGCTCCTTCACAAACTTTAACATGAAGTCAAAGCTCTCGCGACCCTCTGGAATAAAAGGGCATAACAAGGGGAAGACATGGCACATGTACTTCCACACTCCGACAGTTACATCAACGCCTTGATCTTTAGCTCGTTTTGCTAACACCATTGCCTGATCATACACTACCTCATGCTCGCTCACTACAATACAAAGTGGAGGCAGCCCTGTAAAGTCACCATAGACTGGCGATGCTTTGACTCTATTCTCATGGGATCCAAGTACCTTTTCTAGAAATGGAATGCCCTCATCATACACAGATTGATTAACGACCAAATCATGCTTGATATGCTCTTTCATTGTTCCTTTGGGCTCTGTGAAGTCTACGAACGGTCCCATCATTACTCCTCCGGCAGGCATTGGAACTTCTTCATTTCTCTCTTCATATTGTTTTCTCGCTTTGGATAAAGATTGCATTATCAAAACAACCAAGCCACCGCCACTGCTAACTCCGACCAAAGTGATATCTTTTGGTGCAATTCCTCGTTCATATACCAAGTATTCATAAGATAATACCATGTCATGAATCGCATCATCAAGATGATACTCGGGGATGAGACGGTAGTCAGGTATGAAGACATCTCTCATGTCTTCATTCTTCTCTTTATCGGCACACAACATACCCATCTTCTCTGCAATACCAAGATTACCTTTACTATCTCCACCCAAGAATGCTCCTCCGTAAATCCAAAGTATAACTTTCTTTGATGGTTTAGTAGAATGTTGAATATACTTTCCAGTAACAACCATTTCTTCATCAGATGCTTCTGTCGTTGGGGTACTAGTAACACCAGTAGGAGTGCGCTTCTCTTTCATTTGATGATAAACTTCATATAGATGTCCTCTAATGCCATACTTTTCACCATTGGTCGGCTTGTTATCAAGTGCTTGTTCTGTTCTTGCCAATGACCATTCTGGATATCTATTTTGTGTATGTTTTGCAATGTTAGAAAGCAGTCATAGTGAGCAGCTATTACAAATCTAGATTTCTTACCTATCAGGTGGATGCCATACATGCAACTGACTGAGTGACATTCTCATTCGTTTGACTGTGATTGGGAACTGATAAGAAAGATGAAATGATATGAGTATAACAAATTATAATAGATCGATATTCGAGCAACAACCAATTATATATACTCACCAACCTTCCAGCCCACATGGCTGTAGTTAAAGCATGATATTCATATGACACATCTCTATGCAATCCCGATCTACGACCAATGAATAACTTGTGTATCGGTAGATATATAGACCATGCAAAGAATGTAATCTTCTGTCTTAGCCATAATGGTACATGTTCACTCCAAAAGATAAATAATGGTCCTTCAATGAAGCTTAGTAACCAATCAAAGATTCTTATGAATGTTTGAATTGGTGGTCTTAATACCTTTTGTACAATACTAGTGGGAGGTATATCACGTCTTGTATAGTTTGTTAAATCAACGGGTAAGCCGAGGTTTAAGTTCAATTTGTCATTCTCCTCACTTGCAATCGAATTGACTTTTTTGATGTGTGAATCCGTAAAGTATTGATCAACTGCTGTAGTATCGTTGTTGGTCATGTCTTCATCCTCAGTACTACTACTCTCACTTGCAGTAGATGATAAAGCTGATGTTGACCTTGTCTTCATTATATATTAAATGTATATTGATACCCTGTCTATGATGTGATACCTAAGTATGTACTTGTTTGTTGTGTTGCAGTAATTAATTATGATTATTTAAGAGTCTCAATCTCTCTATTTTTTTACTAATATTATCTCTTCTTCTATACCAATTATTATTATACCACACACTATGAAGAGGACAAGACTATGTTTGTATGTTGTGTTGTTGGGTGTCGTCTTACATCACTACATTATGTCGCGTCATCGTCAGCATTCACTTTTATTAGAGTTATAGGTACAGTCACAACACGGCTTCTCGAACCCTGGGTGTCTCGACCCTAGGAAGTTCGAGATTCCGTAAGGTTCGAGAGGGGGTACTACCTTTACTGCGGGGATGTTAGTGGATACCGACATGGGGTATGAGCTAAAGAAGTTCGAGATACCGTGAGGTTCGAGCTACCAAACGTTCGAGAAGCCGTGTTCCTGGACTGCGGTATCTTAGGTATCCTTCGCACTCTCATAAAAATAAATGATTGTTGATTGTTACCAATGACAATCAATAGCAATACCTATTGTACGCCCAGGGAAGAATATGATTAGTACTATCAATATTAGTAGTTCTGATTTTTTTTTTTAATGTGAGGAGTTTCGCGGCGGCGCTGAAGGAGATATACCAAGTAAGAGACTAATTTGACATAAAGTGATACTTACATAGGTTACTAATCGTTGTAATACTTAGGTTACTTCGCGAAGTGGTGCTGAATTATATGATATCAAGTATATAATATGTCAGTCTACCCAACAATGTTGCAACAAAGGAAAAGAAGTACTCTGCCTACTGGTAAGCACATGCTATATACTAAAGCGACTCGAAACAATAACGACGATTTACAAAAGAGGAAACGCAATGCAAATCAATATAGTACCATCCTCAAAGTAGTTGCAGCCATGTTTGTCTTATACACAGCCATTCTAATTTGGACCAAGAGTACCAATCAAAGTAATATGATACATTTGGAAAAGATGAATATACTCACAACTGTTCCACTGGGGTTTACTTTAGAAGTACCTCAAAATATGGGTGCACTGGAAATATATCTCGATCATCAGTTAGTTTCCTCCATTAATAACCCGGTACCTTCTGATAATATGTATAAGTTTAATTTTGGTACATGTGACATCTCAAAACCTGGCGAGAATGTGTTAAATCATGCCTTCAGTTTAGAAAGAGGTCAATTGGAAGATATAAAGTCAATCTTTTTAAAGCCGGGAGATCATATTGTTGAAATCCAAACAAGGCATGCTGATAGTAAACAACTAACACCATATGCACAAAAGGAAATAAAAGTGAATACTCCACCTCAATTAATAATCGGTAGTCAAGTAGGTTCACAATATGAAGACGCATATAACTTGGCATTAAAAGAAATAGGTCATTGTATAGCCTGTGGAAATTTCGTTGCAGGTACAGGTTGGTCGCAGCTCTGGACTAGAGATACATCCTTTGCTTCTGAGCTTGGTGCTGCATTGATACATCCTGATGTTGTTAAGAAGAGTTTGTTAGCAAGTGTTGAAACTTTGTCTACTGGAAAGAACGCATGGTTACAAGATAAATGTGGACACTTTGGGGGATGGCCTAACTTGAGTGATGCAATTGTGGGAGTTCGAGGCGCTTGGTCATTGTATCTAGTCGATGGAGATAAAGAGTGAGTGTTTTTATATGTTTGCCAAATGTACCAATTTGATAATACAAAGCTTATATCATTCTGACTCTGCACAATAACAGATTTCTGAAGTGGGCATATGATATTACAATAAACAGTCTTCAAAGGGCAGAAGATGAAGTACTTGACAAGGATAGTGGTTTATTCATGGGATGTTCAAGCTTTTTAGAATCAAACTCAGGTTATCCGGAAAAGTATATGAACGATGGTAAGCTTGTTGGAAAAACAAAAGCATTGAGCACGAACATGTTATACTACTCGGGTTACAATCTTGCCTCTAAAATGGCAAGAGAATTAGGAATGACCGACCAAACAATCATTCAAGACTTGGAAGATAAAGCAAAACTACTCAAAGCTACCATTCAGAAACGGTGAGTTGTTTTGAATTTCTGATGTCTGTTGGTATCTCTGGAGCTTACTTATGAACAAATCCTTCTTCACTACAGCTTGTGGTCCCCATCAAAGCAGAACTATGTTTATTTTGAGGATGAATTCGGAATGCAGGTTGATACAACCGAAGGACTCGGAACTTCATTCGCTCTTCTCGATTTTGAAGATGATGAGAGAAATACAGCAATGCTAGTGTCTACACACACATCATACTACGGTATTACTTGTCTATGGCCACAATTCAAGTACTCGCCTGGTTTCATGGAATGGAGAATCCCAAGACACTATCATAATGGAAAGCTCTGGCCATTTGTTCAGGGATATTGGGCTATGGCTGCCGCACAATACAAACAAGCTGATCTATTTGCTCATGAGCTTAAAGGTTTGACTGCTCTATCGCAAAAAGGAAGTACGTTTGCAGAGTTTTATCAACTGAATGGTACATTTCCCGAGGAGAGAAGAAGTCAACTATGGAGTGCTACAGGATACATATCGATGATATACAACGGAATATTTGGCATTCGTTTGGACTTGGATGGAATATGGTTCTCTCCAATGAAGCCTACAGACTTGTTTGATGATTCAACAATACACCTGAACAACATACAGTACCGCAACATGATCTTAAACATTCATTTGCACGGTCGGGGTACCTCTATTAGCTCCTTTGAGCTTAATCAAGTGAAGAGGAGTGAACCCTTCATCAAATCTGATGAGAGGGGGGTGTTTGATGTTGATATACACTTAATTGACTAATACCAAATGCAGAGATTGAAAATTGAGTTCTTAAAGTTAGCTATAGCTATATACAGTTTCAATATGTACATTTGATCATTGATCAGGAGGGGTATTGCAGACAACATCATCGTCATCCGCAATAATGTCTATTCTTGTGGCCAAATCTCCCCAACTAACTGGATCTGTGTCGCGTTGTTCTTCATCCAAAAATTTCTCAACGATGTCGCCTGTTAATGAGGCCACTCCTAAAGATGCACATTATCACGATCATGATGATGGGAGAAAGAGAGAAAGTAACTTATGTTAGGGCAACAAGTAAGTAGGCAGAGTTCATACACACAAAACAATACTAACGCGGACTTTCCTGCTGATGCCATCAAAGGAAGAATCACATCATAGTTTCTGGTACACTCAAAGAGCAAAAGTGAGGCTGTCAACGGTGCTCTGAATAAAGCTGCAAGTACAGAAGCTGCTCCTACCATCGCAAATGCTGGAAGTCCTGATATGCCTTCAAAAATGGGATAGTTTGATAGTTCTGGGTAGGTTTGTGATATACTCAATAAACCATCTGATATGATATTGTGAAAGCTAGCACCGAGAACACCACCCAAGAATAGAGACGGAGCGAAAGTGCCGCCAACCAATCCTGAAGATGCACTTATTGCAGTAGTCAATAGCTTGGCGACTAGAAGAACAAACAGATACTCTGTCGGTATTCCGTTGTTTAGAAATAAACCATTGAGCGTCTCATAACCGAAGAAGAGGACTTGAGGCACATATATTCCGACAACTCCACACACGAGACTTGCAATCACAGGCTTGGCGTAGTTGGGTATTGTTTGGAAGATCTCTTGGACAAAATCAGGACCTTCCTCACCATCAAATATGCCCTTGAACCACTGAGCTGTCCCACTAAAGATTGCGGCTGTGATTCCTGCAAATGCTCCTAGAACCAAGTAAAGAGGAAGCTCCAGCAATGGGTTGTTGAAATCAAAGTCTCCCAGTCGAAGTGCTAAATCGTTTCCCAATAGTAACTGGATCGTCAGTGCTGATACTACAGACGCCAAAAGAATTGCTGATATGTTGATCTGCTGCAAAGCCAATGGTTCTCCTCCAGCTGTTTGTCGAGGATTGTCATTCAGTTGAGGTAGTTCAACTGGTACTAAAGCATTTTGTACAATCTCCAATGCAAAGAAGACTCCACTCAATGGTGCATTAAATCCGGCCGAGACACCGGCCGCCGCTCCGCAACTAAGGAGCAATCTATCTCGTGCCACTTGTCTATTCACTCTATCAACTTCGTTCATATCACTGTCTTCTAATGTTCCAAATATCCATGTCAACTTTGAGAAAACTTCATTATTGATTAATAGACGGCTCAAACTCATGCCGGCTTCAACAGAAGGCCCTTCTGGGCCTAAGCTGTTACCTGTACCAAGCGTTGCAACTGCCGCCAGAGCCTTCCTTACAAATCTTAATAAGTCGTTCCTTTCTGAAGGTAAAGGTATATTGTTTGTGCATTGTAAAAGCTCTGTGGATGGTGAAACATTAGCTGATCTAAGAGAATCGACGTCCACTTCTTTCACTGTATCTCTGAGACCAGGTGGCATTTCTCCGCCGAATCTAAGGAGTGCTCCTACTGCAAGACCTCCCAAAACGGGCGTGGCCCATAAAGGTAATATCTCCGACAGTCGTATTGAAAATGTTGTTATCATCTCTCCTGAGAATGGCAATTGTACATCACTATCCAATGGTAGAAACGTTCTATCGAAGGTGAAGCTTGATGCCTTGAATGCATATAAAATCTTTCTAACAAATTCAACAAATGTCTTGAACAGTGCAATGTTTGTACCTGTGAACAAACCAATTAATACTGCAGTAAAAAGGATATAAGTCTTCTCTCCTAACCAATTATTTGGCAGTTGTCGTGATGATCTTGTTGCAGTGATACCACTTGTAGATGTTGAAGAAGCAGTGGTAGATATCTCTTCTTTCTCCTCCCTTGGACTTTGTTGAGTTACTATCTCCTCTCTCTCGACTGTGTTCATTTGCTCTGTATCATCAATGATGATATCCCTATCTATTTGTCCCCATCTTATTATGCTGTTAGTACTGTATCCATTACCAAACTTATGATATCTAATAGGTGGTTGAAATGCACCAACATTAATATGCCAAAGTATTGCAACTATCAAGGAACATATTTTTTTCATTGTTGTGTGTAGGTACGTATCCTTCTTATATCAACAGCACAAGCGCCGTCGTCCTATCATAAAAGCCTTTATTCATACAGAACACCTCTCTAGATATACTATACACCACATAGATGTAATTGCCACAGTGTAACTAACGTTTGTTGATTAAATGAACCTCATAATTCAATCAACTTTCATTTCTACACTCTCATAAAAAGGTATCCTTGAAGGTATCCTTTTATGAGAGTTCATAGTAAAAAAAATAACAATAACATCATACACACATTCTACCTATGATATCATGGTAACCTCTGCTAATACGTCCATAGGCATCGGCCTATCCATACTGCTGCTGCATCAATCACCTCATTTCATTTTTCATGGTTTTCAATTGTCTGGTCGTAGCGATTGTCGGTCAATATCACAAAGTAATTATCACTCAATATCCAAACTTCAACCTACAGCCACAAAATATTCTAAGAAGAGACATTATTGCAATACAATAATACAATTAGAAGCACAATCAAGTAAGAAGAATGATGCTATAGATGTGAAAATAGAAGATAAGACTGCAGGTCTAGCCTTTGAGGATGATGATGTGGAAAATACATCGGTAAGTAATTTAGTGCACAAGTTATGCCCAAATTATTCTTTTGCTTTGCATATAATCTAATACTTGAAAATGATTATATGCATACTAATATATGTATATGAATATATATTGCCAATACCTATAGGCAAAAGTGCGGAAGAGAGACATGTTCAAAACAACACTGCGGAACTTGGCATCATTATCTCTAGTTGATTACAAGTGGCGCTCTGCCTTGTTCAAAAAGAATGAAGCAGATAGGATGGAAGAGGAATGGATGGCAACGATGATGGGAGAAGATCCTACATATGCTCGTCCTATGGATGCTGATGATCAGAGACGTGGTCCATTGGTATGTTTGATTTTATTTGTAGAGCAAAATATGTTTGCTTGTCATGTAATTTCTTACAATTTATCTTAATCAACCATCTATTATTGTACAGGGTGATGCAGAAAAATCTGCAGTTCAATGGCTACAAAAGGTTATTGAAGAAGAGGGGAAACGGGCAAAGCGTATAATAGATTCTGATGGTGAATTAGTTCGGCCCACAGACTTGGATGATACAGAAGAGGCAGGACCACTCTCTACCCTAGAACGGAGTGCAATCAAATTCTTGAGTGAGATATCAGATTCAGAAGTTGAACGTGTACGATCGGGTACCATCCGACCAAAGGATATGCCAAATGCTACACGTTCGCCTCTAGGAGAAGCAGAGGTACGTGCAGTATTGGTATTAGATAAGATCATAGAGTCAGAAAAGGCAAGAATGGATGCCTCAAGAAGAAGAGGAGGTGAAGCTGTCCGACCTATCGATGTACCAGGACCATTGGGAGAGTTTGAGCGTTATGTCGGGGATATGATCCGTTCCGAGAGACAACGGGTAAAGGATAGAGAGACAAACGATGGTAAATTGGTAAGGCCAAAGGATGCCTCCATACAAAGTGGATTAGGAGGAGTTGAACAAAAGGCAGTCGATGATTGGGAAAAGGTGAAAAAGGAAGAGAGTGAACGATTGTATAACCTGCGACGTTTCTTGAGTGAGAGAAGGCCAATGGAGAGTGATGCAGATTCTCCTTTGGGGGTAACAGAGACATTTGCAGTTGGATTATTGCGAGGACCTCGGTTGTTAGGCAAGGTGGTTGGTCGAGTGCAAGAGTTACTCAGCAGTGAAGATCTAATTAATGAGATTGATGAGGATACACAGCAACTAAGAGGTCGTCTGCCTGAGATCAAGAAAAATAACATGTCTGATGACGATGAAAGAGGAGAAAGACGAGATAACACAGGACCATAACTTGCAATACCCCATGGAAAGAGATGTATACTAGGGGAGAGAAGATGTTGTATATTAGAGGGAAAAGAGCAGCAAGGGATACGACTTGAAAAGAATAACTGTATGTTACATTAGCTATATGAATTGGGAAGATGACAAATATCTACTATATATCATCATCACCAAATAAGAACTAAAGAAGAATCGCCTCCATTCAATGGAGACAAAATTTAAGAAGTTGAAAAAGATGCAAGTTGTTTCAGCAGCGTGACGCGGCACTTCTTGAGAATGCTTCTTCAGCGAGAGAGTCAAGTACACTAGTCATATCGGAGGCATCAGAGAGGGTGAATGAGACATCAGTCGTATCATCCTGCAAATCACCCCAGGGGTAGAACCTTCCCATCTGTTCTCTCAACTCATCCACTTCACGTAATGAGCCAACGCCGTGATGATGACGAAGACTTTTCTTCAGTTGTCCAATCTGAGCCGAGTGGGATTGTATCAAGCTCTCAATCAACTTTTGGCTCTTCCTTCGTTGACGTCGCTCTGATTCTGCATTCGCCTCGGACTTGGCAACCTTGTCCTTCTCCTTCTTGTGCACAGCCTTGATGAGTAGCTTGGCAGCCTTCTTCACCTTCTCGACCTCCTTCTTGGCACTATCAAGCTCGGCATCGTGCATCTGTTTAGATCGGTTGATGAGAGATTGACTACGCTTCATCTCTTCTTTCAACCAACGAAGGACTTCGTCATTCTGATCTTCCAAGTTGAGGCGTGCCAAGGATGAACTGTTATGAAGTCTGCGCTCATGTTGGTGGTAACGACTAGAAGAACTGTGGTGCCTTGATTTTCTAGGCGGAGAATCAACACTCATCTCGTCGATACAGTCAAAAGGAAACTCTCGTACTGTTCGTCGATAAGATGAATGACTTGGCTTTCGAATATTGGCAGTGCAAGCAGTACGAGGACGAGATGATCCATGGTGTATGTTAGCCGCTGCAGTCGATGATGATTGCTGTCCAGTAGAACTCGCCGCATGATTTCTCCTGTCGTTGGTATGGTCACGTCGTCTTGACCTTGAACTACTCGTACGACTATTATCAATAGAGGAAGAGATCTTCTTCTTTCTCCTTGACCGAGGATTATCATGAACTTCAACAGAGAATGATTTGAAATCACGATCATCCAAGGTTGATAATGATCCTTGTTCACTAACATATCCACCCTCTTTTAGTGCATCAACCAAGTGATCAATCTCCGATGCCATTTGATAGACATATCTTGAAGCTAGAGATTTGTACGTTCCTGCACATTTCGTTTGATAGTGTTCACAAATCTTCTTAATCTCATCCAACGATGGCGGTGGAAGTTCTCTAAATGAGATACCCGATGACACACCCTTTGGACCAACACGATGTCTGTGTAGTTTGTGAAGAGGGGAGATGTTAGTTGTTTGGGTGTCTGTTGCAGAAGAATGACAAAGTCAAGGAGTAAAAACACTTACCTTGGCTCGGGAATTGGAATGTCAGTCTTCTTCCTTCTTTCTTTTCTTCCGGTTGTTTGTGGCATTATTTATGCTCTTTCCTTTGTTGTATATGTTGTATGATGAGATATTTGTGTGGTATGGATAATGGTCGATGATGTCTCTGACAATAATGAAGTAAGGATACAAGATGTGAGCAATAGTCTCTAAAAAGTGAGCTCCTGGAGAAGCGTTTGTCGTTCTCATTGTCAGTTGGCATCTTCATCTCATTCATTTGAAGTGTACATCACTGAATCGAACATACATATCGATAGGCGAGTAATGTAGATGGGAGTCGTTGAAAATTTTAAACACACAAACTCGACTCGACTCCAGCCAACGATGTTAGACTGGGTTGCAAGAGGTTTCTTTATCCTTCTAAGTTATTGCGATAAGTAAGTATGATACAGTGACCCCAGGTCATTTGTGACTTTAACACGTTATGTCGTCATCAGTTGTGAGTTCAAGAATAGATCCAAAGTTTGCTAATTCACCCTATTTAGCTAGGCCCATTGGATCTCCAACACACAAGGCATCAAAGGAATCAAATAATAATGGTAGGAGAAGGAGAAGAAGAGATGATGATTCCGTGGCTAGTTTCAAGACAAATACGAGCTTTAGGACACAACGTAGCTGTAGAACCCAAAAGACACAGCAAACTTATTCGGCGTCGTCTACCTCACTTAGAAACAAATCTGTCAAGAATCTAATACTGGCGCCAAGAGAGGCTGATAAACTCCTCAGAGGATTCCGCCAAGCTCACAAAAGTGATGATACAAATGCTGCTGCTGAAGATGACGTTAATGATAATAATGATGATAACTCAAGTATTGACACAAACTTTGCAGATAGTATTGATGACAAGGCGGTATATGTAGAGATATCAAAGAAGAAGGAAGTTGTTGATTCCATCTTCTCGGGTAGAATATTTCAGGAGTTGACTTTGAGAAATTGCTCTGCCGATCACGACGGGCCGATAGTATCCCTTCCTCCTATAAATTTGATAGACTCGCGTGGTAAGAAAGGGGATGCCAGTTCAATACTAAGCGACCTGGATGAATCAATTCATCTGGATTCTGGAACTAGAAGAAAAAGATGAGAGCTAAAGTATCTTTGCGCTTTGTCATCCACCATCATCGTTCTACTCTTACATATTAATTTAAATGTATTACCACTGTACAATTTCATACCTCGATAAGATATATACATCATTTTATCTCTATTCTCTGATGTTTTTTTTCCCTGATGGTATAACAACTCATGTTCACAAACTTAATATGTTTATATCATCTGTTTGTTTGTCGAATCGTCAAAAATTGGGTTGTATCCATGATCTACTAATGCTTGCTCAATCTTCTGTGCATGGTCACGTCCTTGACACTCAATTACTACCTTCACATGAACATGATCAATATTTGTATGTAAAAATGCCCTTTCGTGATACATATCCTTGATACTAGCTCCATTATCCCCCAATAATGTTGTCAGCCTGCCTATCCCTCCCGGTCTATCAGATACAGTCGCAACAAAGTTCTTGAGTCTGTCATCGGCCGCCAGTCCTCTCTCTAAAACCCTGCCAAGAACCGTAGTATCTATGTTACCTCCACATAAAGGGACGACAATATTCTTCCCTTTAAGCTCAGGTCTGTCCAACTCAGCACCGGGAAGAAGAGATGCTAGTCCACTGGCACCTCCTCCCTCGACCACATACTTCTCATTCTCGATGAGTCTGAGAATCGCCAAACTAACTTCTTTCTCTGTACAAGTAACTACTTCATCAACATAATGTCTAGCTACCTCGAAAGCATGTGGACCTACTTCATCCACAGCCAAGCCATCTGCCAGTGTGGGTGTCACTGTCACAGGAGATGGTTTCCCCTTTTCCAAAGCTTCAGTATAAGAGCTTGCAAACTTTGGTTCGACACCAAAAACTGATACACTTGGTTTGAGTGTTTTCACAGCGCATGCAACTCCTGCGATTAATCCTGCGCCTCCTACTGGAACTACGACAGCATCAACACAAGGTACATCTTCGATGATTTCAATTCCCATTGTCCCTGCACCAGCAATAATTTCATGGTCGTCATATCCATTCACATATATCTTTCCTTCAGAAGTTTGTTGTGCATACTCTTTTGCTTCGCCGACATGGTTCCCTTGGATAATTATTGTCGCACCAAACTTCTTACATTTATCAATCTTTGACAAAGGTGCAACTTTCGGCATCACTACAGTGACTGGGATTCCAAGGTCTTGCCCATGATATGCAAGTGCTAATGCATGATTTCCGGCACTAGCTGCTATTACTCCTCCTTTTTGTGTTAGCTCTTCCTTTCCCATTTCTCGCAATAAATATTGAGTATAGCATTCCTGGCTCCTCTTTCTTTGAAACTGCCTGTAAATTGTTGGAATTCTGTCTTGAGAAAGATGTTTGCACCCAATAACTAGATTTGGTTTGGTATAATATTGAAAGAAGGGGAGAGTAAAGTTGTTCACTCAATATCAGACAGATCTTTATTGCAATATATGACACTCGATGAAAATCAGAACATACCTCAGATAAGAAGTAACTTTTTATACATGGAGTCCTCTTGATACCCGATCGGATTGCAATATGCGCTCTTGATATATCGGAGTAAGTGACGGGAAGAGATTCAAGTTTCTTTTCGTGTTCAGACTTTATCTTACGACGAGGAGGTGATAATATATCATTGTTTATTATATCATCATTGGTAGATGGTGAATTAATATCATTATTGGTAGATGATGAATCAATATCATTAGTAGTAGAGAAGGTACGAAGAGGAGTAGAAGTATTGGTAGAGAAGGTACGAAGAGGAGCAGAACAAGTATGATGCAAATAATTTCTGAACATCAACAGAGAATTTTGTGTTGTGTATCTTGATTCACACACCGCCGCCGATGATGATACCACTCGAGGTACCACCGAAACTAAACCTAAACAACGACGATGCATTATATTAAACAACTGAACCAAATCCGATAGCACAAATTACTAGAATATCTCTCTCCCCGATCCGCCACAATTACGGACTCCAGCAAATCAGTAAGGATACCGCTAGTAGTTCAAGAGATTAGGATACCCTCTATCTCCCATCAGAAGTGCAAAAAAATGACATGACATCTCGAGTTCTCTTTCCCTCTCCAACATAGCATGACAAAAGCTGTTCGGTGTTCGGTTTTGCGCTTCCGATGCAAAAGATATCACTCATAAAATACCAAACAACTTTGCAAAGAATAAGTATAAACACAAATAAAGATCTATCATCTAATTGAAACCATAATAATTCTATCTAAAAAAAATGACCGTCGACAATTCGAAATATATTTACCCTTTTGGTGGAAGTACCAAATCTCCAGATGTCGACCCCGATAAACAAATAGGTGAGCGAAGTATAATTGTGTTTATTGTATTCCGATATGAGTATGATAGAGACTGCCGAGAGGAAAGATATCTTATGCTCACATCTTGTGTATTCTTTTCTCTCTCTCTTTAGTTGGGGGTAAAGGACTAGGGTTACAAGTTATGTCTAAGATAGGTGTTGATGTACCGCCCGGGTTCACATTAACAACTCCGCTCTGCCAATTGTATGAAAAAGATAATGATTTACCAGCGTCTGTATGGAGTGGGGTGCGTGATCATGTTAAGAGGATCGAACAGAATATGAATAAGACATTTGGTAGTGATACTAATCCTCTCCTCTTCTCATGTCGAAGTGGAGCTGCAAGTAAGTACTTACTTAATAATGATGTCTATATCGTATGAGACATGTGCTCAACTCATTCTTACTTTCACATATGTATATCAAAAGTTAGTATGCCAGGCATGATGGACACAGTACTCAACATTGGCTTGAATGATACCACAGTCAAAGGACTTGCCAAGGCAACAGGCAACGAACGATTTGCATGGGACTCTTATAGACGTCTTTTGGATATGTTCGGAGATGTCGTACTGGGAATCCCTCATGAAGACTTTGAACATAAGTTTGACAAAGTCAAGGAAGCCGCTAATGCCATGAGCGATGTAGACCTTGGTGTTGAAGAGCTTCAAAAGCTCTGTCAGGAGTATAAACAAGTTTATGACGACCACGGCATGAAGTTCCCTTCCGATCCATACGAACAACTTGAAGCTTGTATCAAGGCAGTATTTGGTAGTTGGATGACTCCAAGAGCTGTCAAGTATCGAGAAAAGGAGAACATCCGGGGCCTTTTAGGTACTGCTACCAACATCCAAACCATGGTGTTTGGTAACATGGGAGACTCAAGTGGTACTGGTGTGGCCTTCAGTCGTAATCCGTCCACTGGTGAACCTGTAATGTATGGAGAGTATCTTATAAACGCTCAAGGTGAAGATGTTGTTGCTGGAATCCGAACACCTCAACCTATCCAACAAATGCAGGAAGTCCTACCAAAGGCATATGAACAATTCTTAAAGAATGTTGACCTCCTTGAGCACTACTTCAAAGGTAAGTTGTCCTAATCAATGTGACCGGTGTACTTTGTTTTGTAGTAATCTCAGCTCAAACACTCTTTTACTTTCACTTGTCGTCCAAAATTAGATATGCAAGACGTAGAGTTCACAGTGGAGAATGAAAAATTGTGGATGCTACAATGTCGAAACGGAAAGCGTACTGGAGTTGCCTCCATCAGAATAGCTATTGACCTCGTTAAAGAGGGGAAATGTACACAGAGTGAAGCTCTGTTGAAGGTAGAGCCGAAGCATGTGGAACAACTATTGCATCCAACCTTTTCAGCCGAGGCTCTCAAGTCAACTGCATATACAACAGGAGTGGTGGCTAAAGGGTTGCCAGGCAGCCCAGGTGCAGCGGTCGGAAGTCTTGTCTTTACACCCAAACAAGCTGAAGAAATGAAAGCTGACGGAGAGAATGTAATCCTTGCTAGAGAAGTCACATCCCCTGAAGATGTAGGTGGTATGTGGGCTGCGAATGGTATATTAACAGCCCGTGGAGGTATGACTAGTCATGCTGCCGTCGTCGCTCGTGGATGGGGTAAGCCATGTGTATGCGGATGCTCTGATATCTGTGTTGACGAGCTTAAAGAGACGGTGACCATTAAGGAAACGGGCCAAGTCTTTCGCAAGGGTGATGTCATATCAATCAATGGAGCAACTGGTGAGGTAATCAGGTGAGTTGGATGGTCTTCTTTTTATCTTTGACTTTGTACTAGACACCTCCTTCTAACTTCATTCTAACTTGCTTCCCCCTTCTATGTCATAGTACTGCGATTGAAGTAAAGACACCCTCGCTCAAAGGAGATCTTGGTCTACTACTTCAATGGGCCGACGAGGAGGATGGAGTCATGAAAGTATTGGCCAACGCCGATAGCGGTGTAGATGCATCACAAGCCGCATCCAATGGTGCAAAAGGAATTGGTTTATGTCGAACTGAACATATGTTCTTCAATCCAGAGCGTCTTCCAATTGTAAGGCGTTGGATCTTCCACACGGAGTGCCTTGATGATCTCGATCACATTAAGCACTTTCAACGATCTGATTTCAAAGATCTTTTTGTTGCCATGAATGGTAAGCCTGTCACTATTCGTCTACTCGATCCACCACTCCACGAGTTTTTACCTCGACCTGAGCAGGTACATGAGAAGGTAGCCAATGAACTTGGGTTCGGTAACGATGTAAAGCGTATGCTTGCAAGAATTGACTCGATGCATGAAGAGAATCCAATGCTCGGATTACGAGGATGCCGATTAGGTATCGTCAAACCTGAGTTTACTGAAATGCAAGTCGAGGCCATCATGAATGCAGCCGCTGACTTTATGGAGGAAGCACCCGACACTGCTAAACCTCGTCCACGTATCATGGTTCCCTTGATTGGCAGCCTAACTGAGTATGAAAACCAAGCCTTGTTAATCAAGCGCGAAGCTGAGCGTGTCTGTAAAGAGCGTGGAGTTGATGTACCGTGAGTTGATTGTGTTTGTTGTTTCTGTATTACAAGTGGTTATATGTCTTATCCAGTATTTGATTGCTACTTCCACAAAGATACGAGATCGGTACAATGATTGAGGTGCCGAGAGCAGCCATAATCAGTGATAAGATCGCAGCATTAAAGGATGACAACGATGGCAAACCATTATGTTCATTCTTCTCGTTTGGTACTAATGATCTAACACAGATGACAATGGGTATTAGTCGAGATGATTCAAATGGTTTCATCCCTCAATATATGAAGCTTGGAATTATGGAAGATGATCCCTTTCAGACAATTGATGAAGAAGGTGTTGGTTATATGGTTGAACATTCAGCCAAATTAGGTAAAAGTGTCAACCCTAACATGTCACTATCAGTTTGTGGTGAACATGGCGGCGATCCAAAGAGTATACACTTCTTTGATAGTATTGGTCTTCACTATGTCTCGTGTTCACCATATCGTGTTCCTGTGGCTAGACTCAGTGTTGCCCAAGCTCGTATCAAGGTCAGGGCCAAGGAAGTCGAAGCTGCTAAGCATACCTTTAATGCTGCCGCAGAGTTAAAGAGGCAGTCCGCACGGATTGAAAGTGGAGCGTCTAGCAACATTGTTGTTCAGTAGACAGGTATCGAATAGGGGTTAGGGAGTGAATGTGTTAGTAATTGAGTTGTGCAGATTAAAACTATAGCCAAAGCAATTGAAATTATTGATACTCACTCTTAACACTTCAATATCTTTTGATATATCTCATGGATAGTCAACTCTTTTACCCTCGTCGATAGTCATCCCTAAATCACCCTTTTGCACTATCCATTTTATTATCACCACCGTCTATCTCCACAATTCAATCTTTCTTATCATCTTCTTCATTATTATCCTCCGAACTACTCTCATCATCATAAACACCATTTGCCAACCAAACATCTTCATCACTCTTTCTAACATTTCGTCTACCACTAACACCCTTTCGTTCATCTAATGTTAATGATCGACGTTTAGTTACTCTACTTTCCATTTCTTTCCACATTGGTTGTACATCTTCATAACTTTCTATTGACAATGGCTCATATTTGTCTTCTTTGGATTGGTTAGTATCATCTGTTGCTGATTCCAAATTGGAGTTATTTGGTGTATTAGCTGTGGTATTTGTGGTATCTTTATAAGATTGAAACTTATCCTCAATGGTTTGATAATGCTTCCTTTTCCATTGGGTAGTTGCAGCTGCTGATTTTAATATATCACTACTGCCATTTATACCATTAGTATTATTATTATCATCTGATGTTGATGAGGATAGATTGCGCATGAACAACATTCTAATTTTTGATGATGATTTTGTAGTATATTGACAGTATGATATCTGACGATGAGCAAGCCGCCGCAGACTAGGGGAATTTGCTAATAAAGATGTTAATGGGGAAAACATCATTATATCTACTTGAAGAGGTGTGAGCTGGCGTTGGATATGATATTGAATGGTTGCTCTCTGCTCTAGAGATGTGCTTTGAAGATGAATGAATGAGGCAGGCGTTCAATTTTGGCTTTCTGTTATTGTCGATTTGCAATGAAGTCCACCAAACACAATTAACACTTCTTACTGCTGTCATATTATCTCCGTATGATTATAAGCATGATTCTCACTGGCAATTATATTCATTTGAAAATAGGTGAGATATATTGGTGGGAACCTGTGACACTCTATGAGATTTGACGAAATCGAGTAGATAGGTGTTCAAAGTGCAGTGGTTGAGAGTTGAGATTAGATAAATCGATGCACGGTAGATTGGAACAGTTCCTATTGTTTTTTTTCGAGCCAATCTGATCTCTTTCTATCTTGAAGTATATCTTCGTGTTGTGTGCGCCGCATACTCTCGGCGCAAGTAATAGTTGATCAACATACCCTACTCTCATAATAATCTCCAGTAACCAGAGAGGTAATAACAACTATGACACACTACGCATTCATACTTGGAGTATGTGAAGAATGGCCAGAACAACGTTGTGATCTTGGTGATATTGGTATAGCCAAATGTTTAAAGTATCATTGCAACATACCGAACGATAATATAGTTGAGATATATGATGAAGAGGCAACTAAATCAAATATAATAAAGGCATTTGAAAGTTTATTGGATAGAAGGAATGATAAGTTACAAAATGATGAAGGAGAAGATGATGTACTACTATTCTACTATGGAGGCCATGGTAAGATAGATGCATTCTGTACCTCAAGAAGAGGAAACGAACCATGGATGAAACATTTAGATATCATTAATCTACTCAAGAAAAAGTTCAAGGGCGGTACATTTATTGGACTTATTGATACCTGTCACTCTGGTGGGTTTGGACAGGCCGTTCTACACAAATATCATACTTCTAACAAGTCACTTAATGTCAATTATGCTTGTATTATGTCAGTACCACCCTCAGATGAAGCAGGGATGGAATGGACAATGGGAGAATGTTTTATCCGGGCATTTAAAGGTGAACTATCATGCTATTCAAGTGATGATATTAATAATAATGGGATTGATCCAATATATCTATCAACAAAGAAGGGTAAGCATCCTATAAACATGGATAGAACAGTTCCAGATATAGTGCCTAGTAGTAATAATAGTGATGTGAGTAATGCATATCATCCATCATGGAAACAAGTTATTGAATATCTTTCAGATGAAATGGCAAGAATAAAGCCAGATCGGTTGACAACCCTGTTCTTAGGAGAGCGAATGAAACATTTTCTTGATCAGCCATGTATTTATGGAGATAATACCGATATTATCACTATCAATTGTTGTGCAACAGCAAGTATACCACGAGATGAATCATGGATGAATTCATTCAGACGGGAGCATCACGCCATTAATGATGAAGTGTATGTTAAATTGACTGGTCATTCGAATATTGTCAATGCTGAGATCAATTGTGTTGATCGATTAGGATGGTTTCCTGGGCGAATTATATCTGTGCATGACAGATTGGAATACTCTATCGAGCTGTATGATGTCATATCAAAGACTAATTTGACCGTCAACATATCACTTGAGCCATCGTATTCTCCATCAAGGAGTACTATACTATGCAGTCTTCCCTTTAAAGTTCGAAATCCGCTAGTGTGTGCAAATGTGGTTACGAATCTAGCAAACAAGTTGGCATACTATGACATAACAGTACCTTCTGGTATCAAAGTAAAGGCTCTGTGGAAAGATGGCGAGTATTACAAAGCTACAACAATTAGTCGCCATGAAATATCATGGCAAGACGTCCATTTATCAATAGGTATGGAAGGACCGTATGTGCCTGTGCGTTATGAAGAGGATGGTATAATATCATTTGTGCCAATCTCACTTCTCTTCCATGATGAGAAAGAGATCACTCTAGCAGATAAATCAGCATTGGAATCGGCAGAAAATATAACTACTGCCATGGATGCCGTAATGATATCTCTTGCATTGCAAGGTAAGAAGCTACATGGAGATGAACCACTTTTTGGTTCAGCTGGCGAAGATCCAGCTAATAACTGGGAAGCATATGATATCGAGTCGGCTTCTTGGGAAAGTGTACAGCTGATGAATAAAGTTGATCAGTCCGCATTACCTGTAAAAGTTATTGCATATCACATGTGCTATGGAAGAGCTGAAAGCTTTAGTGTCGTGTATTGGGAGTCTGATTCAACAATGTCTATAGTACCAAATAGTTGTTTAAGACAGAGGGCTAAAGCTGACGATGACGATGATAGCAGTAATGAAGACAACAGCAGTAGCAGCAGTAGTGATGAAGAGGAAGAGAATCATTCATCAGACTTTTATAAAGCAAGAGAGTACATCCTGAATAGCAGAAAGGAGCAGTTCAATCAGCAAGAACAATTATCTAATCGAATTTCGAGTCTTCACCTTACGCAGGCTCTTGAGTCGCTGTTGTCAGAAACGACAGGCTAATAAAGCGATTTATTTAATGTAAAAACTAGCTTAGTTAAACAACGAGTTTCAATAGTGTAAGTTGTTTTATAGTTATTGTCAATAGACATATACTAGTACCTGATCTCCGCTCTGAGAGTTGTTGTAAGTTTCCGCTAGCTCCTCTGAACAACGCCCGGCTTGACATGTAAAAAATCACACAATACTTACTTCTCCATCATAGTCAAGTCATCGTCATCAGATAAAGCGCTATG